>Ga0172379_10011066_pt1 | contig 10826 bp, 12 predicted proteins | sample GrowelOW334metaG_FD_119756 | JGI IMG/M metagenome (GOLD analysis project Ga0172379, IMG submission 119756) | Groundwater microbial communities from an aquifer near a municipal landfill in Southern Ontario, Canada - Groundwater well OW334 metaG | ecosystem: Environmental > Aquatic > Deep... | reverse complement strand
TGCGAGCGACCTTCTTCGAAGTCGTCTTGCGGGCAACGGGCTTCTTCGAGGTCATCTTGCGAGCGACCTTCTTGGAAGTCGTCTTGCGGGCAGCGGGCTTCTTCGAAGTCGTCTTGCGGGCAGCGGGCTTCTTCGAGGTCGTCTTGCGAGCGACCTTCTTCGAAGTCGTCTTGCGGGCAGCGGGCTTCTTCGACGTTCCCGGCTTGTCGTACTGCTTGTGCAGTTCCGCAAGCACCTGCTCACGATGCACGCCAGCCAGATCCTTGCCGTGTTCCGCCCTGTACACCTTGTTCGCTGCGCGGTATGCCGCGAGCAGCTGGCCGTGACGCGACCGTACGCTCGTCGTGCGGTGCTGCACGCGCTTGGCGGCGGGCTTCTTCGAAGTCGTCTTGCGGGCGACCTTCTTGGAAGTCGTCTTGCGAACGACGGGCTTCTTCGCGGCGACCTTCTTCGAGGTGGTCTTGCGAGCGACCTTCTTGGAAGTCGTCTTGCGGACGACGGGCTTCTTCGCGGCGACCTTCTTCGAGGTGGTCTTGCGGGCGACCTTCTTGGAAGTCGTCTTGCGAACGACGGGCTTCTTCGCGGTGACCTTCTTGGAAGTCGTCTTGCGAGCGACCTTCTTGGAGGTCGTCTTGCGAACGACGGGCTTCTTCGCGGTGACCTTCTTCGAGGTGGTCTTGCGGGCGACCTTCTTCGAGGTGGTCTTGCGGGCGACCTTCTTCGCGGCGACCTTCTTGGAAGTCGTCTTGCGAGTGACCTTCTTCGAGGTGGTCTTGCGAGTGACCTTCTTCGAGGTGGTCTTGCGGACGACCTTCTTCGCAGCCGGCTTCGCAGCGACCTGCTTGTCGGTCTTCAGGTGCGCCAGACGAGCGCGAATGCGCGCCAACGCCTTGCCCTCGGGCTTGTGGCCGTACTTCTTCGCATACGCAGCGTACGCCTTGCGCAGCGCGGCACGGTAGGCGCCATCACGCTTGCGCTGGCTGGTCTTGCGAACGGGCTTCTTGCTCGTGGTCTTCTTGCTTGCGCCGCTCGGAGCCGGCAGTGCAGGCACCTTCTTGCGGCTCGGGGCCGGCAGCGCAGCGCGCAGCTGCACCAGAGCCTTCTCGATCGCCTTGGCCATCGCCATGTTCTTGCGGGCAAGCTCCAGAAGCTTCGCCACGCTCATCTGCTTGGTTGCCATGTGGTCCCTCGTTCGTGCAGGCGGACTGCCTGTGAGATCATCCGCCTGCGTGGCGGCTCCGGTGCTCCAACAACAACAACGACGCTACGTGGTCTCGGCCTTCCTTCGTCGCGGAAACGTCCCCTGCCCTGCTGACCCGAACGAGTCCCTTACGTACAAGCTCCTGCACCAGAGGATTCCTTCCGCTATACAAGCCAAGCCCCCTTACATGGAACTCGTCCGCGCGGTAATCCCCTCCCTTGATACGGTCGATGACGTAAAGAGCTTCGTTCGTTCCGTCGCTGCCTCGTGCCTGCGGCTCCCTGCCGAAGACGACTTCATCTTGCAGTCTCTCTGCGACAAGCGCAACAGCATTTGAAGATGTGACTGCAAACTCTTGCGTGTCAACAGGTTCAGACACCGAAGATTCGCTCGTAAGCTCTGGGAGTTGCACGGGATTTTCGGGTGCGAAGATCTGCTGATCTGCATCCGAGATGATGTCCGGCACGATGATCGGCAACACATCTTCTGCCAAATCTACTACAATGTCCCGGGGTTGCACCTGTACCACGATGTCGCTAGTGGTGTCCTCCTGCACATCGCAAGCCGTCTTCGGCTCTGGCAACTCGTTGAGTCTTTTGAGGAAATCTTCTGCTCGCTCACGCGTGATCACGCCAAGCTCTACCGCCTTCTTACACGTCGTCTCGTAATCCTCGATTCCGTCTAGCGATTCGCGGATGTCAGCGAGCGCAGCCGCCACGTCGTACAACAAGATGTTGGTCACGACGCGCAACTTGCCGCGTCTCGCACCCCAGGATTCCAGTGCACTTCTAGGCGGTTTCACGACACTCTTGCGAGGTTGTTCGATCTGCTCGGATGACGTGCTTGCTGGCACTGGAGTGGAACTTGCTGACCCAGGGGCGGAATCTGCTACCCACGGAACGAAGACGGACTCAAAGGGCTTTGGCCAATACGAATCGAACGTCCCTTGCCAAGCAGATCCCACTACGTCGACGAACACATCTCTTGCGACCACTCGATCTACCCCCCAGGCTGCCCGCAAGAACTGTGCGACACGTGCAGCATGCCACGCCGTCATCTCGTCACCCTTGTGGACGCCGACTTCACGGGAGATGCTCTTGAGGATCAAACTTCGGGGATCGAATGCGTCCACCGGGTGCGTCTGCGCCCCCGGTATCAGCGATGGTGCCGGAGGTGACGCCGACTGTGACACAGGCTGTGGTACCACGAAGGGCTTTCGAGGTGCCCGCGGCCTTCGTGGGGGCAAGGGCAAGGGTGCTGGCACAGACTGCTCTGGCTGCAAGGCTGCTACATCGACAGCCGGATGCAGTTGATACCGTCGAGGCTGCCCTGCACACGAGGGGCCGAGCACCTCGTACCGATACACGATGGCACCCTGCGGCACGGCTTCGTCCAACGCTTCGCCCAAGTCGTCGGCGTACGCGACAGTCCGATCACCTTGCTTGATGGCGAACTTGAAGCCCTGTTCGAAGTGGGAGACATCCTGGCGTGTCGCGCGCACGTGTTCACCCCGCCTGCACGTGTTCACCTCGACTGCGCGTGTTCACCCCACATGCACGAGGTCACCTCGCGGCTGAGGCAAGACGCTCGATCGGCCACTCGATCTCATGGGCAAGCGCCACGGCCGCCGAGAACTTCGTGATCCTGCCAGCCTGTCGCCAGCGCCAGATGGTCGAACGACCTACACCCATGACCTTCGCGGCACGTTTGAGTCCACCACACCGCTCGACGGCCTTGGCTACCGGGTTGTCGATGTAGTTGGCCTTGCGCGGCATGGGGCTCGGAGGTTGACCGGTGACAGCCGGACCTTCCGAAAGGGTAGGGTGATGCAGACCTTTCGTCAAGATGGCTCAACGCCGCCTGTCGGCTTTCGGCAGCATCTGGATCGCAAAGTACGTACCCAACACTGCAAGGCAGCTGAAGACCGTGTTCCGAAGCTTGCGTGAATACAACTCGGCCTCATCTTCCTGCGCCTTGAGATCGGCCGCAGACATGGCTTCAAGCTGCGTCAGTACCTTCGACTGCTGATCGATCTGCACCTGCGTCAGCTTCATCTGCAATGAGGCTGCTGTCGTTTGCCGAAAGGTGTCCCACTTCTGTGTCTGCGCGATCTGCGCTTCCTTGTATGCCTTCCACTTGTCGGCGGTGAGCTTGTCGAGCGTCGCCTTGATCTCCGCGTCGGTCTCGGCCTGATCCTTCTGCCGCTTGTTCTCTCGCGCAGGCCACTGGTCGGGGTCAAGGACCACGCAAGGGTCGGTCTGATCCTGCAAACGCTTGACCCAAACGGCATACACCTTGTCCGCCATGAAGGGCTTCAGGGCCTTGATGACCTCTACGAAGTTGATCTCCTTGGGAGAGAACAGCGACTGCCCTTTGAGCCGGCTGTATACGTACCTTGCAGCGTTGTTGCCGTACCCCTCGACGCTCGCCAATGCCCACGACGGCTGAACCTTGCGGATGGCGTCGGAGAACAGCTTGCCCAGCGCCGTGCGATCGAGAGGGGGGTCTTGACTCGCATCATGCAGTGCAGCGCCTGCTACATCGAACACGTCCAAAGCGCCAAACCACTCGGCCACGTTCGAGGGGTGCATGCCAATCGAGGCAAGGTAATTTCCCCCGTTCTCGACGATCTTCTTGAACGACGGGCTGTCTACGAGCCTCACATCCTTGTTGTAGTACTTCTTCAACTCGACATAGCCGTCGTACACGGTATCGACGACCGCGTCCTTGGCCGCACCCACGCCCTTGTAGATGGCGGTGCCGACATCGGAGACGAAGTCGAAAAGCCCCTCGGTCTGCGGGGCTCGATCTTGTGTTGCGTAGTTCTGCGAAGGGCGGTCCGGCAGCATTGCTGGACCTCACTTGCGCAAGAGCAGGACCAGGAGCAGCAGCGCAGCTGCACCCCCGCCTGCGATACCTGCGGTCTGCACGATCTGCTTCTTCTTCAACGCCAGCGCAGCCTTCTGCGTCTCTGTCAGATTTCCGGTCTTCGCGGCGTTCGAGGCAGCTGCATCCTCCGCAGCGATCTGAGCCTGAGTATTCTTCAGGTTGTGATTGGCGACAAGCATCTGCGCCTGCGCATTTGCCATCGCCGTCTGGAGCTTGACAATCTCGACTGCAATCAAGGTATCTTCGATCTGCTTGATCTTTGCATTCCGCTCCGCACGCTTCGGCCAGTCCGCAGGGCTGAGGAACACGATGCCGCCATCTGCTGCGAACTGCGTCCCCAGGCGCTCTCGGAACTTGGCCCCTACATCCATGACGAGATCAGTGACGCCGGCCTTCGCGGTGGCAGCAACTTGGGGATCCTTCGTTACATAGACGGCCGCGACCGCGGCAACCGTCCCTGCGGCGTCGGCAACGACCACCCCCATCACCTCGGCGAAAAACGGCCCCTGCACTTCCTTGGGGTCGAACAGAACCTGCCCCCACAGGTTGTCGTAAACCGAACGTGCCCCTCCCCACGCCAAGTCGTCAAGCCATGCAGGGTTGTCCCCCTTGCCCTTGCGGGCCCTGCCGAGGACGCCCCGGAAATAGCTCCCCAGAGACGTTGCTTTCGCCTTGGGGTCGGGATTGGGGTCTTGCGCCCAATCGACAAGGGTCGCTGCGGCCAAGCTGTTGGCGTAGATGCTTTCCTTGATCGGGTCGACGTTGCCAACGCCCCGGCTCTTCAAGTACCCCTGGAACAGGCCGTTGACCCTCTCAGCAGACTTGCTGTAGATCTTGTCCTTCCAGTTGTATCCGAAGAAATCCATCTACCACCCCGCGGCCACGCTTGACCCCTCAGGCAAAGGCGCGAACCTACCCATGAGCGTACCACGGATGCCCCGAAGGTCCAGGCCATCTTTGCACTCGCCGCAACTGCCAGCTTGCGTACGCGCGACCTCGGTCAAGGTCGAGATGAGGTCGACTGCTACGTTGGTCAGATCTTCAGGCTGCACCCCGCGCACGACCAGCATCTGTGTCCAGCCGATCGGCAGCCCCGTCGCCGTGCTGGCCGCCACCGCCGCAGCGTATCCCGGCTCGGGGATGGCCTTGGGCATGACGTAGTCAGCGGCGAAGCCTCGGAGTAGCAGCGTCTTGACATCATCGGGCAGCTTGTCGAACGGGATCTCCGCCGGTGCCACACGGTCCAGCGTCTCGGCGAGTTCCTCGGACACCTGGGTGCGTATCTCGGGGGTGTGCAGAACGTCCCGTGCGTCGTCCGTGACGGGCTCGGAGCCGTCGTTGGGGTCGGGCTTGACCAGCGCCAGCTTGCGGGGCTCGACGGGCCGTGTAGCCGGCTTGGGCTGCTTGGGCGGCTTCTGCTCATTGCCCGGCAGGTGCTCGGCGTCGCCCGAGACCGTCGAGGTGTCGACGAGCGTCGAGACGGCGTCGAGAGTCGGCCCCTTCGGGGCTGCCGGACGCGCAGAGGTCGCTGATGCCTTGGGCGCAGAGGTTGCCCGAGCCTGGGGTGTAGATGTTGCCAGAGGCGGCGCAACCTGCGGCGCAGATGTTGCCAGAGGCGGCGCAACCTGCGTGACGGCTTTCTGTGCTTCAGCCTGCGCTGACGCAAGCGACTGGAGTGCGGCCTGCCGTAGAGCGTCGGTCTTGTGCTTGCGGTAGAGCCAGTAGAGGATGCCGGCTCCCGCTGCAATCTTGATGGCTGGCTGCATCAGGGGTGCCTCCTACGAACGGGCGTAAGCGGCAGCACGGATGATACCCGGTGCGCCCGCTACCAAGGCTGCGCTGACCCGTGCACCCGTGAGCAGCCCGGTCACGACGGTGATGGTCGTCAAACCCGGCAACAGAGCGATGGTAGCCGCGGTAAAGTCTGGGATGCCCATGTAGGAGACCAGATCGATAGTCATCGTCATCGCGGAGTCTGCGAACGCAACGACGACCAATTCTCGGGCCTGAACAGTGTGGATGAAGTCGATGACCCGAACCGCCGGACCCAAGGCAACGACAACGTCAGTCGATTCCAAGTTGGCGGGGTCAGCGGAGTAGGCGACCTCTACAGCCTGCACCACTTGCTCCGCGACATTTCGTGCGACGGTCGGCATCAGATGGGTTTCTCCTGGGAGTAAACTTCGACTCGGACCACGACGCGTATACCAACACCCAACCCTGCCGTGGCCGACACAGCGGTCAACCTCAACGCCGCGATCGAAACCGTGTACGGCGACAGGTCAAACGAAATGCGCCCTCGGCCCCAGATGAGTTGCCCCGAGACATCGGTAGTCCGCACGGTGGACGGCTGCGCATCCATGCCCCACACCGACTCCTGGATCTGCGCGCGCAGGCCAAGCAGTGCATTGGGGAGCGTGCCCGTGGGGTCTACTGCGTCGACGATGAACGTGACCCTCGGCGCATAGCAGTCGATGGCGTCCATGACGGCGCCCCTCAGGGGGTAACCGCCTGCGTCGCCATAGTTGGCCGACAGCTGGCGCAACCGAGGGGTGCAGACCGTGCCGAGGAAAGCACCCAACGGAGGTCCGGTACCCGACAAGGTCATCGTCGAGGGATTGGTATAGATGAGGCGCACGCCACTCCTCTCTGTTTGCCCCTCGAAGGGCTAGATTTCACACACCTGCAAAAACGCAAAGTTCAGTCGCACAGTACATGCCGCGCCTGAGTTGTTGGCTACGACCCACCGCCGAAACGTGATCATCGGCCACTTCTCGGGCATGAGCAGAATGCTCGGCCATCGCCCATCTCCGAACACGAGGCTTGCGGGCTGCATCTCCATCAGCTGATCGTTAGGGTCCACCGTACAGCCGACATGGACTCCTGCGAGTCCTGCGTCCGCAAGGGTGGCGTCCAAGTTCAAAGCTGCACGAGAGATCAGCATCCAGTTGTGGTTGTTGGTCCGCAAGGTGAGCGTCTGTGACTCCCCTGCCACCAAACCTGTGCCCGCTGCACCGCTAAACGTCAGCACAGGATTGAACTGCATGATTCGCCCGAAATTCGGCCACTCATCAGACCAGTCCCTGCCGGACGGGTCGTTCATCTTCTCGTCAGGTACCACGCCCTCGTACAGGAACCGGGTCATCGACTTGGCGTAGCCGATGCCATACTTCTCGAATGCGAGATCGAACCACTTCTGGTCTGAGAAGAAGTCCACGACCATCTCCTCGGGGTTAGGCGGTGCGCACCTGCAAGAACTTGAAGCCCAGGTACACGATGCGATTCACGGCGGCGTTGTTGGTAACCGTCCACCGTCGGAAGATATTCGTGGGCCACTCCTCGGGCATCAGCATGATGTGGGGCCACTGGCCGTTGCCGAAGACAAGCGACGCCGGCTGGACATCCATCAACTGGAAGCCGGGGTCTGCGTTGCAGCCCACGTTGATGGGGGCGATGTTCGCATCTGCGATGGGACCCAACGTCACTGAAGCCGCGACCCGGGAGACCAGCATCCAATTGCGGTTGTTGGTCTGCAAGTCGAGGATTTGCACCTCCGTGGGGGTCATACCCACCGCAAGACCGCCCACCCCCGCAAACGTCAACACCCGGTCGAACTGGGTGATGATGCCCCACTTGGACCACTCCTCGGAGCAGTCAGGCGCATTCGGATCCGGGTCGATCTTGGCCGCGGGCACGATGTTCTGGTACAGGAACCGGGTCATCACCTTGGCGTAGGAGATGCCGTACTTCTCCAGCGCAGGGTCGTACCACTTCTGGTTTGCAGTGAGAAGCATGTGCCCGTCCTCGTTCGGTGGCCGTGCTACGAGTAGCGTGGCCCTGTTACACCGCGGCGGGGTGCCTGCTCGCCTTTGCAGGCTCTACAGACACCCCGCCGCATGTTCACTTCGCTGCGGAGCAGAAGCCGACTAGATCAGCTTGCTCAGCTTGTAGCCGCGCAGGTGCATGGCGACCCGGATCTGGGTTGTGGCCAGGGCCGTGTTGGTGCCGGTCAGCGTGCAAAGGCGCGCGAAGCGCACCCGGCAGTCCACCGCCACGTTGGGCGGGAAGAAGAGCGGGAAGGTGAACTTGCGCATCTTCGACACCGGGCCGCCGTTGGACAGACCGTTGTTCTGCTCCGGCACAGCGGCAGCCTGGACGCCGACTGTCACGCCCGTTCCCGTGATACCCGCGCCGATGGGCCACTCGATGATGGGCTCGTAGCGCAGTCGCGGGCTCGCCTCACCGCCGACGTTCCACGACCACGTCGCAGATGCCAGCACCTGATGCAGGTCCGACGCCAACTCGAACGGGAACACAACGGGTGTGCCCGGCACGAGGTTGTTCCAGCAGAACACTTCGAAGCCGCCCTGGGTGGCCACGTAGGCCTGGTTGGCAGGAGCCTTCCCTCCGTCCCAGCCACGCTCCAGGTTCGTGTCTGCGAGCGTCATCGCTGCGGCGATGCCCTGACCGATCGCACCCACGGGGGCGTTGAAGAGCGGCTGCTCCGTGCCGGCCGCGATGGCGCCGGTGGCGCCGAAGCCTGCCGTCGAGAAGAGCGAGGTGTCGTCGAAGTAGCTGTACTCGTCCAGGGTGTACTTTCCCTGCGCCCCTTCGAACACGACGCCCGCGAACTTCTCCAGTCCGGTCAACTGAGTTGCGCGAATCTTTTCCATGGTCTGGTCTCTCCTTGATTTCTGTCCGACTGGTTGGGGTCCGGGGTTCGGGCTACACGGGGCGCGACAGCTTGTAGCCGCGCAGATGCATGGCGATGCGCACATCACCAGCGGAGAGCAGAAGTCCCTGCCCCGCGGCGAAGACGCCTGCGATGACCGCGAAGTCCAACATGCGCGCAGCCGTGATCCGGCAATCCACCGCCACGTTCGGCGGGAAGAAGAGCGGGAAGGCGAACTTGCGCATCGTCGAGGCCGGGCCGCCGTTGGACAGTCCGAGGAACCTCGAAGCCACGTTCGTGATCACGATCGGCGGTCCGGCCGCCGCGGTGTCGATGAGCGTCGAGTTCACGCCGCCACTCGCCACGCCTGCTGCGCAGGGCCACAGCTTGAGCGGCTCGTAGCGCAGGCGCGCGCTCGACTCACCACCGACGTTCCACGACCAGACGAAGTTCGAGGCGATCTGGAACATGGCGTTCGGATTGTCGACCGGAAGGAGCAGACCTGCCGCGCCTGCCGGCTGTGCCATGTAGATGTTGAACCCGCCAGCGAGCGCCACGTACGCGATGTTGGCCGGGAACTTCCCTCCCTGGGCGCCACGCTCCAGGTTGGTCTCTGCCTCGGTGAGCGGCGTGGCGAAACCCTGGCCGATCGCGCCGACGGGAGTCGTGAAGAGTCCGACTTCTGAGCCCTGAGGAATGACGCCTGCCACCAGCGCGCCACCTGCCACCGAGCAGGGGAAGCTGCCCGTCGAGAACAGGCTCGTGTCGTCGAAGTACGCGAACTCGTCGAGCATGTACTTGCCCTGCGAGCCTTCGAACACCACGCCAGCGAACTTCTCCAGTCCGGCCAACGAGGTTGCGGGGATCTTGTTTTCGTTCTCAGCCATGACTGTCTCCTTGAAGACCTTTCTGTGCAGCCGAAGCTAACGGCTGGCGTTGCTGCCTCGACCGACTAGTCCGCGAAGGTGTCCAGATCGATGCCACCCAGGCTGCGCGCCATGCGGGCACCCAGACCCATCGGAGGGGAGTCGCTGCGGCCACCCTGCATCACGAAGCCCTGCATCGCCGTGCCCTCGATGGGGTTGAACGGCTTGTTGAAGGCGTTGAACTGGCCGCCCTGGAGCGCCGGAACGAACCCGCCGCCGTTCATCGCCAGCGAGCGGAAGCCGCCGCCTGCGAAGCCCTTGGCGTTCGGGTCAACCGCAGCCTGGGTCACCTGGGTGACGGCCGTCTGCGACTTGGCGTTCTTGTTGATCTGCGCGGCGACCGATGCGACGCCGTCGATGATCGACTGCTGGGCCATGCCCTGCACTGCCAGCACGATGCCCACGGCTGCGGTCTGCGCGGCGATGTCCTTGACCATGCCGTACTTGCCCGGGTACTTCTTGCCCACGAACGTGTGCACGCCCCACGCAGCCGCCACGGTCGCAAGCGCCGGAGCCAGACCCTTGAGGTACTTGTTGCTCGCACCCAGGTTCGCCAGGAACGGGATGAAGTCGAACCCGGCCTTGATCGCGATCGCGACGGCCGTGCCGCCTGCGAGCGGCAGCACCTTGATGCCCGCGATCTGGATGTCGCCAGGGTTCTTCAGGTAGTGCAGCGGGTTCATGTGGGTCTTCCGGCCGTAACGACCGTAGTGCGTCGGGGGATTGGCCACCATCGTCGGATTGCGCCGTGCGGCCATGATGGGATTGCGCTTGATCATGTTTCTCTCTCCGTTGATCTGGCTTTGACGTGCCAGCCGAGGCTGACTCTCCGTCGCGGCTCTGTTGGCCGCACCCGACGGCACACAATGCACGTCGCAAGTGAATCGTCTGCGATACCGGCAAGGGGGTCAACAAAAAAAGCGTAGTGGTTTCAAAGGATTGTTGCAGGAGTGGGACGCTTGGTTCCGAATGTGAAACAAACGGTTGCGCAAGTGCGGGGAATGGTGTGGTATTTCAGAAATGCGTGGACAAGCGTGTCAACGATTTCGCGTGCAGGATCATGCACTTAGCGAACAGGTGTTTACAGGGCTGGTCAGCGTGCGACGGAGCTTTACATCAGAGCCGAATGCCCCGTAGT
>Ga0172379_10011065_pt1 | contig 10827 bp, 12 predicted proteins | sample GrowelOW334metaG_FD_119756 | JGI IMG/M metagenome (GOLD analysis project Ga0172379, IMG submission 119756) | Groundwater microbial communities from an aquifer near a municipal landfill in Southern Ontario, Canada - Groundwater well OW334 metaG | ecosystem: Environmental > Aquatic > Deep... | reverse complement strand
GACCCAATCTCTCCAAAATGCGGCAAGCCACCCCTTCAGCTTGGCGCAAAAGGGCAAGAAGCAAGTGCTCCGGTTCAACCTTTTCGGTTCCCGGCCGCGTACAGAGATTTAAGGCCTCTTCATAGGCAAGCAGTAGGAGAACTTCGGCTCCTGGCGTGAAACTGTAGGCAGAAGCCCTCTCACCTGCCCCTGAGCCGGTAATTCTGGTAACCTCTGCCCGCACTTTGTCAGCAGTTAGATTAAAAGCAGAGAAATTCCTGCGAAATTTCTCTGCTTTCTCAGCATTAGGTAATTTTTCCTCAGACGCGCTTTCTGAAGAACGCTCTGGCGAATTCTCTGCCCAAACAAGCAAACCCACCAGTATTTCGCCCGTGCCAACGCGGTCGTGCTTCAATGCAGCGGCCTCGCGGTCAGCTAGCGCCATTACTTTCATTGATTGATCGCTGAAATGCTCAAACATGCCAGTCAAATTTCCAGGAAGCTTTCAAGATAGCTCAAAGGAGCTAGCCCAAAAGTTTATCCTATCTATGTTTAGGCGTGTACTTCCAAACCAGTAATCAATTCAGCGAAGTCACACTCTTTAGACGAGCAAGCCACTTGGTCGCCACGCTTGAGGGTCTTGTAGATAAGAACGCTCGAGCATTTTGGACAAAGGTTGTCGCCTTTTGGTCCGCCTGAAATTACAGGTGGATACCAATAAGCAGATGTGCACTGGTTGAGTGAATAGTTGGAGCAACCGAAGAAGATTTTGCCGTGTCTGGATTTCTTCTCAACAATGGCGCCGCCACATGTTTCACGTGGGCAGGTAACACCTGTGTATTTAAGAATTGGTCTTTGCTCGGTACATTCTTCAGCTGAGCAAGCGAGATAATCGCCGTAGCGGCCATAGCGAATGAGCATGTCTGAACCGCAAGTTTTGCACTTCTCTTCAGATGGTCTATCTTCAGGAACTGGCTTGCCATCTTTAGTTAGCGAGATTTTGGTCTTGCATTCTGGATAGCCGACACAACCCAAGAATTGACCATAGCGCGAAGAACGAATGGCCATAGGCTGTCCGCAAAGTTCGCAGAATTGGTCAGAGAGAATGAGCACCTTGTTCATGTTCTCTTCGGCTTCTTTCAATGTTTTGTTGAAAGGCTCGTAGAAAGCTTTGAGCATGACGCGCCAGTCAGACTTGTCTTCTTCGACTTTGTCTAACTGAGTTTCCATGCCGGCGGTGAAGCCAACTTCAACGATATTGCCAAAGTGCTCTACAAGAAGAGCATTGACAGCTTTGCCCAAAGTGGTAGGCACCAGCGCTTTTTGCACACGCTCTACATATTTACGATCGACAATTGTGCTCACTGTCGCTGAATAAGTAGATGGTCGACCAATACCTAGTTCTTCTAGAGTTTTGATCAAACTTGCTTCAGTAAAGCGGGGTGGAGGCTGAGTGAAGTGTTGACCAGGCTTCATTTCTTTGAGCTTGAGCTTTTCGTTTTTCTCAAGTTCTGGAAGATTCGGCGCTGCTTCTTCTTCGTTCTCTTCATCTGAAATAGCGTCAGTATCGCTAGTAGCGATGTCTTTTGCCAAACGGTCATAAACAATAGTGAAACCAGGGAATTTCTTCTCAGAAGCAGAAGCTCTGAACATGGCATCACCGGCGGTGATTTCAACAGTTCTGGTGAGAATCTCAGCTGAAGCCATTTGGCTAGCCATGAAGCGTTCCCAGATCAATTTGTACACTTTCAACTGATCGCTGCTCAAGTATTGCTTGATCGATTCAGGTGAACTTTCAGGATGAGATGGACGAATAGCTTCGTGGGCATCTTGCATCGACTTAGCTTTGCGTACATAAACGCGCGGCTTGTCTGGATAATATTGCTTGCCATAACGGGCAACAATGAAATTCTTCGCTTCATCGACTGCAGTTTGCGAGACACGAGTCGAGTCAGTTCTCATGTAGGTGATTAAACCAACTGGGCCTTGTGAGCCAAGCTCGATACCTTCATAGAGTTCTTGCGCAACTTTCATAGTCTTCTTAACAGCGAAGCCTAAGAATGTAGCAGCCTCTCGTTGCAGAGTAGAAGTGATGAACGGAGCCTGCGGTTGGCGCTGGCTGGTCTTCTCAACAACTGATGAAACGCTGAAATCTTCTTTTTCAATTTTCTTGACGATATCGTCAGCCATCTTTTTAGTGTCGATGGTGGTTGATTGCGCTGTCGCTTTTTCTGAGGCAGCGATGACACGCTTGCCTTTCCATTTAGCGAGTGGTGCAGTAAAGAACTGCTTGGAGCGAGCACGTGAAAGCTCAGCCTTAATAGTCCAGTACTCTTGCGGAGTGAATCCTTCAACTTCTGCTTCGCGCTCACAAATAATGCGAACAGCTACTGATTGCACACGTCCAGCCGAGCGGCCGTTTACTTTGCGCCAGAGCAAAGGGCTGATTTTGTAGCCGACCAAGCGGTCGAGTACGCGGCGAGCCTGCTGGGCATCAACTAAACTTTGATCGATTTGGCGTGGCGCCTTGATTGCTGCCAGAACTGCTTCTTTCGTAATCTCGTTAAACTCGATTCGATGCAGCTTCTTCTTAGGCAATTCCAGAATTTCTGACAAGTGCCAGGCAATTGCTTCCCCTTCGCGGTCAGGGTCGGGGGCCAGATAGACTCTATCTACGCCCGCCGCTGCTTCTTTAAGATCGGCAACTGTCGGTTCTTTATCCTTTAATACTTCATACAGGGGTTCGAAGTTCTTGCGAACGTTGACACCCAATTTATTTTTGGGGAGATCCCTCACGTGACCATAACTGGCCTTGACCGTGAAGTCCTTGCCAAGGATCTTTGAGATCGTTTTGGCTTTGGCTGGAGATTCAACTATAACTAACGATTTGACCATTTTTCTCTGTAACGCTGTGGTGGAGCTACTCGCGGCCTGTCAAGATACGCCGACGTCGATGGAGTATAACACGATGACAAATGACGGCCTCGGCTTAAAACTATATAACCATATCAGGAAGAGCGCTCCGAAGTCTTCTGATAACTTGCGAAGATTGGGGGCCATGTCCGACCAGATTGGCGATTCTGGCCTCACCAGTCCCTTCCTTTATAGGGTTTTCAGCCTCATATGTTTCTTGTAACACTTTTTCAGCCGGCCCCTCTTGAGAGCCCCCTACACTGTGTAGAAGGTTGCCTTGCTTGACAAGGTCGAGGGAAATTTCCAGATAATCCTGATCGGCTAAGTAAGATTCGCCTTCAACTAAAAAGTATTGGGGCCATTCAATCATCACCAGTGAAGATTGATCGATTACCTCATCTAGTTCCATGGCCAGCATCGAAAGGTCGATAGTTTCACCGGTTTCGCCCCCGCGATATAGATCAAGATGAAAGAGTGACAGGCGGCCACTATGGTACTCATTGAGCATGGTGAAGGTGGGCGAATTTATAACTTCAACTACGCCGAGGCCCTTTCCTACTGCCTTTACCAAGGTAGTCTTACCGGCACCCAAGGTTCCGTTCAAAGCAATGATGGCGCCATCGCCCACTGCCTGCGCCAGTTCGTGACCAAAGCGATTGGTCTGAGGTAAGCCACCTAAGTGAATTTGCATTGTCATCAGTTTTAAAAAAGGGTCTCAGTCCAGAACAGGTGCGAGTTTTGTACCCGGGATATACTCCAGGGGGGGAACCTCCTAACTTCTGTCCGTTTCCTTTTCCAACCCCAGAGGCTTGCTAGAAGCGTAAAGCTGGTTCAAAGGTATACGTGGAAGCGTCGAGCGGGATCCCCGTATGTTCAAACTTGTAGGACAAAACTTTTTGAGCTCTGCCCCAGACCGAGACTAAAGAAATCATATCAAGCGGTTGGCCTCTGTCAATCAAGATTTTATCGTAAAGGGTTAATTCGTCTTTTTGCCGCTTTTTTGGAACCACTATCAACAGCTCAAGTTAATATAAGCAGATGCCCTATAGGTCGATGAATTTAGTCGTGAATCAGCCCGCAATTTTATTGCTTAGTCTACTTTTGCCCGCAATTCTTTTTGGGGAAAGCGCACAAGCTCAGCCATCTTCAATCAAAAGCCAATCTATTTTTGCACCTTATCAACCTGAACCAAAGTTTGCCCCTGCCATAAAAACGCAACCGCAGCCCAGGGTTGCTCCAGGCGATCGAGAAGATTCTCCCAACATCCAAGCGCGGCCCGGCCAAGCTCCAAGCCAGGATCCAAACCAATCACCCAATCAAGCTACAAAGCAGAATCCCAATCAAGCTGCAAATCAAACTCCCAGTCAAGGTACTGATCCAGCCGGTGATCAAGTGCCTTTTACTACCAGTCCAGATGGCGTACCGGCACTAAATATAGTACCAACAGTAGAGCGACCACCGATTCCACCACCACCTGATGCCGCCCCTTTACGGCCAAACGGCAATGGCATTGCCCGCCCTGCTCAAGCTTGGCGCGTCAAAGCCTTTCAACTCTTCAAGCAAAAACTAGACGCGAACACCACCATAGCTTTAGTTCTAAATGCAAACTACAATAATGTTTTACTATCTCTGCGCCAGGCCGTGGAAGACGCGGGGCTGACTGTATCGAGCGTTAGCTCTAGCTCTGGCCACATGCTAATCACTAGTAATAACGAAAAAGCAATAGTGGCACTGCGCCAAGCATTACCCGATGCAAAAGCAAATTCAGCATCAGAAGCCAGAACAGAAATGCGTATACTATGCGAAAGTCGCAACAAGAGCCTTACCACTGCGCGCATGAAAGAAATATTGAATAAACTACAAAGCAAATTCGGCGATATGAAGACAGATGCAGAAACGCTCTAATCACAAAAATCCAATCATTTTAGGAATTACAGGCACTATTGCCTCTGGCAAATCGACCGTGGGCCGTCTGTTGGCTGAAAATGGCATTACTGTTATCGATACTGATCAACTGACCCATGATGTCTTAGCTCACGATGTCAGCGTAAAGAAGGCTATTGTTGAACAATTTGGGCTTGGAGTCTTAGCAACTAGTGCTCCAGACAGTCCTATCGATCGAAAAAATCTTGGCAAAATTGTTTTTGAAAATGCTGACTCAAGGCGCAAACTAGAGCAAATTGTTCATCCCAGTGTGGTGCTCAGCTGCCGTAGGCGCATAGCAGAACTTAAAAATGAAAAGATTGTCGCTGTTCTGGTGCCCCTACTCTTTGAAGCTAATATGGCCGATGAGTATGATGAAATTTGGACAGTATTTACTTCTGAAGAGGTATTGAAACAGCGTCTTGGGGAACGAGATAAATTAGACGCCTTAGAAATTCAAAGACGTCTGCAAGCCCAATTGCCTCAAAGCGAAAAATGCAGTCGCGCTGATCAAGTAATAGACAACTCTCACAGCGAAGCAGAGACTGCTAGACAAGTAAAACTTCTACTCGAAAAACTACTTTAGATTTGAGAAGGTCAGTCAGAAGAATGCGGTCATCAAAAAATATCTCCTTCACTCTTGTCCTGCTAGCCTGCTTCACCCTAAATGCCTCCAAAGCCCAAGCAGACGATGGCTATTCTAGCTATCAAACCAGCTCAACCATGGGTGATCAAGACACTTACGTTACTAATTCAGCGGTAAAAATAGCAGATAGAAGCCATGGCACGGTAGTTGTGGCCACAGCACCCACATGGAAAGTCTATGCCTATAACACTCGCACCAAGCGCATTTGTAGCTTTACTTCACCCAAAACATTCACAGGCTTAGGCAATAAACTTGCCACTGTCACCGGTGGCGTTACACTATTCAATATTCCGCTTAAGCAAACAGCAAAAACAGTGCTGCATGGTATCAGCGCTCTTGAATTGCAAACACCGAAGAGTTTTGTAGACAAACAGATAAAAGACAAAGAACACGAGTCAGCTGACCCTAGATTTGTACAATCGGCACAAATGTTGGTGGCAGAAAAAGTAACCCTGCCCCTCGAAGCTGCCACAGTTATCTCAAGATTCTATGGCGTGCCCATGCAGCGTTTGATGCCTTTGCAGTTTAAATACATTAGCTGCCGCGGCGATTTAAATACCATTTTGCTGACATCTGATCTAAAACCAGTGAAGCTAGAAGCGGCCGATTTTGAGATTCCCAAAAACTATAAAACAGTGACCGATTTCACTAAGCTGGAGGATAGGCCTCTTATTAAAGGCCCACCCACTCGCAAAATTATAGAAACAATCAAAAAAATCTAGCGACGCAGTGAACAAGGCTCTTTGGCACATTTCACTGCGTTAGTGATAGCAACTTTGTTTTCGATCAATTTGTTGACCACTGGCTTAAGGTGCTCAGAGGCTTTTACCGAACGCACAAGATCGTCAACCAAAACCCAGGCGATAACTCCAGGAATGACAACGTCGAATAATGCTATTTGGGTCATGGCTAAATCTCCTTTTTGCCTTCGGCTCTCGTCAGGCATATTGCAATAATAGACCAGTCGTCTACAAACTGTCAACCCCTAATTGCACGGTTATGAAAATCACACTAATGAGCTGGCAGAAAAGGCCTGTGCATAAGCAAAAGCGAGATACCATTAACAAAGCGCGAACCTGAATGACCATTGAAAGGTACCTTTGATCAGCAATCAACCGCTATCTGACCCCAAAAAAATCGGTCTTCAAATATTGCAATTGGCCTTAGCCCTGGCCAAGTCTGTGGTCTTCCTCTATCTGACCATTTATATATTTCGGCCTCTAGTCACAGCTTTCGGCCAAAAGCTGCCCAATGAATTTTGTCATTACGTCGCTTATCTACTCTGCAGCCTGGCCTTTCTCTGGCTTGTGGGCCGCATCATAGAGAAACGCTCACTCAATGACTATGGCTTGGGCGCAAAGAGCTTCTGGGCCGGTCTCAAAGAGTATTTGTGTGGCAGCCTGATCGGTGCAGCAATGGTCACTACAGTTACTCTTATTCTGGCCCTAATGGGTTTTTATAAGGTCACGGCTATTAACCCCGAGAGCCAAATTCTGCTGTGGATTCCCAGCTTGCTGGTTGCTGCCCTGTTCGAAGAGGTGCTCTTTCGCGGCTATGTTTTACAGACCATAGAAAGAGCGAGCAACACAAAAATCGCTGTAATACTTAGTTCTCTGCTATTTGGAGCAGTGCATCTCACTAACTTTCACAACGATGAACCGCTGCTTACCCAATTAGCTTCGTGCGCCAGTCTCGGCATTGATGCAGGTTTACTGTTCGCCGCAGGATACCTACTCACAAGACGACTGTGGCTGGCAGCTGGCTTGCATGCATTTTGGAATATATTTGAAGGGCCTGTCTACGGAACTCCGGTCTCTGGGCTCAACATCAAAGAACCATTGCTAGTAAGTACGCTTAACGGACCAAGTTATCTCACAGGCGGCATGTTTGGCCCAGAAGCAAGCATTATTGAAGTGACAGTCTGTCTCTTTTTAGCCTGGATGATTTGGCAAAAAAGCAAAAGTACTAGTTGATTGATTCGCCCACATATGTGACACGATACGAAACCGGCTGAACCGATATTGCAGCAGCCTGTATTTCTTTCATGTGGGCTTGGATTTCTAGATTTTTCGAAACTACCCGATAGTGAATCTCACTTTCCCACTGCACATAACTGGCCACGTGCTTACCGTCAAAACTTTGATGAACACTGGCTGAAACAAAACCAGGTTGATGCTTAGTTACTTTCTCGGTGACATCTTCAAGCATGTTAGCCAATATTTGCTGTTTAGTTGGCTCTACTTCAAAGGTGTTGATCAAAGTGAAGATACTGCGTTCGGTTTCTATTGTGGCCATGAATTTCCTAAGGATATTTCTCTAAAGATGTTAGCTAATACTCATTCCTGATAAGTACGCCACGAGGCCCATCGCCCGCCATCACTACTATCTCAAATGATGTTAGACGAAAACGACCCCAGACTCAAGCATCTTGAACTCTAGCTAATCAACAAATAAATGCTGTAAAATGCTGCAAATCGTGCTGCAATTAAGCTTGCAAGCATATATTGTGGTCGGCGGTAGCTCTTTGGCAATTATCTTTTCAATGAAACTTTCGACTAAAACAAGACAAAGACAAACATTTAAAAAGTCAGCGTCACTGTTATCTAGAGCCTTACTCAGCACCGCTCTTCTGCTCAGCAGTGTCTTTTCTAATTACCAATTCAACAGCGCTCAAGCTGCCGGCAGAGAGCTTATCACCACCACTAGCCACATTGATGGTGGGCAAGCAAAAGCTTACTTCATTCCACCAGCGCAACCGAATGTCAGCGGCCCGAGTACCCTGATCGTCTACCACGGCATTACTTCAAGTATTGAAGAGCCTTTCGTGATGCCGCCGGGCGCACCGACAGGGCCAATCTTGACCAGCATTTATCCTTCCTACGGCTTTCTCTCGGTCGGTCAAGCAGATACTTGGTGCAGCCCAGCCTCACTGCAAGACGTGAGCGATACCATCACCAAAGTGCAAGACAAGTACAAATTTGATCGCATCATTTATATTGGCTCCTCAATGGGCGGCTGCAGCCTACTTTCGTTCATTGAACAAGCACCGCCAGAAATAAAAAGCAAATCTGAATCCATTCTTTTGCTTGTGAGCTGCGGCGATCTTGCTAACCTCTATAAACTATCCAGCGACAAGACCCTAAAAGATTCTCTGGTAAAGGCTCTAGGCGGAACACCGGCAGAACAAAAGAACGAATATAAAGCGCGCAGTTTTATCGCAAACATCAAAAAGTTTCCCAGCACAGTGAAGGTCGTGATCATCTCTCACATGGAAGACACGTCCATGCCACCAAAATTGCAATATCAACTCAACCGCGCCTTAGCCTCGAACGGCAACCCCACCAAATTTATAGAAAGAAAAGGTGCACACGCCACTTGGCCCACGGCCACACAGTTTCAATATTATGTAGACCACATAATTCATAAGCGATTGATGTGAGCAATAAAATAGTTAGTGCAGGCAATCACCGAGTCTTCGTTGACTGCGACCGTACTCTGGTTAACACTGAGATCTATCCTTTGTTGTCCAGGCATTTTCTCGACAAACGACCAAAGTTCTTTTTTCGCTGGAATACTGTTTTAACTGAGGCGCGGCCAAGCGCCAAAGCCTTTTTGCAAGAGTTAGGAAGCAAGTATGAAGTGGCCATGCTCACCTTGGGACACTCAAAATTTCAAGCAAAGGTTTTAAAAGAACTAGGACTAGCAGACCTTGTCGGAGATATTTACGGGCCTGACAATTGCGATAGTGTACCGAAAACTAATGGCTTTGTTTTAGTTGATGATATGGAGCCGCACTCACTTGCCATTGCCTACAAGATGCGTTGGTTAGGCCATCAGAAAGGCCTGGAAAACCTCCAGGTTTGGCCAGAAAAGTTAGCACTACATATAGTGCAGTGCCGCCCTTTTACAGGCGGCACTGAAGATAGTGAGCCACTTACCGACCTGCTTCCATCAGTGCACGAGCGCATGACTCAGATGATGGCTGCAGAGCAGAAAGAATAGTTCAAGCAGTAGACTCAAGCGTTAGACTCTAGCTGCAGACAGTTTGTCTAAAGCTGCTTGATAGCGAGCGGCATGAAAAGCTTCGACTCGCTTAAGGGCACCAAAGCGCTTGGCCGCTTTTTGAAAGATACCAGCGTGCTCAAGCGATTCTTTCGCTTGCTCTTGAAACTCTAGTACTGCAGCGGCATTGCCTTCTTCAATAGCTTCGCGCTCAAAGTTAGGGTACATGGTCACACTCTCGTACATCTCACCTTCAGCTGCTAATGCCAAAACTTTCTCTACTGTCATTTCAGCCGATGGATAAATTAGCTCCAAGTGAGCAAAAGCATGAGCTGTTTCATGATTTGCAGTCTCTTCAAAGAGTTTGGCCACTTCTTCGTTGCCTAGTCTGCGAGCAATTTTGGCGAAGTAGAGATACTTGCGATTTGCCATAGACTCGCCACCAAATGCAGCCATCAAGTTAGCAGCTGTCTTTGTGTCAACAGGAGCGGCACCAGATTTTGCCGTGGCATCGCTGCTGGTTAGTTCAGCCAAAGTAGCTTCTGAATCGGTCAACGGATTGGGTATTTGATTTTGCGACATGATGGAACCTCCTGGAAGTAATCTACGTTTAGAATTAATCTAACTAGTGGACAAAAAAAAGCTAGTTTTGCTCTAGCTCACCATAAAAGAGAACTTGAAAACCGTGAACTTTGTATTGGTCACCTAAAAGCTGGCCAATAGCCTCAACTTTATCAGCGGGAATGTCGAGTATTTTTCCTGTTTTCACATCAACGAAATGATGGTGATGCGAAACATTGGCGTCGTAGCGAACACGACCAGGCTCAGTCAATACTTCTTTGATGACACCAGCATCTTTGAGCGTATTGAGAGTGTTGTATACAGTTGCTCTCGATAACGCCACCGGAAGAGCGCCAGAGACCGCTGAGAGAACCTCATCGGCCGTTGGGTGGCTGTGAGTCTGTAGCAGATAATCAGCAATAACAACGCGCTGAGGGGTGGGCTTAACGCCACGCGATAAGAGCAGCTGTTCAGCACTGACCATTTTGGCAGTAGTGATTTTGTCGGTAGTGTTGTGGTCGGTCATGTATTTAGAATAAGTCTAAGTTGAGACTTCGTCAACCCCTGTGTTCAAAATTGTAGCGGCACCTTCATAGATAGAGGTGTTAAAGGAGGCAAACGGTGCTCAAGCAGCACTAACAGCGCAAAAGAGAATTCTCTAACGCAGTATACTTGTTACAAGTTCCTATTAAGAGAGTTCGATGACCACAGGCTCAGGCTTGGCTACACCACAATTTACCGGCAAAACGGGCTATTGTGTGGCTAGCTTGACTGCGATTGCAACAATATACTTTCTTGGCTTG
>Ga0172379_10011064_pt1 | contig 10827 bp, 12 predicted proteins | sample GrowelOW334metaG_FD_119756 | JGI IMG/M metagenome (GOLD analysis project Ga0172379, IMG submission 119756) | Groundwater microbial communities from an aquifer near a municipal landfill in Southern Ontario, Canada - Groundwater well OW334 metaG | ecosystem: Environmental > Aquatic > Deep... | reverse complement strand
CCTGCCAAGATAGCCGCGCCGCCCGGATGCTTGCCGCCGGCGATAAACTGTGTAACATCATAGACCTTGCCGTTGATCGCAAACCAGCAATCGGTCGATGTCGCGTGCTGGCTTATTTCCGGCAGTCCGAAAAGTTTGACCGGCAATTGATTTTTATCCGTTTGTTCGGTGGTGCTGTTTTCGGTTCCAGCCGCTGGTAGCGGCGTTTTAGCGGCATATCGGTACCAAAATATCCCGCCGGTGATAATGATTAAGCCGACCACGATCGCAATGATTGTTTTCATAAATTTTTCTTAGGTTATTAATGCCTTACCGATATACTCTACTTGGCCTTTTTTGTAAAGACGGCACACTGTGGATAAATAGGCTAGGGATGGAAAAAAACCGCCCCGGTGAGGGCGGCTCCGATCCATTTTTTAAATAAATCAATTTGATCTGAGTGCTCTTTTGTCATGATAAGCCATGGTTGTTGAAGCATCGGCCATATTTTTTATCAATGACCTGGACATGCTCCAAGATCCAACGGTTCAGGAAATCGAGAATCTGCGCGCCGACATCGGACTCCCGTTTCAGAAAACGATCATGCAATTCATTTATTTTTTCTGTATAGATGTGATGTTGTTCTATGTGGCTCGGCGCGTCGGCGTAATTGAATTTTTTAAAATACTTCTCTTCCTCGCCGAAATGAAATTCGACGTAGGCCTTCAGGTCATAAATCGTCTTCTCAAGCAGAGCCGGATCATCATCGAGTCCGTCCTGCAGATCGTTCAGGATGGAAAATAGTTTCTTGTGCTGCGCGTCGATCAACTTGACACCGACGCTGTATGAAGGTTGCCAGATGATTTTTTGCATATTTTTTATCGTTATTTATTGACCGGCGCCTCGCGCGGTCATTTGTCTGCTTCCAAAATTCTTATTATCTTATCGAGTTTGTCGCTTTCGATCCGGGCCAGAGCCTTTTGCAGCTCTTCGATCTCTTTCTTCGCCCGTACATTAGTAGCAAAGTCTTCTTCGGCGTGCAGACGGTCCCGTTCGTTCTGACGGTTCTGGGACATCATGATGATCGGCGCCGCATAAGCCGCCTGGGTGGAAAAAAGCAGGTTCAGAAGGATGAAAGGATACGGATCCCAGCGATAGATGTAGCCGGCAATATTGGCGGTCATCCAAATAACCACTAAGACCGTCTGGATGATGATGAAGTTCCATGAACCCATGCCATTGGCCAGCCTGTCGGCAATCTTTTGGCCGAAAGTCATTGTCTCTTTATGTTTTTGATGCCAGGTTCTCTCTTTTATTTCCATATCTATTCATAAGGAAAAACAAGCTCTGATCTAAATTTACCTTTTTTGGCCTGATTATGCAAATAATGGCCGCCGATTGATACCCGGCGACCATTATTATTATGAAGAAATTTTCGTTATTTCGGTTTCCAATCGGTCGGCTGCATAAGCCCGAAGCTGTTACCTTCGGTATCGATACCGCCGGCGAACCACCCCACTTCCTTGATTTCGCCCTTTTCCTGCCGGATTTTTCCTCCGTTAGCTTTGACGGCTTCGATCGCCTTATCCAGATCATCCACCGTTATAGTGCAGTCGTAGGTATGAAGTTTTCTGTCATTAGGTCGCTGATATAGACCGCCGTTGATGCCGGGCGTGTCCGCGGGTCCCGTGGTCAATCCCCAATAATCCATGCCGCCCTGTTCATCGGCGCTCATCAATTTTTCTATTTTCCAGCCAAATGTCTTTTCGTAGAAGGACTTGGCCCGCTCGACATCGTCCGCTTGGACTTCAAAGTGAATTACACGATTTGCCATACGTATTATTTAATTTATTAGGATTTATAATATATAGAATTTTTTTTAACTACGCAAGGGGGCGGAGTCCATGAAATAAGTCATATTTTTATCCCTTTGATCGGTCTCGGATTTAGACGGCCGCCTGTTGGCTGCTTGCCAAAGAGCGCAAAAGTTTTATAATGAAAAGATGCAAATTCCAATCAGAAAACCCGGCAAATACACCCACCTGAAGCCCGATCCGAACCTGACTCAGGAAAAATTTGCGGAGCTCAAATCTAAGCTCGAGCGGCTCTTGTCGAACCGTCCTCGGCTCGCCGCGGAAGTGAAGAGGCTGGCGGAGATGGGCGACCTCTCGGACAATGCCGCCTACTCCATCGCCAAAGGACGCCTGCGCGGACTGAACCAGCGGATCATCGAACTCGAAGAACATCTGAAACGGGCTATCATCATCAAGCCGCCGCAAGATACCGGTACGATCCGGCTCGGTCATCGGGTGACGATCGAGACGGGCGGCAAAGAACGGACTTATCAGATACTCGGCTCGTCCGAAACAGATCCGGAACACGGCGCCATTTCAAATAGCTCGCCGCTCGGCTCCGCCCTGATGGGCAAGCGTGTCGGCGATATCGTCAGGATCCGACCGACACCGGCGAAAGAAATCAGCTATCGGATAATTAAGATAGAATAGATCACATTGAAAACAGACCCGCTCCGCCAACTGGCGGAGCGGGTCTGTTTTTTTCGTCGACTGACCAATTTATTTTTTTCCGGTACTGATTATGACAGTCGTCTTGTTATCACTAGCGCTTACCATCGCCGTGGCGATTCGGTCATCTTTTTCCGCGATAACGGAAAAGGTGCCGCCGAAATTCATATTGCCTGTTATTTTCCAGCCGTCCGAAGACAATTTTTCCTGATATTCGGCTGCCGCTTGAGCCGGACTTTTTTCAGTCTGGATCGAAACGGTAAATGTTCCCTTGGTCGGTTCGGAAAATGCCGATACTAGATTACCGTCAATCACATAGACATCCTTGGGGAAATCCGCGGGCAATTTTACGTTCTGGCCGACCTCGATATTCCCGTCCTTGCTCTCGACTTTTACGTTACCCTGATTGACATCGACTTTCGCCTGGCCGCCTGTCTGCTGTTCGATGATTTTTTCGGCCGCTCTCTCGCTCGTCGTCTGCGTGATGGTCTTGCCACAGCCGCTCAAAAGGATAGCCAATATCGCCAGTACTGGCAGCAAACAACATATTTTGATTCTCTGCTTGGTCATAGGTAGTTTATTAATGTTATTAATATATTAAATGCAAATACTTGCAAACTCGCAACCTAGAGCCAGTCTAACTCTTTATACATCTCGATGCTCGGCGGTGTCAATGAAAAATTCTTCAGATCGCTTTTTTTGACCCATTTAGCCTCGGCCAGATCATCGCTCGGAACCAGGTCGCCACCGTCATAATCACATAGGTATTCCAGAAAATAATAATGCGTCATCTCACCATGCTTGTTCGCCGTTTCGGCCTGCCGCGGCTCTTGTCTGTATTCCGGCACGATATTCCGGATATTTGATATTTCGACTCCCAGCTCTTCCCTCATCTCTCTTTTTAATTCGCTCAGGAAATATTCGTCATTGAAAGCGCCCTTATCATAAAGTTTCGCGGCAAATCCGGCATGATCCGCTCCGCCGCCGGGCGTATGCCAGACGTCAGGATATGGCGGAACGCCCTTGGCTTTTTTGCCGAGGATTATCTCGTCGCCTCTCTGGATTATTCCGATAACGATATATCGTGTATTCATAAAAAATTTACATCTCATCATACTCGACCAACCGCGGTACCAATTTTATCGTCGGCACGCTGATCAGACTGATTACGAACTTTACCAATATGTTCGAAATCAGTATTTGCGCCACGGTCACTAAAGGCAGGCTGCCTAAAAATGCGACAACCGTGAAAATCAAGCTGTCTATTATCAATGACGCGGAATTTGAAAATAATACTGCCCAGGTATCGTTCATCTTTTTATAAATCATACTGAATATTTCCGTATCGGCCAATTCGGAAATCACTTGCGCGATGATGCTGGCAAGTACTATCCGACCGACCGGCAGCAAGATTGCGTCATACGCCGCCTGATTGCCCCAAGCCGGGTCTGGTGTCAGCTTGCCGATGAGCCAAAAAAAGAAAAACATCACCAGATTAAGCAGAGCCGCAATAATGACCAGCTGCCTCGCGTTCTTCTTCCCCCAAGTTTTATGGACGAAATCACGCAAGGTGAAAGTCAGAGGATAGATGATCGTCCCGCCGTCGATCGCAATATTCAAGAACGGAATCAGGGCAATTTTCGTAGAAAGCACGTTGGCGATCAGTTGGGCGGCCACGTAAAGCGATGAACTAAGTAGCGCGATATTTAATTTTTTCATGACTGTTATTTTTTTACATTAATCCAACTTTTTTATTTTCCACAACATGCCTTTTCAACTTTATTTTTCCGCGCCGTTACGAGTCCCTTGACCCTGCTTTTGGCCAGCGCTGTCCAGCCGAGAATGCCGATAGCATTCTTGACCGCTTCTTTTTCTTCCGCCGTAAGTGAATATTTATCCAGCAAGCCCAGTAAGATGTTTGCTGCTTTTTTGTCGTCCATCTTCATTCTTTCATTATACAAAAAAACGCCATAAGGACAAAGGGGCTGATAGCGATATCGGAATTCATTTTAAAATAAAAGCTGCGCGACGTTGTCGCGCAGCTGCGCCTCTTACTCGCCATTTTCCAGTTTGAAAAACTTGTCGACATCCTCCTCCAGCCAATCCTTAGGCACGCGTTCAGCCAGCCACGGACTCTTCGCCGGGTTTTCCAGCTGAACCATGACCACCCAGTAGAGAGTGATGACGAAGGAGGCCGAAAAAATCGACATGATGCCGCTTAATTCCTCCTTGTAGTTTATCATCATTATCATCGCGAGGAGAAGCAGGGACAGGAACAAGAGGTACAGGTGGATTATCACCGGCAACTTCTCATCCCGGTAAAGCAAGAAGGTCCGTTTGTCGTCCGGCCGATGCGGCAGGACGCAAGCCATCACCTTCCTATACTTCTCCCAGACGGAATTGAAAGCCAGCGCGGCCGTAATTCCGTAAGCGAGCACCAGCACGGCGGTAATTCCGCCGGTCAAAGCCACTTCATCCTCCTTGCAAAGATGGTAACCATTCTGCCATAACCACCGCCACAGCATCACCATGACTATGGCGACAACGAACGGCTGGAAACACAACCAAACGTGCCGCCTGAACGAACGCCACCGCCTCAAAAAATCATCCTTCTTAGAAAGTTTTTTCATGGTAGGATGAACCTCCCTTTTGGTTTTGTGAGCGATCGAATCAATGCCGACAGAAAAGTATAATAATATAAGACTATTCTGTCAAGGACGGACGATTACAAAAATAACGCTGACTAAGCGTTATTTTTGTTCGCTCCGACTTTTACGGATGTTTATCCTTCTTGGTACACAAAAATTACTTTAATGCGCCTCCGCTCTTTTGGCTTCGTTCATTTTTGCCTTTGCTTTTATGATCTGCTTTATCACCGCAGCCGGTACTTTCTGGTCGAACCTGATCTGGATGATTTTTTTCCCGGTTAAGTAACCCTTCTTCAAGAGCGTTTCGCGGTCGTTATTTTGAAGCGCGAATGCCAGGCCAAAGTCAACGTGATTCTTGAGCGCGACAAAGCCGGCAAGCAAGCCGTGATATTTGTAGAAAGGCACGCCCCAGCTTATCCCTTCTTCGGCTTTCGGCACGGTCGATCTTATCACCGCTCTTAATTCCCTAAGTTTAGACCGGGCTTCTTTCGGGGCACTAGCGATGTATTCATCAACATTTTTTGCGGAATAGTTTTTCATAAGACCTTTTATGGCCGCATCATAACAAACAATTTCTGTTTTTGTCCACCCTGACAGACTAATATGAAAAACAGAGACGTTTGTCTCAATTAGTTCAAGTTCTGTTTTGATCGCCAGCCGGATAGAGAGTCGATGCATTTATTCGCGGCCGCAGGAAAATGAGTGGTTTGATCTTGTCGAGTCGGCGGTAAATCAGGAATCGATCAGGGGGCAAAAAAGTAGCCGGTCAAGTAACTAGTGACGTCTTGGATGTCCGGCTGTCCGGCGAGCAGGCCAGAGTTGCTATCGGCCAGGAGCTTGAAGATGGCCTTCTGCCGCTGAGCTATCTCGAGTATGGTCAAGATAGCCGGTGGCGAGTCGACCTGCATCATCGGCACCGAAGCAAGATCAAAATTATTTATTATTTTTAAACTTTGCTTATTATTTTCGACTGCCGTCGCACTGTCGGTGTTGTGGGAAAAATCGGCGCTGACCAGGACCAGAACTTTCTTGGCCGCGGCCAGACCCAGACAGACGTCGGCCAGCCGGCCGGCCTGTTCCGCGCTAACGTTCGGCGACAGGGCTAGCGGCACGACCTGGGCGTCCGGAAAAGTCCGCTTGATAAAGCCGATCTGGTTATAGACCGCATGTTCCCGCTCGAAAAGCGCCTCATCCACCTTGACAGTATCGTCTTTCAGGAACTCTTCGACTGAACGGTTGTCGTTCTTCAAGATGCCGAAGGGCGTCTGCCAATCCTCAAGCGAGGTCGTAACCGGCGACTGGCCGGCCTGATAATGGTCAGGTCCGATCAGGATGATCGTATCGAATTCCCGGCCAGCCAGGCTCCGGTAAACTCCGGCCATCAGATCGGCGGCCAGGAGGTGGTGCGGCACGATTGCGCCGATAGCCTCGTTTTCTGCAGCCGGTTTAACCTTAGTGAAGCCGAAGGCCAAATCATAAAATGCCTGATTGTTCTGCAGGGCACTCTGGTAGCGCTCTGCCTTATCCACTCTCTTCCCCGCTGGTTGCCGTGAGACGAAAGCCTGGGCACCTAGAAAAACCGCTAGGCCGGCCAAGAGCGACAGACCCGTGAGCAAGAGCCGATTCTTTCTTAGGTTCGCGGACGTCATAACGGTTATTTCACCAGCGCGGCGCTCCAGCCGTCTTCCGGTGGAAGTTTGGCCTCGCCATATACCTTGGCTTGCCAATCTTCATCCGTCAAGCGCGTGGTCAATGGATTGGTCAATTCGTAATGGCGGTATACCACGCCGCGAGTCAGGCGGGTACCGTTCGCGTCCTTGACGGCGACATAAATTAAATAAGGCTTGCCGGTCGCTTCGTAAAGGATCTGACCGCGGCGGGCATCGGTATGGATGTCGGTGATCAAGCCGGCGCGTTTTTCGCGCAAAGTCAGTTCCTCTCCCGCCGGCGGATTGACGGTGGCAGCAAATTTACTGCTCGCCAAGGTCCGTAATTTCTCAAAATCGTCGTCGCTGATCTGCTGATTGGCGAGCTCCTTGGCGGCGATATCGCGGATGAAAGTCAGGGCGTTGATCAGGGTTGAATAATGCGGAGCGTATTCCTGAGGCAAAACGTTGCGGGAGGCCAGTCCGTCGCGAGTTGCCTGGGCGAGCGACAGCAGGCGGTTCCAAAATATCAGGTTCGGCTCGACGTAACCTTTGACGACCGGCGGAACCTTTTCATCCGGACCGCCGCCACCCAGCTCCGCGTAGGACTGTTTGGCGTAGAGCAACGTGTCATGCTTCAGTTCAGTATACGAACCTAGAACGGTTTCCAGATTTTTTTGCTGCCACTGCGTGCCGGTCATGAAAGCCGGATAGCCGCTGCCGTAATCGGCGAGCAATGCCCGCAGCCCGTTGAGCCAGCCCCAATAGATGTTCTGCGTCCAGGTCGCATCGTCGTAGCCGGCAAATTCAGTCGCCAGCTGGCCGTAAATTTTGCCGATCACCTTGTCGGATTGTCTGCCCTCCGCGGCGATCCGGACCGGATCGTTGACCCAGCCGTCCAGATAGCTTTTGACCGTCGGATTCGTCGGATGCAAGATGCTCGCCACCATCAGAGCGGTCGGGGTGGATGGTAGTTTCTGTCCGAACGCCGGATCGGGCGATTCGTCGCCCTGAGTCAGACGGTTCAGGACCTCGGCATCCGGGGTGAAGCGCTGGCCCATCAGCCGAAACTGCATCGTCTGCTTGAGCAATTCATCCTTACTGACGCTATCATAGCCCGGCAACTGTATCACTTCCGACAATATCCGCGGTCCCGGCAGGTCTTTTACCGCCGCGCTGACGAAACGATTGAGCATCTCCTTGTCCGTGAGCTGAGCCTCGGTCATGCTATTGCCGTAAATCTTTTCAATTTCCTTAGTATATTGATACGGCGTCATGTCGTCGCTCTCGCCGACGAAAAATTCAATGGCCGAAGACATATCTGACCAGAGCTGGCCTATCTTCTTGTCGCCCGCGTTCAGGCTGTTGACCTGGCCGGTGATAATCAAAGCGTCGCGGGTCAGATCGGCACTATTTAGGGTAAACCCCATCCGGCCGTACCACATCATGGCGACGAAGTAACTTTTCAAAATTGCGTTCTTAGTGTAATGCGAACGCGGCTTGAATTGAGTGTAATCGCTACGGAAATCCGGCCGCAGAGGCGAAAAAAGCGGCGAGGGAACGACATCGGACGCCTGGTTAATGAGCGCAATTTCCTGACTGGCCAGATCGAGTATCTCGCCGTCGATATTCAAACCGTCGACCGCGTCCGGCAGTTCGATCTGGAAGCCGGCGCTCGCGGCTGCTTTCAGCTGTTTGTCGTTCGCGGCCACGTATTCGGCATAGGTCTTAAAATCATCCGGTTCCAGCGTCTGTAGCCCTTTGGCGGAACCGGTCTCGAGGGCAGCGAGAGGGATGAGATAATAAACCGCCAGCCGTCGGTAGGAGGCTTTCAGGTCCGGATCAACGGTCAAGTGGTATCGACCGATCGAGTCTTTGAACAACGTTTTGGTAATATCGGTGAGTAGTGGCTGAAATTTCGTCTCTTCGGTCTTTTGGAAACTGCGATCGATCAGCACATGGAAAAGATGCAAGCCCGCGTCACTGGTTATGAAGACCGTATTTTGCGGTTCACGGAGATACATGCTGGACGGTCCCTGGATAGTGTTATATAGATCGACGAAATCGTCTTGATTCGGCCAATTCTCACCGGTTGGGTAATCGCCCGCCAGAAAAAAGCCCGGCGTCTCCAGACTCTTAAGTTGCGCCTGAGTGAGGTTGATGCCGACCTTCTTAAAGCTGTCGAGATTAGCGAGCTCTCTCGCTGTCAGCTGGTAGGCGGGAATTTGCGGACTGACCGCGGCTTCCTGATTTTTAATCTGCGCGAAAACCGGCTTGGTCAGGCTGAAATTAAAGGCGGCAGTACCGGCCTCTTGCGACGCTGGCTCGGCCGTGCCGCCACCTGCCGGCGGCTTATTTCCACCTTGCTGCCGCAACAATAAATAACCGGCAGAAACGCCGATGGCTAGTATCAGCAGCAGCACCATGGCGATTATCAGATTCTTTTTCATAAATTTTAATAAGAAAATTTAAGCAACTAAATTATACTCCGGAAAGTGCACTAAAATCAAATCAAAAAAACCCTTATGTGGGTCTTTGATTGATCTATCAGCTGCTCTTACTCGGATATGTGATTGTAGTTTGGTGAGCTGGTTTATTTTAAAATTCTCTAGAAAAGGCGTGATGGTGGATGGATTAATCTAAATTATTCAAAATATACCTGATTCCTTTTGCCTTTTTAGCACGTCAAATGGTTGAAGGGGCTGTCGCCAAATACCCGATTCGGCTATATTTCTCGGATTTCGGTAAATTCAAATAAAATTTCCACGAAATTCGGAAAATCTATCTCGAAGGCACATTCGGCGACAGCCCCCTAAAAATTAAATTCATACCAGCGTTTTTCTGCCAAGCGCTTTTCTTGCTGATCGATCCAGGACTGCCAGTCCTCCGCCAGCTTGCCTTCACCTCTATATCTTTTGACCAGATCCAGGACATCGGATGAGAGCATGGTCAACTCATGCAAATGGATACGCGACTCGGGGCGTTTGGCCAAGGCGATATTGGATCGCAGGATGAACTGTTCGACCGGCAAAACGGTTACGACTGCGTACATCCAGAGAAATAAAAAGACAAGAAATTTAAAGACGTTGGCCCGGTCCTTTCTGAACAGGCAATAGAGCAGCCAGACAAAAAGTATGGCGCTATAGATCACTGTGTAGGAGGCGAAAAACTTCTCGTAGCTGAAGCCGTAATCGACTACATAGAGCGCTACTCGCTCTCCGGCCGAGACTAAGAGCATGAGCGAGGCGATAGTGAATACCGCCAGTATCTTCTGAACCGGCGCGCTGGTCTTACGGTAAGTAAAAAAGTATAACAAAGTATTGAGACCGGTCAGGAAGAAGAGCTGCCAAAAACCGCTCTTGACCAGCGACTCGGTCTCATGAAACTCAAACGGCAAACTGCCAACCCATAACCTCTTGATCTGGATCCAGAGAAAAAGAAGATAGAGGAACAAGATACCGCCCAACACGATACCGGCAACGATCGAGTCGACCCGTTTTCCGGCCTCCTTCTCTTCGTAATCAAATTCGCGCGTCCAGGCAAGATTGGATGAAAACAGAAAAACCGAGAAAACAAGGAAAAAAACAATTTTCGCCGCCACGTTCTCCGAAATATACCGCCGGACCAGGTCATAGATGAATGCCAGCTTGTCGCCGAAGACCGGATCGGCCGAAGACAAAAGCGGAATGACGACAACAAAAGCGACCGCCAGCAACAGGATGAGGCCGAGAACGATCTGGCGCGCGGTTCCCTTGCCCCTCCTAGGTCCGAGCATTTCGATATAATGTTTCAAGGATGCGCCGAGCTGGCCGAAAAGTGAAAAAAATCTTGAAAAAAAATTTGCGATGAAATTGATGCCCCAGTATCTTTTCTCCTTGTCTCGAAGATTCCCGTAGTTTACGAACAGAAAGATGAGGATCGGATATACTAAAACATTTACGATTTTGATAAACGGATTCTCGTAAAGAAGAAAGCTGAGCGCGATAAGTCCGAGCGGTATGAGCCAATAAAAATCTTTTTTGTCCTGCTGAT
>Ga0172379_10011062_pt1 | contig 10828 bp, 18 predicted proteins | sample GrowelOW334metaG_FD_119756 | JGI IMG/M metagenome (GOLD analysis project Ga0172379, IMG submission 119756) | Groundwater microbial communities from an aquifer near a municipal landfill in Southern Ontario, Canada - Groundwater well OW334 metaG | ecosystem: Environmental > Aquatic > Deep... | reverse complement strand
TATTAGCTGGTAAGGCTACAATGGAGCAGGAAGAGCCTGCACAATTAGAACAAGGTGAGGCACAATGAAAGTAAATGAATTTATAGGTATGCTTTTTCTTGCAAGAGATTATGCCCACGGCGCTCACCTCAGTACTAAGAGCTTTGCCGCTCACATGGCTTTAGGTTCGTTCTATAGCGATATTGTTGGGCTAGCTGATGGTTTTGCGGAAGCGTACCAAGGTCGTCATGGGCTAATTGGTGCAATACCCTTGCAGTCGGTAAAGAAAACAGCGGATCCCGTTGAATTCCTACAAAATCAGCTTGACGATATAGAGAAATTCAGGTATTTAATAGTAAAGAAAGAAGATAGTGCTTTACAAAACTTAATTGATGGTATAATAGAGCTATATCTTTCTACTATCTATAAGCTGAAGTTTTTATCTTAATAACAATTATTATGTTATAACATAACATTAGGACATAAATGCCATCTACATTCCTTAAATCAGAAGCATTACCTATAAGCAACGGGAGGCCTACTCAGTTCTTCCTTACTACGGTTGGCAATGGTACAGGCGTTTATAACCAGAATATAGACTATTCAGCTGCTCCAACAGACATATTTTACACGGCCACAGCGGTTTATGATATTTACACGTTTCTTGTCGTTATATCGGATCACGCTACCTTCAATCAAACCGATTATGGTGCGATAGCGGGTGGCCTTACCAATGGAATTAAAGTATTTATTCAGCCAGCAGGACAGGCAGAAATACCGCTACTTTCTGGTGTAGCGTTTAAACAGAACTTTGAATGGCTTGCAATCACAGAGCATACGCAATTATCAAGCTTTGCAGGATTAGCGCAAACTTTAACAGTAGCATTTGATATTACTGTTGATTATGGAAAGCCGATTAACATGGCTGCAGGTGATAAATTTATTGTGAGACTAAACGATGATTTTACCGGCTTGGTTTCTCACACCTTTGGGCTTCGCGGCATAAAATACTAACAGGAATAACAATGGGCTTAAAACAAACCACCTCATGCCTTGGCTATCAGCAAATAACAGACGCTTCTACAGCCGTTGGCCTTACTATTCCAACAGGCGCAAACTTTGCCATGATTGTATGCGAGGCGCAAAGCGTAAGATGGCGTGATGACGGTATTTCCCCAACAACAACCGTTGGGATGCCATTGTCTGTCGGTGTAGATTTTAGTTATGACGGTGACTTGCACCGGATTAAATTCATTGCTGCTGTAGCTGGTGCAATCATTAATATTTCTTACTACGCATGAGCGGCCCTATCTATTCAAGCGGCCCAAGTGGCCCCGGTTCTGGCGGTGGTTCAGCCCCAACTTCTACTTGGGCGAATAGACCCGCAGTAGGTACAGTCGGATCACGAATCTACATATCAGACGTTGGTGAGTATGGTGCAGAATTTGTAAGTAATGGCACTGTTTGGGCGCACACAGGAGAGATAGAGATTATACAAAAGGCTAAAGGCTGGATTGTACCATCTTTAGCCGCGGCTAATGCCGCAACCTATAGCCAAATCGGAACGACAATCACAGTAACATCAGTCGGTCATAACATACCAGTCACCGCTTACAACTCAAAAGACGTTTATCTGAACATGGGTACAGCAGCCACAGGTGCGACAATACCACCAGGTTGGTTTTCTAATTTCCAGCGCACAGGAGCAGACACGTTCACTTGCGTTTCTACTGTCTCACAAACGGGAACCGGTGCAGTCAATACAAATATAGCAGAGGTTACCGTAGGCGACCTTTCTTCGTCTATTCCAGGTGGATTGCTTGGGCTAAACGGTAAATTAATGTTTTCCGTGTTGTCGTCAAATAATAATAGCGCAGGGGCTAAAACAGCACGATTTAACTTTAATGGGACGCCGCTTGATTATGTTAATACGACGGCGACTATTAGTAATCTGGCAACAGATCCAGTGCCGATTATGAATAGAAATAGCCAATCAAGCCAAGTATTAGGTTATAACGGCGTTTCTACTGTATTAGCCGTAGATACATCAGTTGATATAACTTGCAACTTTAGCCTTACTTGTGCCGCCGCAAGTGACTATATCGCTATTCATGCAGCTTCAGTTTACATAATAATAAGTTAAGGAATTTATCAATATGAGTACTTTTAATAACGGGTTTATTCAGTCAGGCGATGGCAATGTATCCGACCCTATTCATGTGGGGAGGCCAGGACAGCAGGTTGTATTTAGCAATGTAACCCCAGCAGAAAGTTATATTTCGTTATATCCATCGATTGAATCTGTCCCAGATAATTTTAACGGTACAGTCGATATTGTAACGCCTACTTATAGAGCCACCGTTAAAGGCGACGGTATAACTAAATACACAGAAGGATTTGGAGCACTTGCAAATAAACCAAGCGCCACATTATTTGGCGCTGGAACATGGCAGGATGGAATAAAGAAATATATATGTGATAGCGTATCATGGTCTGATGATATAGCAGATAGAGAATCTATAAAGTTATTGTCTGCAAATGAAAGCAGATTACAAAAGATAAGAACAAGATTAGAGCAAGCATGGGCTGGTACAGCTACAAACTATATCGTAACAGGAGATTCTACCCGTAATGATAGAAGCTACGCCGTGATAGATCATATTCCAGCCATTATGATTGAATATTATAGGTACCAGCTTACAAAAATACATTCAACCGCATTAACTGTATTTAATAATTCAATTTCTGGATCAACTGCTACACATTGGCTTGATAATACAGGAACGGCAAAACTAAATGACGCACTTGCACAAATTTCAGGTACAGGAGCAAATTCAATACTTGAGTTCTCATTAGGCATTAACGATTGGACCTTATCTCAAAATTATTTTACCAATAAAACGCTTATAAATGCTTGTCTTGATGCATTATTAGCAGCAAAAGCCGATTTGGCTATTTTATTGGTATCCCCTGTTAGAACATCCGAATTTAATGGACGACCATTTTATTTAGAAGCTTTATATAAGGAAATAGCGCATGAGCGTCAATTACCATTAATTAGCGGGTATAAATTAATGGACGATGTATATAGCGCAACAGGGCCATATAACACAGATCAGATACATCCAAATGAATGGGGACGTAAACGGGTTGTTGATGGGGTATTAAATGGCATATTACCTGAATCGTTATTTAATGAAGTTACCCTGGAAGATAGGTTAATAAGCTCTAATAATTTAGCTGGGCCAATAATTGTTGGTAAATTATGGAATACTGGGACAGGGGTTCAACAAGTAAGTGCAGATTGGCGCAGCTTACCTGAAATAACAGTATACGGGGCAACTAATCTAAATATCACACATCTTGGCAATCAACTAGGAGTTGTTTGTATGGATGCTGGTGGAACTTTTATTAAAAACTGTACACTGGATCAAACCCCAACATTCCCTAATTATACAGCCACATTGCCTTATAACACACATACTGTAAGAATTAACATAAGCAATGAAGGAGTTACTTATGATGCGCGCAATGACCATCCGTCTGTATATCAATCATATATGTCTCTTTATAATATAGATATTGGATTTGGCTTTAAAAATCTTATTGCTTAAACGGACTGTGACGAACACAGGAACCTTAAAGGGTTATAGAAATGTCAGAAGGATTAGAAGTATTAGCGGAACCATTAGAAGCCGCGTCAGAACTTGAATCTACTGTTGATGAACAAGTGTCTGAAGAAACATCAGAAGAACAGGAAAAAAGATTTAGCCAAGACGAGCTAGATCGAGCAATTAGCAAGCGCTTAGCAAGAGAACAAAGAAAGTGGGAACGTGAACAAACCCAAAGGACGCAAGATCGATTGCCTGTAGCTGAAGTAGATCCTTTACAGTACGAAACTAATGAGCAGTATGCATTAGCTTTGGCTGAAAAGATGCTCGAACAACGCGAACAGGCCAAGCAGAATGCGGAACTTTTGGAAACGTATCACGACCGTGAGGAAGATGCCAGGGCTAAATATGATGACTTTGAACAAGTTGCCTATAACCCAAGGCTTACTGTAACGGATGCGATGGCGCAAGCCATACAAGCGGCTGATAATGGGCCAGACATTGCTTATCATTTAGGCAGTAACCCAAAAGAAGCCGAACGCATAGCCCGTCTTTCACCGCTCTTGCAAGCGAGAGAAATTGGCAAGATTGAAGCAAAATTAGATTCTGCTCCACCTGCCATTAAACAAACTACACGCGCTCCACAGCCTATTAACCCTGTTGCATCAAGGGGCAGCAATGCACCGGCTTATGATACCACCGATCCTAGGTCTGTAAAGACCATGAGTACGTCAGAATGGATTGAAGCAGAAAGACAAAGACAGATTAAAAGCTGGGAAGCTAAACGAAGATAATTAGCCATTAAAGGTGTAAAATGAGTAACAGTTTATTAACCATTGACATGATTACAAGAAAGTCTCTTGAGATCTTGGAAAACAACCTGGTATTAACCAGAAACGTAAACCGTCAATATGATGACTCTTTCGCCGTAGAAGGCGCAAAGATTGGATCAACCTTGAGAATCAGATTACCTGACCGCGCACTGGTAACAGATGGCGCAGCTTTACAGGTTCAGGACGACCAAGAGCAATATACAACTTTAGCAGTAACAAACCAAAAGCATATCGGCATTAACTTCACAACTGCCGAGTTGACCATGCAATTGGATGATTTTGCAGAACGTGTACTGAAACCACGTATTAGTCAATTAGCTTCTTCTATTGACGCTGATGTAGCTCAAACAGCTTACAAAGGCTTATTCAGTTCAGTAGGCACTCCAGGAACTACGCCTGCTACTTCTTTAGTTCTGTTGCAAGCGCAACAAAAACTTAATGAATATGCAGCACCTATGCATCCACGTTATGCGACTGTAAACCCTGCCGCGAATGCCGGTCTTGTTGAAGGGATGAAGGGCTTCTTTAATCCAAACCCAACCATCAGCGCGCAGTTTAAAAACGGCATGATGGGCGAAGGCGTATTGGGTTATGACGAGATTAACATGTCTCAATCTATCCCTGTTCATACGACTGGCGCTTGGGGAACTGCTATAACTGTAACAAGCACAGTAAGCACCCAAGGAGCGTCAACATTAGGAATTTCATTTACTGGTGCGGCTCAAACATGGAAACAAGGCGATGTATTCACAATTGCAGGCCGTTATAGTGTTAATCCGCAAACCCGTCAATCTACTGGTTCATTGCAGCAATTTGTCGTTACAGCGGATGTTCCGTCATCAAGTGCTACAGCAACATTGAGCATTTCCCCACCAATCTACACCGCTTCTCATGCTTTGGCGACTGTTGATAGCTTTCCTGTTGCTGGCGATGTGATCACAATGTTGGGTTCTGCTTCTACTGGCTATAACCAAAACTTGGTTTATCATAAAGATGCCATCAGCTTTGCAACTGCTGACTTGTTGTTGCCTCAAGGTGTTGACATGGCTTCACGTCAAAACCATAACGGCATTTCAATGCGTATTGTTCGTCAATATGACATCAACAATGACCGTATGCCTTGCCGTATTGACGTTCTCTATGGTGCAGCCGTTATTCGTCCGCAGCTTGGTGTTCGGATGTGGGGCTAATTTTTAATCATTAATGAATAGAGGATAATATTATGGCACTTCCAAATACAGGCGGCGGTTATCAATTAGGTGATGGTAATCTTTTAGAGGTTACATTCTTCGATCAACCAGCACCGCAAACAGCGACAGCGACAGCAACATTAACAGTGGCTCAAATCACTGGCGGGTTATTGGTAGGTAATCCTAGCACAAGTGCGGCAACCTATACTTTACCCACAGCGGTGGCTTTAGATGCTTTATTGACTAATTTCAAGGTTGATAGCGCATTTGACTTGAACATTGTTAACCTTGGCACTTCTTCCGGCGTTATTACTGTGGCAGTAGGAGCAGGAATTACCTTAGTTGGCCTTGCTACGACTGCTATCACTTCGGCTGTTGGATCATCATCTTGGTGGAGATTCAGAAAGACTGGTGCTGGCGCGTGGACTTTGTATCGTTTGGCTTAATTTATATTGGGGCGTTTACGCCCCATTTTTGAGGTTTTATTATGAGTAGAGATACAAAATCAATAGGCGTAGCCTTTAGGGATCAATTCCTTGAGAACGCTGAGCTTTTAAATTGTACGCTTACCACGCCAACTATTGCAGGGGCAACGCTTACCACGACAACTTTAACAAGCCCAACAATTAACGGCGTAGTAGGTGGAACGACAACAAGCCAAACATTTACAGGCTTGACAGCCACAACAGCTACAGCAACTAATTTAGTTGTTGGAACAGGTGGAACTGTTGCTATTGATAATGCAGCCGTAGCAGCAACTGGTAATGATACAACCCAAACTGCTACTGTTACAAAAGCAGCAGGAACAATAACCACAGGAGCATTGACTACGGCGGCTAATGCAACCACAGCAGTAGTATTAACACTTACAGGTGTTGCAGCCGGTGATATTATTCATGCTACACCAGCAGGTGGTACAAATACTGTTGCTGTATATGTTCAATCCGCTATTGCTACAACCAACACCATTACAGTAACGTTGCGTAACGGTATAAACGCTACAACCGCTTTAAACGGCACTGTTGCATTTCACTATACTTGGATTAAGTAATAGTTTTATTTCCTCCATTCGTGTAAAATATGGGTGGAGGATTTATTTATGATAAAGTTAAAAGATGAAGATGATGTTGAGAGATATTTATTTAATGGATTAGGAGAATTAACAATATATACTACTCATGGTGTAATACACATTAATATAACAGAAAAAAATGTTAGTGCATTTTCAGATGATTTTAATTCTAGAGATAGAAAAGATTTTTTATTAATACCAGATAATTAAATTGACATTTATTTATGATAGAAATAAAAGACGAAGATAATGACGAAGGAATTGAGCATTATAAATTCGATGGATTAGGTCGTTTAATTCTTGATACTGTTCATGGTAGAGCTTGCATTGATATACGAGAGTATGATGTTAATGCTTTTACTATCGACAAAGATCATGGACGTAAAGACTTTTTATTGATACCTAAAAAATAATATGTTGATAGCATTAGACTATGACGGAACTTATACTGAAGACACTGAATTATGGGATAACTTTATTGTTAATGCCATAAAAAATGGGCATGAAGTTAAAATATTGACTATGCGCTATCCACATGAACCAATAAATATTGAAGGAATAGAAGTAATTTACACTTCAAGAAAAGCTAAATACGGCTATATTCCAGCTAATATTTATATTGATAATGAACCTGGGCGTTTATTTACGGATAGTTTTTAATGGTTATCTACTTAAAACACGCAGTACACGGAACTAAAATCGCTATATCAGAAGCTGAAGCGCAAGCTGATATTAAGAATGGCTGGCATGAGTACGAACCGAATAAAAAAGATGATGTTATTGTCAATCAACTAAAACGTGGAAGGCCGCGCAAATGAGCAACACTTATCATCATCGTGGTCAGAAGCATAGGCATTGCGGCAGAGATTTATGGAGCAAGAGACCATTATCAGGTTGTCCATTTGAGGCGAGCTTTAAGGCAATGAGTCGTAGAATTGAACGCAACGGTAAGGATGCTCAGGGAGTTATCAAGCTGGAAATGTTGAATGAATAATTATTTAAAGGCTATCGAGCTATGAGCACAGCAGGCGACAAAATAAATGAATCATTGCGGCTTATTGGTATGCTGGCAGATGGTGAAACGCCATCAGCAGAAATAGCCAATGCATCATTATCAGCGCTCAATCAAATGCTTGATTCATGGTCAACTGAACGATTATCTGTATTCGCCACGCAAGATCAGGTTCTTACATGGCCAGCAAGCTCAATTACACAGACACTAGGCCCTACTGGTACGCTTGTTGGCAATAGACCAATAGAACTAGATGATGCTTCTTATTTTCGTGACCCTACAACTGGAATAAGCTACGGCATCAAGTTTATAAACCAACAGCAATATGATGGCATCGCAGTAAAAACAGTTACTTCCACATATCCGCAGATCATGTTCGTTAATTATGAAATGCCGAATGTATCATTATCAATTTATCCAGTCCCCACACGCGCTTTAGAATTTCACTTCATCAGCGTAGCTGAATTAACACAAGCCGCATTATTAACAACTGACCTTGTCTTTCCTCCTGGCTATATGCGAGCGTTTAAATATAATCTAGCGTGTGAGATATGTCCTGAATTTGGAATCGAGCCATCTCCTACTGTTGCCAGAATAGCCGCTATTTCAAAGCGCAACCTTAAGCGCATTAATAACCCACAAGATGTAATGAGCATTCCATATACAATCGTAGGGACTCGTCAAAGATTCAATATTTTTGCTGGCAACTATTGATGGCAGATAACAAACTGTCAAGGATTTATAACAAGTCTAAGAACAGGCTTCGTGATGCTTGTCGTGGGTGTGTTGGTGATCATGAAAGACTGCAAGACAATTACCCTAATGCAAAGAAATTCAGCAAAGCCTTTGCTGATAACATGGAAAAGATAGTTCCTAGTAACGATGATTTTAAAGATAAGGCTAAAATGCTTGAATGGGCTAAGTCTGTTGCTTTGAATAGCATGATAGGGAAGAAGAAATGAAAACAAACATTCTAGGCGGAGCCTACGCAGCAAGAACATTTAACGAAGCCGATAACCGTATGGTTAATCTATTCCCTGAAGTGGTTAGCGAAGGCGGGAAGGAACCAGGCTATCTAAACAGAACACCAGGGTTACGTTTTCTCGCCACGGTTGGTACAGGCCCCATAAGAGGGTGTTGGGTATTAGGAGCGTTCTCTTATGTCGTATCTGCCAATAAATTTTATAAGGTAGATAAATTTTGGGTAGCTACTGAATTAGGCACTGTATCAAGCGGAACAGACGTTATTTCAATGTCTGACAATGGGATACAGATATTCATTGCTTGTAACCCAAGCGCATTTGTTTATAACATTAATACAGGCGCGTTTATTGAACTTGTAGACTCACCGGGAGGAGCCTTTTTCCCTGGGGCTAAAACCGTTACTTATATAGGCGGATATTTTGTCTATAACCAGCCTAATTCGCAAAAAATATGGGTGACTAAGTTATTAGACGGAACTATTACCGATCCATTAGACTTTTCCAGTGCTGAAGCGTCTACTGATAATGTCAAAGCAGTCATTGAAGACCACAAGGAAATATGGGTTTTTGGCGCAAAAACGATTGAGATTTGGTACAACTCAGGAGGAGTTGATTACCCTTTATCACCTATCCAAGGGGCATATATTGAAACAGGTCTTGAGGCTCATCGTTCAATTGCCAAAGTCGATAATTCTTTGTTCTGGCTTGGTTCTGATCCTCGTGGTGATGGTATTGTCTATCGTGCAAATGGTTATACGCCAGTTCGCGTTTCTAATCACGCGCTTGAGTATGCCATTCAAGGATATGAAACAATGGCTGACGCACAAGCTTATAGTTATCAGCAAGAAGGACATGTTTTTTATGTTCTAAATTTCCCTACAGCAAATAAAACTTGGGTTTATGATACCGCTACAAGCCTTTGGCATGAACGCGCGTCATTTCAGGGTGGTGAGCTGTTGAGGCATCGTTCAAGTTGTCAAATGTATGCTAATGATGAAATCGTGGTGGGCGATTATGACAATGGAAATTTATACGCATTCGATTTGAATGTTTATGATGATTACATAGGCGAACAAAAGTGGATTAGATCATGGAGAGCGTTGGGAACAGGCCAAAACACGCTTAAAAGAACCATACACTATGCATTACAACTTGATTGTGAAACTGGTGTTGGGTTAGCGCAAGGACAAGGAACAGACCCACAAGTTGCACTTAGATGGTCGGATGACGGAGGCCATACATGGAGCAATTACCACACTCGTTCAATGGGACATGGTGGCGCATATGGTCAGCGGGTTATATGGCGTAAATTAGGCATGACGATGAAGCTTAGAGATAGAGTTTATGAAATCTCAGGAACAGACCCGGTAAAAATATCAATATTGGGCGCAGATCTTCAAATGTCGCCTACAGGAGCATAGACATATAAATGGACAGAATACCAAGCTCACAAGTCAGTATAATAGACCAGAGAACAGGATTAGTTTCTAGGGAATGGTATCGTTTTCTCACTAGCTTATATACGCTAACAGGTAGCGGAGCCAATAATGTAGGGCTTGTCGATGTTCAATCAGCACCTATAGCGAGAGAAGCAAAAAAAAGCAGATGTAAAGTACTACCAGTACCCATAACAGTGGGAGCAAGCCCATTTTATTATATGAACAATACAGGCGATGAAATTGACGCGATTGTTCAAGGCGGCACTGTATCTGATGTACAATACTCAAGGGACGGAATAACTTTCTACGGCGTTTCTATCAGAGGGATGTGTAGGCTTTCGCCTTATGATTGGATAGGGATAGTGCATACCGTTGCGCCTACATTATTAATTATACCGAGATAAATTATGGCAGTTACTCCAAAATGTATTATTGAGCCTACTGCATTGACTGTCAGCAATGCCATTTATTATACGGTTAATAAGGGGTTGACAATTATTGATAAGGTTACTGTCGTTAATGTAACGACTTCTTATGCGGCAATAACGATATATCTTGTGCCATATGGCGTCACTCCTTCCGGTATACATAGAATAATAAAAGCATTAACTATAGCGCCAGGAGAAACCTATGAATTTTCAGCTATTGAAGGGCATGTATTAAATACTGGCGATTCTATTCAAGCTTTTTCTGATACAGCATCAGCATT
>Ga0172379_10011061_pt1 | contig 10828 bp, 11 predicted proteins | sample GrowelOW334metaG_FD_119756 | JGI IMG/M metagenome (GOLD analysis project Ga0172379, IMG submission 119756) | Groundwater microbial communities from an aquifer near a municipal landfill in Southern Ontario, Canada - Groundwater well OW334 metaG | ecosystem: Environmental > Aquatic > Deep... | reverse complement strand
TGGCAATGTCACCAGTGGCCACAGTGCCGTCGGCAATTTCTGAAGTACCAACAGCACCTGCGGCAATGTTACCAGCGAGAATTGTATCAGTGGCAATATCACCAGTGGCAATCGTCCCGTCTAGAATCATGGTTGTGGTAATTGCACCTGTGGGAAGAGATAGTGTGCCTGCGGAGAGGGTAAACCCATTGCTGGCAGTAAGAGTTGAGGTAAAACTACCAGTGCCGGTAACATAGAGTTCATTGGCAGGTGTGGCCCCGGCGGTGAGGCCGATACCAAGCTTGCCTGTGCTGGTAATAATGAGGTTTTTCTGAGGACTACCTCCCACAATGACATCACCTGCTGCCGCCAGTGCATCTGTGACGCCATCTATTTGGAAACCCATACCAAGGAGTTCTGAGTCTTCGGAGAATGATATATTCTTGTCTGCTTGACTCGCATCATCGGGGTCTACATAAGCAAGAGAAGTAAAAGATTCTCTGAGGGTGTAGGTGTCTGGACAAACTCCGCTGGAATTGGAGACTACAGTATCTAGCTGTTTGAGTGAAGTGAGCGGTTCAAGTCTACCTCCGGTAGCTGGATCTACAGTGAGGTCTTTGACGCCAGGAACTAAGTCTTGATCTGCATCTTTGTAACAGATTTTGGCTTGGACTATTTCGGCGTTGGAGTTGACGTAAATAGTGGCGTTGTTGAGTTGAATTTCGTAACCCGGATACCAAACCATAGTACGATACAAAGTGACACTGTTGCCACTGAGGATTATGTTGCCGTTGGCGGCACCGTTGACATCTTCGTAGATAACGCAGTTGTTGGCCAGCGTTACATTTCCTGTGACCGCTCCTGCGGGGTTAAAGTTGCAGATGTTTTGTATTGGACTGATTGTTTGGGCAGAGACAGAACCAATCCCCCTTAACGGTAGGTAGAAGGAGAGTAGGAGAGAAATAAGGAAGAGAAGGGTGTTTTTGGTCATATTTTTTACCTAAGGAGAAAAGGTTTAATAGTTTTTTTGTTTGATTGAGTGGTCATTTCGAAAGAGAAAGAATAGATTCGCTGGGCTGTGTCGGGAAAAGAATAGTTTGCTGTCCAGATACCAGTGGTAGTATTTCCTGATTTGATTGCGGGGATGAAGGTGGTGGCGGTGTTGTCTGTGGTAAGAACAATTTTGAAATCGGTGATAGGCTCAATACTGTTTACGGAAATATCAATGGTTTGTGAAGTATCCTTGGCGGCATCCAGGGGATCGATGACTATCTGAGTGAGCTTGGAAACATCTTGGTCTCCTCCTCTTACGAAAAAGGTTTGCTTGCCAGAGGGAAGAATAAGAGTAGGTGTGGGTGCTGCCACAGTGCCCTGAGGGGATCGACTGGTGTCGGTAGTTTTTTGTGAATTGAGAGTAGGTCGGGGTACTTTGAGACCGAAGGGGTTGGCTAGTATGAGGAAAAATCCTGCCAAACCAAGAACAACACCCAATATAACAAAATAGACAGGTTTCACCTTGATTTCATATTAGGTAGAAAACGGAGAAATGTCAATTGAATGAATGACAGTGTGGGGATGGATCCCCGCATTCGCGAGGATGACAATGAATAAAAGGGAATAACAAGGATTAAAGAGATGGATGAAGGAGGGTATGAGATTGCCGCCCCCTGATTGGGAATCGGGGCTTAGCACTGCTGTGCTGCGCTCGCAATGACAATTTTGTATGGATTCCTGGTCGGAGCCAGGAATGACAAGGTTTGAGATTGCTTCACTACGTTCGCAATGACAATTTTGTATGGATTCCTGCCCCCGACTGTGAGTCGAGACTTAGCACTGCTGTGCTGCGTCGGAGCACGAATGACAAGAAAGGGTGCGGGGATGACAATGAATAAAAAAGGGGATGACAGGGGTGTTTGGGTTGAATGTAAGTGGGGGATGGGGTAAAATACACCGATATGCGAAAAGTGGCGATGCTTTCCACTTTATTCCTCTTCCTTACCTTTGCTCAGATGGGTTATTCCGTAAGCAAAGAGACTTCATTAGAATTGGTGGCCACCGAAAGTGCGCCGGCCAGTGTTTCGGCACAACCAGAGATAGAACCCAGTGTGGACTTGACTGTGCCGAGTACGGAAAAAGGGAGGTTGGAAAGACTACTGGACACAAAGAAGGTGGAGGGGTGGTGGGGTTTGAATATTCTGAAGATTGCCATAAGGAATGCTGTAAGTGAAGGGGTGTCTCCGAATACGATAGTAATTTTGTTTCTTTTCCCTTTGGTGGCGGCTTTGGTGTCTTTTTCTCGACAAGTGATAGGTATTAGTGGTTTTGGAATCATTACCCCTGCAATGCTCTCTGTGGCATTTTTGTCTACAGGAGGATTGGCAGGATTAGTCTTACTTGCGTTCATTTTGATTGCGGCAACGATTGCGAGGGTAATAGTGAAGAAGATAAAGATACCGTATCTGCCAAAATTGTCGATGAGCCTGTGGATAGTATCTATGTCGGTATTAATACTTCTGCTTGGTTCGCCAAGTTTAGGACTATCAAGATTGATTGGAGTGGGGATTTTCCCTATTTTACTTTTTGTGCTATTGGCAGAGACATTTATCGAGGCACAAATCACCAGATCTCTGGCGATATCAATGTTTATGACTTCAGAAACGGTAGTACTGGCATTAATTTCCTACAGAATTATCAGTGCGCCTTGGGTGCAAGAGCTGGTATTGACTCATCCTGAAATATCGGTAATGGCTATATTGTTGGTGGATTACATCATCGGAAGATATAAGGGTTTGAGGTTGATGGAAGTTTGGCGTTTTAGAAAATTGATTTCAAAATGAGCAATGTGCGATTGGGTGATCTTTTGGGACTTAATACCAGATCGGCAGAGTATTTACGATTGAATAAAAAACTGGCTAGAAATAGAGCGGATAATAAACTGCTGACAAAAAAGGTGTTAAAGCGAAAGGGAATTCCACACCCTAAATTGTTGGGCATATTGAGTAATCACAGAAGTGTGCAAAGATTTGATTGGAATTCTTTGACCGGTGGATTTGTGGTGAAGCCTGTGAAAGGATTTGGAGGACAGGGGATTCTTCTGGTAAGGGCTTCGGTGAAAGAGCCGGGAAAATTTATTTTGCCGGGAGGAAAAAAAGTGTCAGCGGAAGATTTGAAGCTGCATGCACTAGACATAGTGGAAGGGAGATATTCACACAACAGTTTGCCCGATAAGGCTATGATCGAGGAGAGAATAAATATCCATCCGAAATTTAAGAAGCTGGCTGTGGGAGGGGCACCTGATATCCGAGTAATTGTATTTAATAATGTGCCGGTGATGGCAATGTTGCGTCTGCCTACTGAAGAGAGTGGGGGTAAGGCCAATTTGCATCAAGGAGCGATTGGTTTGGGAATTGATATGGCAACGGGAATCACCACCTATGGAGTGTATAAGAATCAGCCGATAAAATATTTCCCCGATACAAATAAAAAGGTAAATGGAATCACAATTCCTCATTGGGACAAGATATTGAGAATGTCGGTAGAAACGCAGATGGCAAGCAAGCTGGCTTACCTGTCTGTGGATATGTTGATTGATGCAGAAAAAGGTCCTGTGGTGTTGGAGTTAAATGACCAGCCGGGACTGTCGATACAAATAGCTAATATGCAGGGACTGCGAAAAAGGCTGGAGAGGGTGGAGGGTATTACGGTGGATACTCCCGAGAAGGGGGTGAGAATCGCCAAAACTTTGTTTGCATTGGAGTTTGCCAATAGGGTGAAATTTGACACGCAAGAGAAGAAACAGGTGAGTGTGATAGATCGGGTAAGAATCAAGCCGCATAAAGGTAAGAGGGTGTTGGTGGATGTGAAAGTAGATACCGGTGCTTACAGTACCAGTATCGATAAAGCTTTCGCCGAAAAACTAGGTTTACTGGCCGATGAACATGTATTGCTGACTCGTAAATTTAAATCGGCTTTGGGGGAGGAGACACGCAAGTTAATTGAGGTGGATTTCTTGCTAAAGGGCAGGAGGATAAAAACATGTGCTAGTCTGACCGGTAGGTCGCACTTGAAATACAATATGATTATCGGAAGAAGGGATTTGAAGGGTTTTCTTGTCGACCCGTTGATTGAAGACGAGATGATGAATAAAAAATGATTAAACTAGCAGTATTTCACCGAATAAATTTTGAAGATACGGAAATTCGATTAAACGAAGAGGCTTTGGCTTTGGGGGTTGATCTGACTTGGATAAAATATCGTGAACTGAAAGTGGTGGGAGAAAAGATTTTTTTTGGAGAGACTGATTTAAGAGATTTTGATGGTTGGTATTTCCGAGCTATAGGGTCGGAGTTGGAGTGGAGCAAGCTGCTGCAGCTATACGCAAGGAAACACAATATAAAAGTGGTGGATGACTATCTGATGAGTGAGGGGCCTCTGAGAAGATTTAAATCGGTGATGAGCTGGCAGCTATTGGACGCAGGAGTGAGATATCCCAAGTCCGCATATATTGAGCGAATCGAAGATTTGGAAACTGAACTAAGGAAATGGGAGTTCCCTTTGATAGTAAAACTATCTAGTGGTGGTAGACACGGGATGGGAACATTTTTCCTGAGAAGCATTGAGGAGTTGTCTAGTCTGCTGGGGAGGTTGGAGGAGAGAAATAATAAAGCTGTTGAGTTGGGAAGACAACGGATTTCATATCGGGGTTTCCTGATTCAGGAGTATATAGAAAATGATGGGGACTTTAGAGTGATGACGGTGGGGTATAAGTGCATCGGTGGATTTAAGAGACAACCTAAAATGGAAAAATTAGTGTTGAATCAGAGTGAGGGTAAATCGGTGGGGTTGACTGAGGTGCCCGGTGACGTGGCTGAGATGGCAGAGAGAGCCGCAAAAGTTCTTGGTGTTGAAGTGGCTGGGACGGATTTGGTAAGGAGTAAAAAGGGTGGTCAGGTTTACATTATTGAGGTAAATGAAGCGCCCCAGTTTAAGGTGTTTGAGAAGAGGACTGGAGTGAATGTGGCCAAGGCGATATTGGAGCATTGTGTAAATAAATTTAAATAATGATTTCAAAAAAATTTACCGCCTATAACGACTACATTCCTTTGTTGGCCACCGATAATCCGGCTTCTCCTGCGGAAGCCGGTCATCTCGATACTCGGCTAAAATTTTCTTCTTCGAAGAAGCCAAGCAATTTTAGCCTGCGTAGCGTGGCACAAAGGAATGATAGTCTCGGCGATTTTTTTGAATCTTTATTTCCTTTATGAAAAAAGTATTGATACTAACCAGGTTTAGAGGAGAGTATGAACCGACAAGGCTGAAAAAGGAGGCGGTGGCGCTGGGGTATGAGGCGGATGTGGTGAATTATGAACAGATAAAAATAGGGGTGGATGGTGCGGGAAAACCAGAAATTGATTTGGGCACTGAAGTGAAAATTGACGATTATGATTTGGTGATACCAAGAGCTGCCAGCGCTCGAGGCAAACAGAGTTTGGCAGGGGTGAAGTCGGTGATTTTGGAATATTTGGAGAAATCTAAAGGGAACACTAGAGTGGTAAACGGAAAGAGTTTTGAGAGGTTTCCTTTGATGGGGAAGATGGAGCAGGGCGTGTTGTTGGCGCAGAATGGGTTACCGACAATCCCCTTCTTGAGTTTCAACGGAAAGAAGGGTTGGAAAAGCTATTTGGAGTCAGAGCCAACTTTGCCGGTGATGGTGAAGATGAGATTTGGCAGTCATGGTAAGGGGGTTAGACTGGCTGAGACGAGAGAAAAACTGGAGAAGTTGTCTCTGAAATACAGTGAGGGAACAGTATTGGTCCAGCCAGTGTTGAAAGTGAGGAGATGGTATAGGGTGATTGTACTGGGGGGAGATGTGCTGGGGATGATGGCACACAGACAAAAGGGGAAATTTCAGACGGAGGAAATAAAACAAGAAGTAAAAGATGTACGGCCAGAGTTTTCCGATAAGCAGTTTGATGAGTTGAAACAGATATGCACAAAGGCATGTGATTTGTTTGATTGTGATTTTGCCGGACTGGATGTGGCTTGGGAAGAGGATCAGAGACGCTGGATAATATTTGAAATCAACAGGACTGCTCAGTTTAAGTGGTTTGAAAAAGCTCATCCGGAGATAAATGTGGCCAAGAGTGTTTTGGAGCTGGGGTTGTCTTGAAGAGTGAGATAGGGTACAAATTAGGTATGAAGCAAAAAAATACTGTATATGTTCCCAGTGGACACGTGCCCTTTCAGGAAAGTAAAGATGAGCTGAGAAAAATGAAAGAAAATGGCGAGAAAAATACGAGAAAGGACAATAAAGAAGGGTTGAGCGAGTATCGAAAGAGACTGGCTACCAAGGGAAAATGATTTTAGAATAAAGAGGTGCGAAGTATATCTATATTTTTGTTGGCTGTAGTGATTTTTGGTGTGAGTGTTTTTGGTGGATTTGTGCAAGACGATAGATTGGTAATTTTGAGCAACCCGACTATGGGGAAGTTAGGGGGTCTTTTTGGATCATTAGTGAGCCCATATTTTTATAATCGCCCGGAGCTAGGCAATTACAGACCTTTGACCAGTTTTTCTCTGATCTGGGATAGTTTGGTCTTTGGTAATGATGCATGGGGATTTCGACTGATAAATGTGCTTTTGTATGGATTTGTTTGTGTAGGTGTATATGAATTGGCAAAACGTATGCAGAAGAAAGGTGATTGGGCTTTCTGGGTGGCAATTCTGTTTACTGTGCTGCCAATCCATTCGGAAGCTGTAACTAGTATCGTGGGTAGGGGTGAGATTTTGAACGGAGGATTGGTAATATTGATGTTGATACTTGTAAAGGACGGAAAGTGGGGATGGAGTATCTTGGCATATTTGTTGGCACTACTATCAAAAGAGTCGGCAATAGTGTGGGTAATGCCTTGGGGATGGATGCTCTTGAGAGAGAAAATAAAGAAGGATTACAAACTTGGTTTATTGGTGTCGATGATGATGTTGATAGTTGGATATTTCGTTTTGAGGTGGGGTGTGTTGGAGGAGTTTATTTTTTCCGATAGAGCCACTGTGGTGCAGAATCCACTTAAATTCATTAGTAGTGGTCAAAGAATTATGGCGGGGATAGGATTGGTAGCATTTGGAGTCAGTAAGGTATTGTTGCCAATCAATTTGTCATATGACTACTCTTTTGAACAGCTAAAGCTTTCTGAATTGACTTCATGGTGGTTTGCGTTGGGAATGGGAGTAATACTGTTTTCGGTGTGGTTGGCTAGGAAAAAAAATGAATCATTGAAGCTCGCAATAGCTATTTTTTGGCTTCCTCTTCTGGTGACAGGGAATATTCTGAAACCTATCGGGACCATTTTTGGTGAGAGACTGTGGTTCTTGCCTTCTTTGGGAGTGGTGATGGTGGTGGTAATGACAATATCCAACTTTATGAATCGACGTTGGCTGAGATTGCCGCGTCAACTACGTTTCATCGCAATGACAACTGTTGGAGTGATACTGCTGATGTTTTCGGTGAGGACGATGATGAGAAATATGGATTGGTTGAGTGAGGAAAGATTGTTTGTTACAGATGCACAATATGTGACAGGAAGTGTGCTGGCACAGTCTAATGCAGCAGCGATGTATCTTAAGGCACGAGATTTTGATCAAGCAAAGATATATTTGGAAAAAGCGGAAGCGATATATCCTCTATATCCTGAATTGATGAATAACTGGGGGATTTATTATTGGTGGACGGGAGACTTAGAAGAGGCTAATAGACGATTTGAGAAATGTCTTGAGAGTCATCCAGAGGATGGCTTGTGTACTGAGAATATCGAAGCGTTGAAGAGAAATAAGAAACGGTAGACTGAGTAATGTCATGGAGATAAGAATTCGCTGTATCACAATTACGATGTTAGAATATAGGCTGTGAATCGCAAAAAAGTGGTTGTTGGTATTTCTGGTGGCGTGGATAGCGCCGTGTCTGCTCTGCTTTTGAAAAAGCAGGGGTTTGACGTGGTCGGAGTGCATTTGTATTGCTGGCCACCTAAGAGTGAAATAGAAAAAGAAGGTATGACACGCGAGGAATGGATAAAGAAAAATGGCTGTAGGGCGGATGAAGATAGGGCGGCTGCGTTGAAAACTGCACTTGAATTGGGGATTCCTTTTAAAGTGTTGGATTTCTCCGAGGAATACAACCGGAAAGTAATATCCTACTTTTATGATGAGTATGAGAAGGGGCGAACTCCAAATCCGGATGTGTTGTGCAATAGTGAGATAAAGTTTGGGTTGTTCTTGGACTGGGCAATAGAAAATGGATTTGATTATGTGGCGACTGGGCATTATGCGAAACTCACCTGTGACAATTTATGTCTGCCGACCACATCAATTTTAGAAAACGGCAACGTCGTTTTGCCAGCGCAAAACGCGACCTGTTGCACAGCAGAAAATCCTGTGATTACACAGGAACCATGCTTTTCTGCTTTGCGCAATCTTTCTAAAATTGACGATGGTCTTCGACATTGTTGTCACCAGAGCGCTAATCCTGTCTCAAAAGGAGTAGGTTACGGCTTTGATAATTACTTTCATTTAAATATTCCCAGGGATAAGCATAAGGATCAGACGTACTTTTTATGGAAGTTGACTCAGAAGGAATTGGCTCGTGTGCTGTTTCCTTTGGGGGATTTGACAAAGACTGAGGTGAGGGAGATAGCGAATCAGGCGGGGCTGTCTGTGGCGCAGAGAAAAGACAGTCAAGGTATTTGTTTTGTGGGTAATGTGGATGTGAAGGAGTTCCTTGCCAGAAGATTGAAAGATAATCCTGGTGTGGTGGTGAATGAGAAAGGTGAAATGCTTGGAAAGCACAATGGAGTATGGCATTACACTATAGGAGAAAGAGGAGGATGGGAAATGGATTCTGAAGCGCAGAAAAAATACGTGACGAAATACAGAACGCCAATTTTCTATGTAGTCAGCAAAGACGCTAAGAGCAATATATTGACTGTGAGCGAGGCCGGTGAAGCAACTCAGGATAATTTTGAGGTAGGTGAAGTAAATATAATATCTAATACTAAATGGAAAATGGACGATATAAGGGTGAGGATTAGACACGGTGGAGAGCTGATAGGAGCGAGGGTTGAGTTTATTGATATAGATTCCCGCCTTCGGGAGTACCCTCGCGGGAATGATAGCGTAGACAAAAGTAAAATAAGGAGTATTTTTGTGGTTTTGGACAAGCCCATGAGAGGCGTAGCCAGTGGGCAGAGCGCCGTGTTTTATTCGAATGAGGGTGAAATGTTGGGTGGAGGAGCGATAAGGTGATGTGTTTTGATATAATGTGATAAGCAAGAACCACTTGTTTGTGGCTGGGCATCTAAGAGGAGGTAAATTGGAAGATTTGTTCGCGATCTTGTATGGCAAAGAGAAAGCGGCCGCGATGAGAAAATTTTTCCGTCGGGGTCGGAATCGCCGCCAAGACCACGGAACGCGAGGAAACTCGCATCGCCATCAAGATGACGACCCTTGGCTGGGTTCTGCTGAAGCTGATGCAGAAATGGCGCGCAAGCGCGAGGTTTATCGCCATCGATATTGGACCGAATGACTTTGAATCTTAAATTTTCGAATAGATGATGACTTTTGCCCTCGGTGACCCCGGGGGTTTTCTATATAAATAAATAACGTACGGGATAAAAAAACCACCCCGAAGAGGGATGGTTTCGTGAAGATTTAGCCAATGATTGCGGTATATTCGAGGTCGCAGCAATCTTGTCTGTATTTGCATTCAATAGGAATGTATTGCCTGAGACTATTGATAAGGCTCCTTGCTCCATAGTTGTAGGGTAAGACATATGCCTTGATACCGATAACTCCTTGGGAAATACAAGAAGCCACTGTGGCTTCCAGAAGTCGGGTGCCGATACCTTGATGACGATAGTTGGCATCGGTGGCGACTGAGATCTCTGCCCAGTTTGGCTGCTCGTGCAACCTGCCTGCTTCGGCGTGGCCAATAAGAGTTGCGGGGGAGGTATCTGTGTCGTAGGCAAGGCAAAGGACGGCGAAATTGCCGATTAGTCTGGCAAGTGCAGCCTCGCAAGGGGGGTGACTGGTGCCAAAGCGGGTTCTATTGTCTTCTGCAGGTTGGGTTTTCCAGAAAATGATAATTTCTCTGGCCAGGTCGAGTTCTCGACCGGAAAAGTCGGTAATAGTCTCAATTTTAAGGTTCATTTTGATTCTCCTGAGACTGAAGTAGGTGGAGGCTAGCTTAGGTTGGACATATTTTACTCCTTTTGTGATAGAATATATTTATTCCGTAAGGAGGTTTTTCTTTTGAAATTTGCCTGGCATATAACTACTTGCCAAGGTAGATATCAGCTGTTAGAATAGCCGGAGCACTTTACCAAGTTAATATTAACAGCAGAAAATAAACAACATAATCGTTTGAGATGTGGCAGAGAGTGACGTTTAAACATTAATTCTTTTTTTGAGAATTTGATCCTGGTTCAGGATGAACGCTGGAAGTGTACCTTAAGCATGCAAGTCGAGCGGTGAATCTCGAGCTCGCAAGAGTTCGAGAGGAGCAGCGGCAGACGGGTGAGAAAAGACAGGAATCTACCCTTTTGTGGGGAATAGCCCGCCGAAAGGCGGGGTAATACCGCATAAGTTCGTAAGAAGAAAGGCCTTAACCGGCCGCAGTTGGATGAGCCTGTTCGCTATCAGCTAGTTGGTGGGGTAAAAGCCTACCAAGGCTACGACAGCTAGGGGGTGTGAGAGCATGACCCCCCACAAGGTAACTGAGATACGGTGCCTACACCTACGGGTGGCAGCAACTGGGAATTTTGCACAATGGACGAAAGTCTGATGCAGTGACACTTCGTGC
>Ga0172379_10011060_pt1 | contig 10830 bp, 11 predicted proteins | sample GrowelOW334metaG_FD_119756 | JGI IMG/M metagenome (GOLD analysis project Ga0172379, IMG submission 119756) | Groundwater microbial communities from an aquifer near a municipal landfill in Southern Ontario, Canada - Groundwater well OW334 metaG | ecosystem: Environmental > Aquatic > Deep... | reverse complement strand
TAGAATTGCTTTCCGGCGAAGCCGATTCTTCCGATGCGTATCTCGCTATCCACGCGGGTTCCGGCGGAACGGAGGCCTGCGATTGGGCAGGGATGCTGCTTCGCACCTACACGAGATGGGCGGAACGGAGAAACTTCAAGACCGAAGTAGTGGATATGCTGGAGGCTGAAGGCGGCATAAAATCAGCGACGATCCAGATAAGCGGGCCTTACGCCTATGGCTATCTCAGAGGGGAAAGCGGCGTACATCGCCTCGTCCGGATATCGCCCTTCGACGCGAACGCGAGGCGGCACACCTCGTTCGCTTCAGTATACGTCCTTCCCGTCCTCGATGATTCGATAACGATCGATATCAAGCCTGAAGATATTAGGATCGACACGTACCGCTCTGGCGGAGCCGGCGGCCAGAAAGTCAATAAAACCGATTCAGCGGTGCGCATAACGCATTTGGCGACAGGGATCGTCGTGACATGCCAGAATGAACGCAGCCAATACAAAAACAAGGACGTAGCCATGAGCGTCCTCAAATCCAGGCTTTATGAGTATTATCGGCTTGAGAAGGAAAAGGAAAACGCTAAATTCCAGAACGACAAAAAGGAAATCGCCTGGGGTTCCCAGATCCGCTCCTATGTTTTCCAGCCATACACGATGGTAAAAGACCATAGGACGAAATTCTTCGTAGGCAATGTGCACGCCGTTATGGATGGCGACATCGATCCTTTTATCGAATCCTACCTGCGCTGGAAGTGGAAAGGCGGTGTGGCTCCCGCGGAAGCCGACGATGAGGAAGTCTAGTAGAAAAGGGCTGCCCGCAGCCGGCTTGGCCTGCCTGCTGCTCGCCCTTTTTCCATGGCACGCCGGCGCTCAAGAACAATCGGCACCAAGCGATTCATTGACCGCAAAGACGGACTCGGGCCAGGCTCAGGCGGCCGCCCAGGCGTGGCGGCTGGGAATCTCTCCATTCTATTCAGTGCATCCCGACGAGCTGGCCTTGACAGGCGCCGGCGAATTCGATCTTTCCATGGCTCGTGATTTGGCGCGAAAAGCCTCTAAAAACGCCTTGACCTATTCATTGCCGGCTATGCTGATAGCTGATTTGGAGCCGCTCCCAAATCGCTCCCATTCTTCGAATGCAGGGAAAGGGGGTGGTGACGAGGTCTCATTTGTACCCGTCGCGCTGAGCCCCTCCATTTCTGAAGGCACGTTCATCGATATCGGCAATGATGACGATCTGTTTTCGGCGAACGAAGGGCTCATCGCTGGTTTTTACTCGCGCGAGAGCGAAACTATTCGTTGCGTTATGCTTTTTTTTGAAAAAGGATCGCCTAAGCCCATAGGCTCTGTCAGCTTTGCCGAAACCATCGATACGCTGGAAAACATGAAAACCAAGGTTTTGCCAGGGATTCTCTCGTGGGTAGCCAACCAACCGGTCGGGATCCTCGACGTAAACGTGGCGCCCGCTGGAGGCTCCTCAACAATCGTCATCCAGCCGGCCGATGCCGAGGGCGCGGTCGCTTCGAGCGGCACGAGAGCTTTTGTCTACAAATCAGGGAATTATGAAATCGCGGTCTCCAGGAAGGGCTACGAAATGGGGAACCTTCCGATTTCCGCCTTAGTGGTTGGCGCCTATCGCTCGGCGAAAATTGAGCTGGTTCCCGCTATCAATGCCGCTTCAACGCAATCCTCATTCGCTGCCGCGGCGGAATCATTGAAAATGCTCGAGGTAAACGCATATCATGGCAAGGAAAAGAAGTTCCATTCCGCCTTGGGGCGTTTCGTGCTCGGAGTGCCCGTCACCGCGATAGCTTTGGGCGCTTTCTTTTCGTATTGGGAAGCGTATTCTCGAAGCGCGGCAAGCGTGGGAGCCCTCTCCATAAGCGGAGGCGCGGCTGCCCTTTGCGTCTCGATAGAGATTGGATTTATCATAGATACAGCAATTAAGCTCGTGGATGTTTTGCATGCTTCGCGATAAACTGCCAAAACGGAGAAATCATGGGTTTTGCCGATAAGATAAAAGCGTTTTTTAAAAGGACAGGTCTCGATGAGGGAGCTTTTGAGGAGCTCGCCGATCTTCTCGTCGAAGGCGATATTGGGGCCGCCTTCGCTTTTGAGATAGTCGACGCGCTCAAGGCGAGATGCAGGAAAGAAAAGATCACCGATCTCGAGGCCGCAAGGAAAGCGCTCAAGGAAATTCTCAAGCCGTACGCGCCTAAAAAGGATTTCTCATTCGATCCGGCGATTTTGAATATCGTTCTCCTTCTTGGGGTGAATGGGGTAGGCAAGACGACATCGTGCGCGAAGCTGGCGGTATGGGCCAGGGATCAAGGAATCGAAAACATCATCCTCGCAGCCGGCGACACCTTCAGGGCCGCCGCGGTCAACCAGCTGAAAATACATGGCGAGCGCACATCGATACGGGTAGTCGCCCAACATCAGGGCTCGGACGCCGCCGCCGTCCTTTGGGACAGCATCGAGGCCGCGGGTGCAGGTCGCGCCGGCTTGGTGATCGCCGACACGGCTGGCCGCATGCATACCCGTCAGGACCTGCTCAAGGAGCTGGAAAAGATGAATAAGATTATATCGCAGCGCGCGCCGGCCGCGAATTACCGCAAGCTCCTGGTTCTCGATTCGACGACCGGGCAGAATGGCATGAGGCAGGCTGAGACATTCCATGGGGCGGTTGCTTTGGATGGAGTCATTCTCAGCAAGCATGATTCCACGGCAAAAGGCGGGATGGTTCTGAGCCTGTCTCGCCAATTCGACTTGCCAACCCTTTTTGTCGGTACCGGCGAAGGATACAAGGATTTCGCTCCTTTCGATCCAGATCGCTTCCTCAATGAATTCATAGGTTTATAGCCGGTGACCAGAGCCTCGCTTTTTTTTGCCGCGGCGCGATGGGGGTTTTCCGGTCGCAGGAAAATGTCCTTAAGGCGAGCTCTACTCGCCGCGGCAGGCATTGCCGCGGGGGTCATGGCATTGATTGTCGTGCTGGGCGTAATGGGCGGACTGCAGAAAGGCTATATCGACTCTATACTCGAAATATCCAGTTTCCATCTGAGGGTGGATGTTCCCGAATCCTTCATCGGCGCTCCTCTGGACAGGCTTCGATCCATCCCCGGCGTGGAATCCGCCGTGGCTTTCAAGGAAACCCATGTTTTGGCGATGGGACCATCGGGCAAAGCCTTGACGCTCAATTTGCGAGCATTCGAAGAAGGGACCTCGCGCTTTGATCCTTCCCTGGTGAAAGCATTAGGGCTTTCCTCGCGCGATGAACTGCCTCAAAAAGGCCGCCTTATCCTGGGTAAAGAAGCCGCCGCGGCCTTGGGGGCCAGCGAAGGCACTTCGGTTGAGCTTTTCGGGATGTTAAAAAGCGCTGACGAAGGCATTTTGCCGCTAAAACGATTCATGCCTTTGGGCATGACCTTTAATTCGGGCTATTATGAATTCGACTCGTCCATGGGATTTATATCGCTTGAAACTTCCGAAGGAAGGGAAGGGTTGTTTTCCTCATCCCGCCCCACCATAGGGATAAAACTAAAAAATCGCTATCAGGACTATCGCATCGCGAGGGAAATTCAGTCGATACTGCCCGCGGACGCCAGTGCCATCCTGTCATGGCGCGAATTCAACCGCAGCTTTTTCGGGGCTTTGCGCACAGAAAAAACGATCATGATGATTCTCATAAGCCTCATCTTCGTGGTGGTCGGAATCAACATATTTCATGCCATGCGCCGATCGATAGCGGCAAAAATGTCGGATATAGCGGTATTGAAGGCATGCGGCGCCTCGGACGCCGACATTCGGACCATCTTCGTCCTCGATGGCGTATTTATTGGCATTTCAGGCGCTTTGGCTGGCTCCGCACTGGGGTTGTTGCTTATGGCGAACATCAACGGGATTCTGGATCTGGCCGCCTTTCTCCTTCGATCATTTTATTCGCTCTTAGCCGTGCTTGGACTATCCTCGCCGAAAGGTGATTTTAGGCTATTTTCGCCCGCATATTTTTATATTGAAGCGATCCCCGTATCCATAACCTTTGCCGAGCTTTTCTATATAGCGATGGTCGCGATAGCTTCCACCGCCATCGCCGCTCTCCTGGCAGGGCGCAGGGTTTCGGCCGCTAAGCCGTCGGAGGTGCTGAGACATGAATGAACAAGCTGGCGCGCCCATCGTCGTATGCAGGGAACTGATAAAGAATTTCGAGAGTAAGGCCGAAACGTTGCATGTCTTGAAGGGCGTTGATTTCGAGCTAAGTCCCGGCAGTTCCTGCTCGATCATGGGCTCGAGCGGCTCGGGTAAAAGCACGCTCCTTTCGATCCTTGGAGGGCTGGAGCGGTTTGATTCCGGCGAAGTGACGGTCGGGAACTATGCGCTGCACCAACTGGCTGAAAAAGCCTTGCCGCAATTCAGAAGCAAGGTTGTTGGATTCGTGTTTCAATTCCATTACTTGCTCAAGGACTTTACCGCGATAGAGAACGTCGCCCTGCCCGCGTACATGATGGGAATCCCAAGAAAGGAAGCATGGGCAAAAGCGAAAAACTTGCTGGAAAAGGTTGGGATGGCGGATAGAATAGGGCATTTCCCTTCCGAGCTATCGGGTGGTGAGCGCCAGCGGACAGCGATCGCGAGGGCGCTGATCAACGATCCCTTGGTCGTGCTGGCTGATGAGCCAACGGGAAACCTTGATGCCGCGAACGCCGCGGCGGTGGAGGAACTCCTGTATGGCTTGCCATCGCTTTCCGGAGCCACCATCGTTCTGGCGACCCACGATCCCGCTCTGGCTGAATCCGCGGATCGGAGATTCATGCTTTTCGATGGAAAATTGAGCGCCACATGAAATTCGGATCATCGTTCTTTATTGCCGCCCGCACCTTGATGGGAAGACCTGACAAGGCCGATATATCTAATCGCAGAAGCGCCGCGATTCCCCGCAAGGAAAAGGCACTCTCTTCATCGTCTGGGGGCATGGCCGGCGCCATTCTGGGCATCGGCATAAGCCTTGTTCCCTTGGTTCTCGTCCTCATCGTTTCAGATGGCATGATCCAGGGCATAACGCGGCGGTATATGGAAACCAAAACATACCACCTTCAGGTCGCCGTGCCCGACGGCATGGACGACAAGGAATCGCAAGTTGGCATCAAGGCGATTCAATCGCTCCCCGGCGTTACCTCCGCCTTTTTGGAAAAGAATGGGAGCGGCGTTGCCGTATCGGCTTCATCGAGCGGCGCCGTGATGCTTCGCGCGATCGACCCCGCTTTCTTCTCCGATCCGGGGACGAAGGGATTCCTCACCGTCGACGCCGGGAAGATCGCCCCTGCGGGAAACAGGGATATCGTCATTGGCTCTTCTTTGGCCGCTACGCTCAAGGTCAAACTAGGCGATTCATTGACGCTTATAACGCCAAACCCCGAGACCGCGGCGAACGAAACGGCAGCAGCCGACTTCTCAGGATATTCCCCGCGGCTTTCATTCTTCAAAGTTTCCGGCATTGTGAGCGCAGGGTACAGGGACCTCGACGCGCTCTGGGCATTCATCACTCCGGAAATGGGGATGCGATTGTTGACCTATCCTTCATCCGCCACTTTTTTTGGGGTAAAAGTGGCGCATCCTTACGCAAATAGCTTGGGCGCCGCCAAGAATGCCATTATAGAACGGCTCGGTTCCGTCTACCCCGACTGGTTTGATCCTTACCTCGCGAGAACATGGCCCGAGATCGAAAAAAGCCTCTATAAATCCTTTGGCACGACAAAATCCATGCTGCTTTTCATTATGGGCATAGCGCTTATCATCGCCGCGTTGAATCTAGGCTCGGCGCTATCCACCTTTGTCGCTGAGCATTCGATTGAAATCGCGGTGCTCAGAAGCGTGGGAGCGTCCGACGCCGCGCTGAAAACCATATTCGTAGGCGCTGGCCTTATAACAGGGAGCATCGGCACCGTGCTTGGGCTAACCCTGGGGCTCCTTATTTCATGGAACGTAAATTATCTGATTTCAGGGCTTGAGTGGCTCGTTTCCGCCATCGACTCCATCATCGCCTTCGCGAGCGGACATCCATCCATACCCCTCAAACTTCTCGATCCTGCCTATTACCTTGAAAAAATCCCGGTTTCCATCGATTTTTCCCAGATAGCGCTTATCGCGACCCTCAGCGTAGCTCTCAGCGCCGTCGCCTCGCTTATCCCCGCTTTGAAAGCCTCAAGAATTTCCGTGCAAGAACTTATCCGAAAAATGTGATTCGTTTTCTATTATTTTTTTGAAGTATATGTTATGCTTTCCGCTGTATTTTTGTGTGGAGGGAAGAATGGCGAGAAAAGCAGGCGGGCGCGCTTCGGGTTTGGCGGACGAGTCCTTGGCGGCGATAGGCGCCGAAATGGAAGCAGGCGGCAATTCGTCCAAGGCAAAAATCCCTGAGAATACCGAGAAGCAAAAAGCGCTCGAAGCAGCGCGGCTGCAGATCGAAAAGCAGTTTGGGCAAGGTTCCCTCATGAAGCTTGGGGCCCATCAAAGCGCGCAGGGCATTGAGGTCATACCTTCAGGATCCATCCTGCTCGACGAAGCGCTTGGCATCGGCGGCTATCCGCGAGGCAGAATCGTTGAAATCTACGGGCCGGAATCATCAGGCAAAACGACGCTCGCCCTCCATGCCATAGCTGAAGCGCAGAAGCTGGGCGGCATCGCGGCTTTCATCGACGCCGAGCATGCTCTCGATCCAATTTATGCGCGAAACCTTGGCGTCGACATCGACGAACTTTGGGTTTCCCAGCCCGATAATGGCGAACAAGCGCTCGACATAGCCGAATCCCTCATCCGATCGGGCGCGGTCGATGTCATTGTCGTGGATTCCGTCGCCGCGCTGACCCCTCAGGCCGAGATCGAAGGGGAAATGGGCGACGCGCATGTCGGCTTGCAGGCACGGCTCATGAGCCAAGCCTTGAGAAAGCTGGCGGGCACTCTGTCAAAAAGCAAGACAATCCTGATTTTCATCAATCAGATACGCATGAAGATCGGCATCATGTTCGGCAATCCGGAAACGACGACGGGTGGGAACGCCCTGAAATTCTATGCCTCCGTAAGGCTAGAAGTCAGGAAAATTGAGACGATGGAAAAGGGCGACGAAGATGCAATCGGAAACAAGGTAAGGGTCAAGGTTGTAAAGAACAAAGTCGCTCCGCCCTTCAGAAGGGCCGAACTGGAAATTATATTTGGCAAGGGCATTTCCTGGTCCGCCTCCCTCCTCGACGCGGCGGTCAAGTACTCCATTATCGACAAGAAAGGAGCTTGGTATACCTGGGGAGACGAAAAAGTCGGGCAAGGCAGGGAAAACGCCAAACTATACCTGGAACAAAACCCGGAGCCAACCGCTATCATAGAAAAAGCGGTCCGCGTTAAGATTTTCGAGAAAGCCTCCGCTCAATCTTCGGGCACTGTCCAAGGTGAGGCGGCTAACGCTATTGCCGCCTTAAAGCCAAAGAACGAAATCGATGGCGCAAGCGTTATAAGCGCCGACGATCTCTTCTGAAGAGGCTCATGGAAACCATCTGGCTCGGCCTAGGCTCCAATATCGGCGATAAAGCTGCCACCATCCGCCTCGCGGTCGGCATGCTCGCTGAATTTATCCATGATTTGCGCTTATCGGGCCTCTGGCTTTCAAAGGCGAGGTATGTTCTCGATCAGCCCGATTTCCTGAACGGCGTCGTTTCGGGTTCCACTGAACTCAGCCCTCAAGAGCTGCTCGTCGCGGTCAATCGCATAGAGGCATCTCTGGGAAGGGATCGCGGCGCCGTGGCTCCCAAAGGGCCCCGAACGATCGATATCGATATTCTTCTCTATGGCGACAGGATCATCTCCGACGATACGCTGATCATTCCGCATCCAGGAATGCGAGAACGGAAGTTCGTCCTCCTGCCCTTGTTCCAGCTCGCCCCCGACCTAATCGATCCGGTCAGCGGGAGAGCGTTCCAGGAGTTTCTGGCAGAGCTGCCTCCCCAGGGGATTTACCCTGAAAGATCCTCTCTGTATGATGCGGCGTATCCCTGATGAACACGAATCTTGACCCCGATGCCTTTACTGCACATTCCTCAACCTACGCCGAAAACGCGGCCGTGCGAAAAACCTTCAAGCTGAAAGATTTCGAAGGCCCGCTTGACTTGCTTCTCTTCCTGATCAAGCGCAACGATATGAATATTTACGATATCCATATCGCTTCCATAACCGAACAATACATCGAATGCCTCAACAGCGAAGAAGGTGTCGATCTTGATGAGCTGTCCGAATTCTATAACCTCGCGGCAACGCTGCTCCTCATCAAATCCAGAATGCTTCTCCCTTCGGGCACCCTTGACGATGATGATTTCGACGATCCGCGCCAAGGGCTCATTGAAAAGCTCATTGAATACCAGAAGTACAAAAAGCTTTCCGGCCTTATGGAACAAAGGGAAATGGAAGTAGAGTGGACTCTCGAGCGATCCTGCATGCAACGCACCTTGCCATTCCCCGACAAGGAAGACGATTCGCTCTGGATGGATCTCGATGTGTGGGACTTGCTGCGCACTTTTTCTTCAATGGTCCAAAACTTCAATTCCGAACGCATTATCGATCTTTACGAGGAAGTATCCATCAATGAAAAATTGGCCTTGATGAATGAGCTTCTCGAAAAGCGGGAGCATTTTTCCTTCATCCAGCTCATCACGCGCCCGCGCTCAGCTCTCGATTTGGCCTGCGCCTTCCTGGCTATGCTCGACGCGGTCAAGAACAAGTTGATACGCATCAAGCAGCATAGGCTCTTTGGAGATATTCTCATCTTTCGCTACGTGAACGAGGTTCCTGATGGAAAAGACTCCTGAAAATAATGCCTCGGTGATTGGGGCAATCCTTTTTCTCGAAAGCGAGCCCGTCGGAGAGTCATATCTTTCGAGGATTTCGGGTTTATCAGAGGAAGAGGTGCTTAACGCTCTCCAGAGGCTGTCCGCCGAGTATGAAATGCCCTTGCATGGCTTCGCGCCTCTGCGATCCGGCGGTGGATGGATTCTCGCTCCCAAGGTGGAGCTTTGGGAAGAGCTGAAAGATCATTACGGCAAGAAAAACGAAGCCAAGCTTTCAAGGGCGGCAATGGAAACCCTCTCGATCGTAGCCTATTCGCAACCGATAACCAGGGCCGAAATCGAAGCCATCCGAGGCGTATCGGCCGACGGCATGATACGTTTCCTTCTTTCGAGGGAATTTATAAAGGAAGTCGGCAAAAAGGATGTTCCTGGCAAGCCCATGCAGTATGGCACCACAATGGAATTTCTCAAATACTTCAAGCTTGGCTCAATAGCCGATCTGCCTAAGCTAAGCGAGATCGAAAGCAATCGTTTCGAGAAAACGGAAGGCGAACAAGGATGAATGAGCAGCGCGAAAAAATGCGTCTCCAAGCATATCTCGCATCATGCGGCCTTGGATCCAGAAGAGCGTGCGAAAAGCTTATCCTGGAGGGTCGCGTATCGATAAACAGCGAAACCGCCACGCTTGGCCAGAGCGTAAGCCCGGGCGATGTCGTCCGCTTCGATGAAAGGATAGCCAAGCCTCAGACGCGGCTACGATATATCGCGCTCAATAAGCCGCCGGGGTTCGTTACCTCAATGGCGGACGAGAAGGGCAGGCCGGTGGCTTCCTCGCTGTTGGGCAATTCGGTGGAAGAGCGGGTCTACAATATCGGCCGCTTGGATCAGTGGTCTTCCGGGCTCCTCCTTTTTACGAACGATGGGGATTTGACGGCGCTCATGGTTCACCCAAGCGGGCTCATCGAAAAGGAATACCATGTCGAAACCGATCGGCCGATTCCCCCGACTTTCGCCGACCAATTCATGGCAGGCATTTTGGTTGAAGGCATTCGCTATAAAGCCGAATCCGTTCGCGTCGAGTCGGAAAAAACGATGAGCGTCGTGCTCATCGAGGGCAAAAATCGCGAAATACGAAGAGTCCTCGAGCATTTCGGCCTCAGGGCGATGCTTCTCAGAAGAATGAGAATAGGACCGATCGAACTAGGGAATCTGGTTGAAGGCGCGCACAGGGAGCTTGCGCCGGACGAAGTGGCGGCGCTGCGTGATTTTTCCGCCGCAAAGCGACATGCGCGAGGTGCGAAGTCATGATTATCGCTCTGGATGGGCCAGCCGGCTGCGGGAAGTCCACGATCGCCAAACTCCTTTCTTCGCGACTGGGATTCGTCTATATCAATTCGGGCAGCATTTACCGAGCTATTTCGCTGGCGGCCATTCGGCGGAACATAGGCCTGGGCGATGAATCCGCCCTCATCAACTGCGCCGCGTCCGTCTCGATCGACTGCGATGTGGAGGGGACCATAGTCCTTGATGGCCAGAAAGCTGTTTCCGAATTGAGGTCGGCGGCCGTCGATTCGATCGTGGCGCAGGTATCGGCGGTTCCGCAAATTCGGAGCATCGTAAACTCGATCGTACGCAAAATCGCCGCGTCCAAGGATGCGATCGTCGAAGGCAGGGATATGACGACCGTGGTATTCCCCGATGCCGAAGCGAAATTTTATATCGACGCTTCGGTCGAGGAAAGGGCTCGCAGGCGTTTCGAGCAAGGCGCTTCGACCATGACGCGTGAGGAGATTCTCGAAAATATCAAGATGAGAGATCAAATAGACAAAGGCAAAAAAGTCGGCGCTCTAAAAATCGCCGCCGACGCCCTGTATTTGGATACTTCAGACTTGACCATAGAGCAAGTTTATGAGAAAGTATACAGTAAAATTCTACACTTAAGGGAAGCACATGGAGAATAAGGAAGTGGAAATGGACGCCGCCGCTCCCGCCCGCGACGAATTCCAGAC
>Ga0172379_10011059_pt1 | contig 10830 bp, 4 predicted proteins | sample GrowelOW334metaG_FD_119756 | JGI IMG/M metagenome (GOLD analysis project Ga0172379, IMG submission 119756) | Groundwater microbial communities from an aquifer near a municipal landfill in Southern Ontario, Canada - Groundwater well OW334 metaG | ecosystem: Environmental > Aquatic > Deep... | reverse complement strand
GAATCAACAAAAACTCCATCCTGAAAGCTTTTGGCAGAATCCAATACGAGTGTTGTCTGTGAATTGATATATGCTCTCAGGGAATCAAGACCATCTGTTTGTGAGATAAACTCCCAAATGTTTTTTCTGTATAAAACGTATTCTCCTAAAATATGTACAATCCCATTTGCAGTGGCCAGATTTGGTTCTAAAATAGTTTTTCCTCCAAACGTAAAGCCGCTACCACTCTGAGCAAAAGGTATAAATTTATTATTCAACATGAGAATACTCAAAGAACTTAAACCGGCAGTCGTATAGGAAAACCGTGTGATATGAGTTTGTACAATTTTTGTAACCAAATCCATATTATGAATATCTACTCCTTCCAGCGCTGTGTTGTTTGGAGCCCAAACCGTATAGGTATTTGACTGGCTTAGTATTGAATCATAACCTGTGACTTTCAACATTTCTGAGAATTTGCTCAATTCACTTCGTGATTGAATATATTGATACAAATTCAATTCGCTTTTATTGGCTGCGATTGTGTAAAAATGATTATCCCATTCATCTTTGCAGGAAACTACAAATACTGTGATTAGCAGCATTATAATGAAAGGAATTCTTAGATATTTTAATTTCATAATATAAATATTTTAAAGCTAAAAACAATAAACCTTATTAATAGATATCCTCGTTTTCGAGAGCACTTGTCGGTACAAATTCGAGATAATCGAACATGAATTCACCGCCACTTAAACCTTTTGCCGTAAGCACGTGATTCCCTGCTGTTGTAAAAGTGTAAGTACCCATAATTTTTCTCAAAAGTTGATTACTAAAACGGGCATTTTCACCATAGGACCAACCTTCAGTAGGCACTTTAAAGCAAGCAGGTCCTTTCATGTAACCTCTGTTTCGCATCATCTTATCATTTTCGTATCCATCATAATCAGCCGGTACAGAGTGAGGAGTCTCGTAGCCAATTGAGGGATCTGTCGCTCTTGTGTTCAGATTAAGTGGAACACCCGCCGGAACATTATCAAAATAAAGTTGAGTAACACCACGCTTATCATTTGTCAGGTATCCAAATCTCACTTCGTAGGTGCCGGCCGGAACAGGAGGAGTAACGATGGAGAAATCAAATAATTTCCCGGTTGTGGCACCTAAGAAAATTTCATCACCTTCATAATCCTGATATTTATAATATGGAGTCAAATAGCTGACAACAGTTTGTTCGGAACTTGAAATTCTATCAATGTAACCTCTGGGCAAACGGAATTGCAAATTAGGTAAAGTGGTTCCCCTGCCACGCATATTGTTGTTGGTTAACTCAGGGAAAAAACTTGCTGCGTCGAAGCGTAAACGTTTGCTTGATAATTCATTATCAACATCTTTGCTATAGGCCAATATTCCATCAATTTCGTGATAAACCCCGTTTGTCGCATCTTTATCCGAATTTGCTTTTACGATCTGAATCACTTTTCCGGTTTCAGGTAAATAATTAATCAAATTTGTTCTGCTGGTCAACCTTTCTTTTTTAATTTCGATTAATGTATTCGGGCACATGGGTTCTAAATATTCATACATATCACGATTTTTAATCATGTGATCTGTGTCGTACGCATCAATAAACTTTGAATAGCTTAATTGTTTATTAATAATGTGATAGGCAATGAACCTGTTTAAACTATTATGCCGGTTTGTTATGTCGGTTATATTGGCATCTTCCGGATAGACCAGATTATATACAGATGCTGCATAGTCTTTTAAACTTTGCAAATTGGTAATACCATTTGCCTTATAAGTATCATCACTTTCCATCAACAAAGTATAACCGTATTTTCTAGCGCTTGGAACTTCCTGATAGTACCATTGCGCTGCATCAAGGGGCACAGTCACCAAATCCTGATAGAGTGCTGCATTGTAGGTTTCATCCCTGTCTTTTAGGAGTGAATCGGCTAGTCCTGTTTTAACCAGGGCGTTATAGAATAACGTAAAAGTTGAATCAGCTGATATGGCATCTACAATTCCAAATCTTGTTGGATTCAGAACTTCATTTATTTCATGTATTACACCATTATGCACAACCATATCTTTTTTCAGGATTTCAGAGGTTTTGTTTACAAAAACAGCACCTGTATCTGAAAAATTGATAGATATATACCTGTCACTCATTGATAGTTCCGGAAGACGCCCATCAACAAATTTGGAATACATGATTACACTTCCATTAATGATATGGTCATATGCAATTATTTTCAATGAGTCAAGTGTAAAATCGGCTAATGATTTTTTTCCCTTACTCAAATAAAATTTCCTCATTGCTTCATTGGTTGGAGCAAAACAGGTATATTTACCATATGCGTCCAAAAGTCCGACAACACCGGTTGTGTCAAGTAAGGTGGAAAATTCCGAGAATTCGGCAGGATTACTTTTAAGGTACTCTCCCATCATTTGATCAGTAAAGGTATACAGATTACCTCCCACATCGTCTGAATTACAAGCTGTAATCGCTCCTGATGCTATTATTATCAGAATAAATCCGAATTTTAGCTGCCTGGCGAAAGCAACTTTTGAAAAAAATATATTCATTTGTATAATATTTTTAATCTGTTATCTGTTTGATGAACTACTCGTTTCCTCGTAATAAGGATTTTGTTTTAAATTAGGATTTGCTTCCAGTTCCGAAGTTGGTATAGGCATATACATGGCATCTAAAACCGGTGCCCCAAGTGAAACGGTATTTCCGGAAGATTTATGTTCAACATAATCGTTTAAAGTCGAAGTTGAGTTTTCTCTTCGGGCTATTCTTTCCAGGTCAAACCAACGTTTCCCTTCAAATAACAACTCTCTTTGCCGTTCGCGCAAAACTAATTTTTCCATTTCGAATTTCGTAGTATAATTCTTAATTGACAGGGAGTCCTGACCCTCATTCGATCTTAAATATGTTTTATTGACCAATGAAAGAGCATCTTTCATATTAGCTTCTCCATCAAGTTCAACCAGTGCTTCCGCTTTCATCAGCATGAGATCCGATAGCCTGTACACAATCCAGTTTGGTGTACCGGAACGATAGAAATACATGCTTGCTCCGGTTAAGGTTTCTGAACGATTAATACCGGCATATTTGAATATAAAATACTTTCCTCCATACAGTGCATATGAGTCTTTAGCCCTTATATCATTAGCACTTTCAATAACCGATGATGAGACTTTATAATCGAAGGGACTAAAGGCTCCAACTTCCGTTCCAACCTGATCGTAAGCCAGAGTTGTGGGAAAGCTTACTTCACCAATCGGATTTGCATTCGATCCGTACATACTGATCACCGTATTATTTTTTTGAACATTCTCGTTGAATTGCAGTTCAAAAATGCTTTCAGTTGAATTCCCGAAATAAAAGACATGGCTATACGCATATTTGGCTTGTTCGAGTTTCAGGTTTTTATCAGCAAGTACCAGATTAGCCGTTTCCACACATTTTTCGTACTGTTGATTCCAGAGGTATACATCTGCAAGAATTGTATTGACGGCATCGAGAGTTATTTTCCCTTTATTATAGGCAGTTATACCAAAATCGGTTTTTGCATATTTTTGAGCATACAATAAATCCCTTATTATGTGATTAATTATAGTATCTTCGGGAGATTTTGGCAAACTGTAATTTTGAATATCATTTATACTTGCTTCTTCTACCAATGGAACTTCTTTGTAAGTCCGAACCAGATAGAAGTAACACAATGCGCGCAGAGTCATTGCTTCTGCCTGCACCTGATGCAAGTCAGTCAGAGTAAAATTATTATCCCTGTCGACAACCTTTGGGGCATATAACAAGAGTGTATTACAATCGTTAATTACAGAGTAGAAGGAACTCCACGAAGCATAAGCATTTGAAGGTACCAAATCGCCATCCAGAATTTTTTGCATATCGTATCTGGCATTGGGGAATCCATTACCAGTTATCATGTTGTCGGACCGCAATTCACCCCAAACGATCATTCTGCTGATTACGGCATCTTCTGTAAGTCCTCTGTAGCAAGCAGCCAGTACAGATTCGACATCTGATTGTGATTGCCAAAAATCATCCAGAATGATTTCACTTTCAGGTTTTAAATCCAACCATTGTGAACAGCCGGTTATACCTATTAGCAATAGAACTGACAGACCTATTATATAAATATTTCTTTTTATCATGTTGTTTTCTTATTATAATCCTACTGATATTCCTAGTGTAAAATCCTTTGAACGTGGTGTATTAGAACCGTCAACAGCTAATCCTGCATTCGATGTTAATGCTCCGTAACCAACTTCCGGATCAACACCGGTATATTTAGACCACACATACAGATTGTTCAAGGTAAAATAAAGACTTAATTTATCGATACTATATTTTTTAAGTAATTTAGATGGTACCGAATAATTAAAAGTCAGGTATTTAAAACGTAAAAAGGAACCATCTTCAACATATCGGTCACTACCAAGCCAGTTAAAGCCATATTGATGTAAAGCCCGGGGCATTTGGGTTATATCACCGTCTTTTCTCCAACGCCAGTTCACAGCAGTACTTTGATTATTATCGTAATACATATTTTCGGCATTCATGCGTGCTGCATTAATAATTTTATTTCCGTATCTGAAATTAAAAAACATGTTGCACGATAGGTTTTTATACCTGAAGGTTGGACCAAAACCACCATTTAGTTTCGGATTACTGTTCCCTAAATAAACGATATCGAGTTCATCGATACTTCCATCGTGGTTAATGTCCTCATAGATTGCATCTCCACCTCTGAATTTATAAGGTGCTCCACCATTTTTTCCATAATAATTGAACCACATGGCCCGTGGAGTTCCATCCTGTTGGGTAATTACCTTTCCACCGGCATCATGTGCAACCGGTGCATTTTCCTGACTTCCGGCAATATATTTATCATATTGATATACTCCTTTGTAGCGGAATCCATAGATAGAACCGAAGGAGTTTCCTTTTTGAACCCTTGTTAAATATGATCCGTTCTTATAATCATAGTCGCTATTGTAGCTATCTAATAATGTTTGATTTAAATCGATCAAGGTGTTTTTATAATTCGACAAATTAAATCTGAAATCGATACTAAAATCCTTCGTTTTTACAAAGCGGTTGGCATAAAAGTTCACCTCCCAACCCTGATTGTCCATTGAGCCACCGTTAATGTAAGAAAGCTGAGAAAATCCGGAGATATTCGAAATATTCACTTTAGGGAAGAGCAGGTCTTTGGTGTGTTTGCTATACAGGTTGATATCGAAAACGTATTTATCATCAAACAATCCCAGGTCGAGACCATAATTATAGGAGGTTGTATTTTCCCATTTCAGATTTGTCAACTGAAGCGAAGTCGGTTTTACAGCTGTTACATCAAGGTAAGATCCATACGTTCCATAGCGACTGAAATGAAGGTATTCGGATCCGGGTTGATTCCCGCTGACTCCCCATGCCGGACGGAAAGCCAACGTGCTTAACCACTTTTTTGTACTTTTCATAAACGGTTCATCCGAAGCGATCCATTTCAAGGATACACCCGGGAAATTCCCGAATTTATTCCCGGCTCCAAATTTCGTACTACCATCTCTGCGGAAGGTTCCATCAATGATGTACCTCGATTTGTATGCATAGTGACCACGGACCATAAAAGCTAACGATCTGTAAGACGAATGGCTGGTATTTGCACCAGTCAGATAAGCCAGATTTGATGCGTCGATAGCTTCACCGGAAGGTAATGAATAACTGACTATTCCCTGGTTTGAATAATTGCCGGTGGTTAACTGAAATGAACCGTATAGCAGTAAACTATGATCCTCATTCGTAAATTTAGGTTGCCAGGCAATATTATTATCTGCGTAAATAGTCAAACTTTCATTGTCCGAATTATCGGCTCTGTTCACTTTTGAATCTGACCATATCAGGTTCGATACTTCTTGTGGCAGGAACATGTTAGTTTTATTATTATTAATATCAAATGACACATAGGAACTGAACCGTAACAATTGTTTTTCAGGGTCAGTCAAATCATATTGCAATCTAAAGGTTGGCAAAATACGAAAGGTCTTCAACTCATTCTTCGCAAGTCTTGCCAAAGCAACCGGATTGACTAAGTCCCTTTGATCGCCGTTTAGTGAGGAGCCTCTTGATATATTGTAATAGCTGTTTGTATTATTTCCCTCTAAATCCTGGGCATAAACACCCACATTCGGCATTTTATTATAAGCTATAGCCAGAATTGATTTATCTTCATTCGGACTTCCATCGTTGAAGTTATAGGTATAATTCCGGTTATTATCCGTATTTGTCAACGAAATTTCAGTCGTAAACTTTATCCTATCCGAAACAGTATATTCAAGGTTGGCCCGCGATGAAAAACGACTCAATTCTTGCCCGATAACAGTCCCGTTCTGGCGGAGGAATCCAGCCGAAACACGATAGTTAGCCCTTTCTCCACCACCTGAAACCGTCAGATAATGGTCATTTATATTTCCAACCTGAGTTACTTCTTTTATCCAGTCAACATTGTTGTTGAAATTTTCATACTCAGGGAAATTGGGATCGTAGTTATATTCATTAATATTCGTGGCATTATCATCCTGTCTTGGATTTAAATAAGATTGCTTCATCAACATGGTAAAGTCTCCCCCGCTTAGCATGTTTAATCCCTTCGGTTGTACAGTCCGGGTGTATCGATAGGTATAATCAACCCGTGTAGGTCCGGAAGCTCCTTTTTTCGTCGTAATCATTAACACGCCATTGGCTCCTTTTGAACCCCAGATAGCCGAGGCAGCCGCATCTTTCAGTACCGTGATTTCCAAAATATCATCGGGATTGATACTAAGCATATTTGCATATTGTTCCTGATTCGAATTAGCGAAGTCGAAATTGGGGTCAATTTGAGTTTCGTAAGGAATACCATTCACAACGATTAAAGGTTGACTACTCCCATTGATAGAAGTTACCCCACGGATTCGCATGGAAGTTCCGCTACCGGGATCACCTGAATTTGCCACGATATCTAATCCTGCAATACGTCCCTGAAGTGCTTCATCGACAGACGAAACCTGTAAGCCCTCCATCTGCTTGAAATCAATTGTCTGCATAGCGGTTCCAATTTCACGCTCCGGAATAACATAACCACCTTCACCATGCTTTTGAACAGCCGTAACTACTACGTTTCCTAAACTGTGAGTGTTTTCCGCCAGGACAATATTGAGCTCTTTTTTATTGTTTATCTTTAATGTTTGCTTTATAAAGCCGACATAGCTAATCGCAAGTCTGTTTTGTAAGCTCTTAACACGGAGGACATAATGCCCGTTAATATCCGTTACCGCAGCACTAACAACACGATTGTTAACATCCATCTCAGTTACGTTCACACCTATCAAAGGTAATTTATCGGTGGCTGAAGTGATTTCTCCCTGAATAATTGTTCCATCTCCTTTGTTCTGCCCTACACTGTGAAATGGTAAGATCAATGATAACATCAGAGACATTATTGTTATTGTTGATTTCATATTTTTTTTCATATTATTCAAAGGTCAATACGTTATCAATTTGGTGAATTACCGCCGAGGCTGAAGTTGTAATGCTCGAGGTGTTAAATAATGCTCCGGATACCGAACCTGTACCATCAATATTTTTATACCCTGAAGCTCCGGTTGGAATTTTCGCAAAAATATAATCTTTTACTATGATGTTATTCAAATCATTCTGTGGAATTACATGTGCCGTTTTTATTATAAAATTCCCATTCGCATCTTTTAGTTTCGTGTCCATTGTCAGGGTTAAACTATTGCTTGTCCCGACAACACCGATTTTTAAATACTTATTCTTAGCAGTTCCAAAAAGGGTGGCGGTTGTGTCATCTTTTATGGTTGCAGATTGGTATTGTTTATTAACCGTTTGTCCAAAGAAAACCGCATTGTCCTGAAAATGATATTTCAGGAATCGGATCATTTTGTTTATTGCGGCCTCTTTTGCAGGGCTTGCCATGGTGTTTATCGTTTCCCAGGTAGAAATCTGATGGCTGTTTATAGCATCCAAAATTGACTGATTTGTCGGTACGTAAACGGTATACCTGAAGGCATTGAAAAATTTAATTCTGTAGTCAACTCCTTGTTGGGCAAATATCTGATCGATATTTTGTTCCGGTACTCCATTTAGAAGGTTGAAAAATTCTTTAAAATTATCGTTTGTACTCAAAACGTTGTAAACCGATCGTAAAGCAGGCGAAATTGGTTTATTCAAAAAATAAGTATTCCCGTTGTATTGGTTGAAGACTTTTGTAACCTGCGCTTTGGTATTATTCAATATGTCCTGACCTCCCTGAACCGTCATTGAATTATCTGTTCCATCAACTTTAATAAAATCGTTTGCTTTTGTAATATAATATTTATTCCCCGATTCTACATCACCTACCACAATGTGGCTATCCAAAATAGCCCACAATCTGTTCTTCAGAAAAGTCGGACTGGTAATCAGATCTACCGAATCACCAACTATATTGTTTACCTTATCATATTTATATACGGTTGCATAGACTGTCCCTGTCTTCTCATAATACCAGAATTTAAGAACACCGGGAACGTCTTGTCCATATGCTATCGGATCAACGTATTTATTAAAAAATTCATCGGTAGGAATAAATAAGCTATACTTACTAACCAGTGAATTTAAATATAATTTATAAAAAGCAAATTTTGTCCCGTCAACACTTGTTTCCGAGATATTTATTGCCCAGTTCATAATCTTAGAGTTTGCGCTAAGCAACACAGGACTATATACCGAAATATAATCAACAGGTGGATAGACCGTATTTGTGACGTATACCTGGCCATTGACTCCAGTATAGGTTTTTTCTATGTCACTTTTTGTTACAGGCAATCTGTAATTCTCAGCATCTACCATTTTACTAAACCGACTTGGTACCGACTCAATCAGTGAGCTCCTCATATGTCTTTTTAAGAATGGAAGAATAATTGCATCGGGTATACTGTCCCACGAATGGAAACGACTTTTTAAAATCTCACCGACACCACTGTTGAAGTAATTGTTCATTGCTTCATCCGAAGGGACGAACATTGCAGCCATATCAGCCTGTAATGCTGTGGTTTTATATGTATTCCATCCCGGATCAAAAGGTAATAAATTAGGAGCCGGTGATTTCGATGGCAAAGTCATACTACCTCCGATACTTGCAAAATAATGTTTTGTAAAAATGGAATCTGTAAATTCAGGATGAGTTGATTTATAGGTGATTGTAAAAGCCGGGTCGTAAAAGGGAGCACAAAAACGATCCAACAATTTGGAGAAAATCTTTGTATTTGAGTTGTCCTCAATATATTGAGCCATATTTTCCGGTGGAACCAAAACACTTTGTAAGACCTGAATGTACCCGTTTTTGCAGGTAATATCCCGAACGATCACTTTGTCGTTAAATATATGGACATCGTTTCTTGAACGGCCGGAACTTCCGGTAAGCGTCATAAAATCCTCATCAGTAAATGAGTATTTGTCAATAAATGATTGAGTAAAATAAACGGTAGGTTTTGGTGTGTTATCCTTTAAAAGATAAAGACCTTTCGTCCGGTAATTGTTCCAGTAGCTGCTTGCCGGGAGTTTGTCCCCCATCTCAAAAGGGATGCTATCGAGAGCCGAAAGAGCTGTTTCTCTTCTCATTGCAGTGCCCTCGTTAAAATTGCCATCGTAATAATTGGAAAGAGTTTCTAATATATAGGCATTATTTATCATAGAGAAGTTAAGGAGCAACTTCTTTTGAGCAAGCGTTAGTTGATCGTAACTGGTTACACCCCACTTGTTGTTCTTTAAGAATTCTACAAAAGAGCTGTCCGTGGCAACAAAAAGCGTTTTACTTCCGGTAAGACTTAAAACATCATTGTATTTTAAGTCGTCAATAAGCTTTACATAATATGTAAAATGGCCATCGTTTTTCAGGTAATCATAAATGCTGGCACCCAACCATTCGGGTTCCTTATTATCATAATAATAATCATCCGTGCAGGATGATCCCAGCAAAGAAATTCCAATTGCCAAAATTATCAACACTTTTTCCAGTCGAAGAAAAGGTTTACTAAAATAATTTTTCATTTCTATATTTTAATTTAAAACAATTACTTTATTTGAATATTTATCTATTTTACTGCCCGTCGAATCTACATTTTTATAAATTTCTTTGACCCGTGTTTCTCTGTTCTAAGTATATAACAGCCTGGTGAAAGATCTTCAAGGTCTATTTTATTATCCTGTGAATATGCTCTTTTTACTAATAATCCAAGCATATTATGAATTTCAATTGTGAAATTATCGGAACTGTTTTGTTTCAGGTAAATATAGTCTTTTACCGGATTCGGATAAAATTGGAGCTCATCAGCCTGTGGATCATTTAATCCCTGAATTTCGTTTAGGTCACTAATAACCATCCAGGCTGCCGATTCATTGGCCGAAGTAGCAATACCACGGGATCTTTCTCTTTGTTTAACGACATTCGCAAATTTATTCGAAATTGTCAGGCAACGTAAAGTTGCAGTTACGGTATCGTCATTACAAGATTGGAGTTGTGCCAGAAAGATTGGATTAGCTATGCTGTCACCGTAGTTAATGGTAGTATATATAGATGAACTAATGGCATTATTTGCTGTTTTTCCAACAATAATTTTTTTATCACCAATAACTCCGGTACCGGTAGTTATAGCAAAAAAAGAAACGCTCTCCGGTGAAGGTGTTAGACTTACAGCAGATTCTTTTTGAATACAGGCATCAAAACCTGTTTTAGTAACATTTCTGACCCGAACAGTTGTTGCATTGGCAGT
>Ga0172379_10011058_pt1 | contig 10830 bp, 7 predicted proteins | sample GrowelOW334metaG_FD_119756 | JGI IMG/M metagenome (GOLD analysis project Ga0172379, IMG submission 119756) | Groundwater microbial communities from an aquifer near a municipal landfill in Southern Ontario, Canada - Groundwater well OW334 metaG | ecosystem: Environmental > Aquatic > Deep... | reverse complement strand
CTATAGTATTTTAAATTTGAGTTTAGACAATGGTTTTGGCGATCTAACAATTAAAAATAAACCAATGATAAAGCCTCTGTGTGAGAATGTAATAGCAATTCCGCATTCGAACAACAAAGATTTTTGGGTTATTGTACACGGAAAAAATAATAATAATTTTTATATGTTTCTCGTAAGTGAGAACGGAGTTTCTTTAACTCCAATCATTAATTCTATAGGTATTATTTACAATACTGTTAACGATTACACTTGTTGCTTTAGCTATTCAAAATGTGGAAAAAAACTTGTTTCATCAGTATACACTAAAGCTACCTATGAAATTTTTGACTTTGATAACAATACCGGAAATTTATCGAATCTGATTTCATTATTTGATGATACCTTCTATTTCGCTTATGATAATGAATTTTCACCGGATATGACAAAATTATATGCTACAAGCCGTTATGGACCAAGTCGTTTGTATCAATTTGATCTAACATTAAAAGAAGCTGATAAAATATTAAATAGTAAAATTATACTTTCTACTCATCCTGACCGACATTTTTATGGTTCTCTCCAACTTGGTCCCAACGGTAAAATCTATCATGCAATGCAGGGTTCAGAATATCTTGGAGTTATCAATAACCCCGACTCCCTCGGAACAAAATGCAATTATGTTGAGCAGGGTGTCTATCTCGGCGGTAGAACCAGCTTTATCGGACTGCCGAATTTTGTACAAGCAAATTGCGGTAGTAATAATACAATTTTAAAACCTGAAATACAAATTGTCGACTTTAACCCTTGTACTGATACATCAGTTACATTAATTACTCAAAGCGGCTATTTCGCGTATTACTGGTATTATCTTGATGAGCATAATTTAATTGAAACAGCTAAAAACAGAATATTTGTTTTTAAGTCCGGTAAATATTATGTAAAAGTTATGAATGAAACTGGAGAAACTGCCTTTTCAGATACATTGTCAATTAAAATCGGTAAACCAAAATTTATTGAAATATCAGCTCAGCTTAGCGATAACGAACTTGTATTCGATTCAACAACAATATCAACAACAAACTCAAAAAATATTTCAATTAAAAATATTGGCGCTGGACTTTATAAAATAACACCGTACCTAATTAAAGGAATTGAATTCTCTTTTAACAAAAATAATTTTCCTATTTTTCTTGCACCTGGTGATGCAATTAACTTGCAAATAACTTTTACTCCGAAAAGTATCGGAACATTTGTTGATACCCTAGTAGTTAAAGATAGTTGCGATTCTTATTCTATTGCTCTAACCGGTTCAAGTAAAGAAATGCTGATTAATAAACCGACTATTATTGTTGGTAATTCTAAACCTTGTAGCAACGATCCGGTAAGATTAAGTACACAAACCGGTTATGCGAATTATTATTGGTATGATGCGGAAAATGGAACAATGTTAGATTCTTCTAAATCAAGTGTTATGATTACTGTCTCCGGTAAATACTATGTGAAAGTTATAAGCACATTCGGTCAGATTGCATTTTCAGATACTATTACTGTTAACATCGGAACACAGAAATTCATTGAAATCTCAGGACTATTTAACAGCAGCGAACTTGTATTCGATTCTACAATTGTATCTTCAACAAGCTATAAAAATGTTACGATTAAAAATATAGGTATCGCACCTTATAAAATAGCACCGATCATTGTTAGAGGTTTTGAATTCTCTTTTCCCAAAAATCAATTTCCAATGCTGTTGCTACCTAATGATTCTATAGATTTAATGATTTCATTTACACCAATTACTTATGGAATTTTCAAAGATACTTTAATAATTAACGATTCCTGCGACCAATATATAATTCATTTATTTGGATTTGGAAAAGAAAAACCGATTGAAAAGCCCTTTATTAGTTTTAATACTCCTCCCCCTTGTGAAAACGATTCTGTTACAATAAGTGCAAATGGCGGTTATCCTCATTACTATTGGTATTTTGCAGGAAGCAACGAATTAATTGATTCTTCAAAGTCAAGTATTATCGTTAAAAAATCAGGGCAATACTACTTGAAAGTAATGGATGATTTTGGAAAAATTGCTTTTTCTGATACTGTCTCAATTTTTATAGGAAAACCTAAATATATTGAATTGCAAAATAATATTGAAAAAGAAGGTTTAGTTTTCGATTCGCAAGATTCTTCTTCCTTACTTTCTCAAAAGATAGGAATAAAAAATATTGGTTCTACTCCCTTCAATATTAAACCTGATCTTTTCAAAGGGATTGAATTCAGTTATCCAAAAGAATTATTCCCAATGATGCTTGCTCCTGAAGATTCAGTTGATATTATTGTTACATTTTCACCTATGGAAGTCGGTACATTTAGGGATACATTATTTATCAATGATACCTGTTTGAATTATCTTATTCCTTTGACAGGATTAAACAATGAACCAAAAATAAATAAACCAATTATTACCATAAGTAAGGTGAATCCTTGTAGTACTAATTCTATGACACTAACTGTAGATGAAGATTATCCTCATTATTATTGGTATGATGCCAAAAATGCGAATTTGATTGATTCTGCAAAATCAAGCATAATCGTTAGTGATATTGGAGAATACTATGTCAAAGTAAAAAGTAAATATGGACAAATTGCTTTTTCTGATACTATAAGTGTTAGCTTTGGTTTTATTGAAATGCTTCAGGTTACTTACGAAATGCAAAAGGAAGAAATGCTTTTCGACTCAATCGCCTACTTTTCATCTGTATGCAAAAAGTTTAAAGTTAAAAATATCGGTAAAATGCAAATAACTGTTGATCCTTATATGTTGAAAGGTGATGCATTCAATATTCCGCAAAACAAGCTTCCTGCTATTCTGCAAAAAGGCGATTCAATAGAATTGGAAGTATGTTACTATCCTCCAGGTATCGGAACACAACTCGATACTTTATTAATTCAGGATAAATGCGATTTTCATTATATACCGGTACATGGGAACTGCATAAAACAGCAAGAAAATGATAGCACAAAATCAGAACCTAATTATATTGCTTCTCCGCCTTTTCCAAACCCGGCAAATTCGGAGATTGTTCTTCCTTTAACTTTTACTAATACCGGTGAGAGCATTAATTTGCGCTGGGAGATTTTTGATAATCTTGGTTCTTCTATTTGTAAAGGTAATGCTGAGTTGAAGGTTTCTGAGCATTTTGTTCCAGATGCTTCGCTTTACAATGAAATCCGGATTAATACAAGAGGCATTCAATCAGGTTTCTATTTGCTTGTTCTAAATGATGGGTTGAATTCAAAAACATTAATTATTACAATTGAAAAATAAAAAAACATACAAGCTTTGTATAAAATGAGGGTTCTTTAAAGATGGAATAACAAGATTTTTCCTTATTTTTGCTTAAATATTTTGCATCAATAATGAAAAATCAAAATGGACAAAATCTTAATTATTGGAGCCGCATCGGCTATAGCTCAGGAAACCGCAAAATACTTTGCAAAAGAAAATGCTAAATTATTTTTAACCGACATCAATATCGGCAGACTCGAAGCGGTTCGCGACGATTTACTAGCACGAAACAAAACCCTGATATTCATCGAAGCGATGGATGTAAATAATTTCGAACGACATCAGGAAATTATTAATAAAGCTGTCGAAACCCTCGGAGGTTTGGATGCTGTGCTGATTGCACACGGTATTTTGGGTGACCAAATCAAATCTCAGGAAAACCCCGAACTGATAGTGAAAGAATTCAATACTAACGCATTAAGTGTTATCCTTCTTGCTTCGCATGCCGCTAATTATTTTGAAAAGCAACAATCAGGTTGCATTGCGGTTATTTCTTCGGTTGCAGGTGACCGCGGAAGGCAGAGTAATTATATTTACGGTGCGGCAAAAGGTGCTGTTACTACATTTCTTCAGGGACTCCGCAACAGAATGAGCCAGCACAATGTAAATGTCCTAACCATTAAACCCGGGCAGGTGGATACGCCAATGACGGCTGATATGCCAAAGAGTCTTCTCTTTGCTAAAGCAAGTGTAGTGGGAAAAGGAATTTTTGAAGCAATGAAAAACGGAAAAGATGTTGCATACCTACCGGGATTTTGGCGTCTTGTAATGTGCATAGTAAAAGCTATTCCGGAAGGTATTTTCAAGAAAATGAAAATGTAATTTATATATCCTCATCCGATGACTAAGAACTCGTCGGATGAGTTCTTTTTTTATACATCAAGGTTCTTTACATACTGAGCGTTTTGCTCGATAAATTCTCTGCGCGGTTCAACCTTATCACCCATCAAAGTTTCGAAGACTAAAGCCGCCTCTGCCGCATTCTCAATAGAAACCTGCAACAGAGTTCGTGTTTCCGGATTCATGGTTGTATCCCAAAGCTGTTCGGGATTCATCTCTCCCAAACCTTTGAATCGTGAAATTACAATACCATCCTGAGTTGCATTTTCAGGTAGTTCTTCGTCAACTAATTCGATACCTTTTTTCTGAGCTATTTCCTTGCGGATTCTTTGAATAATTTCTTCACGTTCACGCTCATTATAAGCATAATATTCGGCTTTACCTTTTTTAAGCTTATAAAGCGGTGGTTGTGCAATATATAATTTGCCTTTATAAATCATATCCTTCATATAATTAAAAATCAGAGTCATAAGTAGGGTACGGATATGTGAGCCGTCAACGTCAGCATCAGCCATTAGAATGATTTTACCGTAACGGGTTTTATCAACCTCGAAATCATTGCCGAAACCCGCCCCTAATGCTGTAATAATAGCTGTTATTTCATCGTTCTCCAAAATTTTATGCTCGCGGGCTTTCTGGACATTAAGGATTTTTCCTTTCAATGGAAGTATCGCTTGAAATCTTCTGTCTCTGCCCTGCTTAGCGGATCCGCCTGCAGAATCACCTTCGACTATATATATTTCAGTATCTTCGGGAGTTTGCAAACTGCAATCGGCAAGCTTACCGGGTAGTGTGGATGATTCGAGCACTGTTTTTCGCCGAACAAGCTCTCTCGCTTTCTTTGCGGATACTCTGGCTTCTGCAGCTAAGATTGCTTTTTCAATTATCTTTTTGGCATCCGCAGGATTCGAATCAAGATATTGGGTTAGTTTTTCATTAACTATTGAACGGACAATACCTTCAACTTCACCGTTACCAAGCTTTGTTTTAGTTTGACCTTCGAACTGGGGTTCTGGAACTTTTGCAGAAATAATTGCAGTTAGACCTTCACGAAAATCGTCACCGATTAACTGCATTTTAGATTTATTAATATTTGATGCATATACATTTAATGTACGGGTAAGAGCCGCTCTGAAGCCGGTTACATGTGTACCGCCTTCTATTGTATTAATATTATTTACATACGACAAAACATTCTCTGTATAACCCATATTGTATTGGAAACAAATTTCTAACTGAGTTTCTCCCTCCAAACCGCCTGTATCCGAACCCGAAAGAAAAATTGGATGTGTATAAGGTTTATTTGAACTGTCTACATATTTCACAAAATCAACAAGTCCTCCGATATAATGGTAAATTTCTTCCCTGCCGTCACGCTCGTCAATTAATACGATAGATACTTCCGGATTCAAAAAAGCGAGCTCCCGTAAACGCTCGGCTACCTTGTTAAATTTAAAATCAACAGTTTTGAATATTGTTTCATCAGGCTGGAATCGTACAATTGTTCCGGTTTTGTCGGAATCACCCATTTCTTCCACCTCAGAAACAGGAATACCTTCTGCATAACTTTGTTGGTAAATCTTCCCTTCACGATATACGGTTACTACGGTATCAGAAGATAAAGCATTAACACAGGAAACACCAACTCCATGCAAACCTCCGGACACTTTATAAGAAGACTTATCGAACTTTCCTCCGGCGTGTAAAGTACACATTACAACTTCCAGAGTAGAAATTTTCTTAACTGGATGCGGTCCTGTCGGAATTCCGCGACCATCGTCTTCTACCGTACAAGAGCCGTTAGCATGTAATATGACTTTAATATTTTTACATGCCCCAGCTAATACTTCATCAATTGAATTATCTACTACCTCATGAACTAAATGATGTAAACCTCTTTCTCCTACATCTCCAATATACATAGCGGGACGATGACGCACAGCTTCGAGCCCTTCCAAAACTCTTATGCTCTCTTCACTGTACTCCCCGTTACCGTTTGTTTTGGGTAATTCCTGTTCTTCCATCATTTCGTCTTTTTCAATTTCAGCCATTTCAATCCATAAAAATTAATCAAACATTTTTTTCAATTTTATTTTAATGCATCCGGATTAAGCATTATTCAACTATTTTTCTTCATACTCAGACTAACTTAATTATTAATTCATTCACTACTTCCGCACCGAGATGCTTATTAATTTTTGCGATAATATCACCGCTTCTCAGCATTAACTCTGCTCTCCAAGTTGAAGAAGCTGTTTCAATAAAAACTTTCTTATTTGAAACTTTTGTAATCCTTGCCGATTTGGCAATCAATTCGCCTACTACTTCCTCCCAGATTTCAGGTACTGTCTGCTCACTGATTTTAGTGCCCCAACCCTGAGATTTAATCAAATCATCAAGTACTTCTTTAAGTGTTTTTGGGTCGCTAAAAGAGCCTGAATCCATCTGTACTTTCATTTTCTGAATTAAACAAAATGATTCTTCTTATCATTCAGAAATCACAAATCCGTTATCAATTCTATAAAAAGAACAATTTGACAAACCGGACAAAAGCCTTTTCATTTCTTCTTCTTCAGTTGATGTGATAAAAGTTTGACACTGATTTTTTAAAATCAAATCAAAAACTTTTTCTGTCCTTTTTTTGTCCAACTCCGAAAAAATATCATCTAACAAAATCACAGGAGTATCGTTCTTTTTTTCCTTCAGAAAAAAATATTCAGCAAATTTCAGACTAATAAGTAACGATTTATGCTGTCCCTGCGAAGCGTACTCTTTTGCAATTCCTGAATTAATCGAGATTCTGATTTCATCCTTTTGACTTCCGAACAAAGTAAGACCGCGTCTTACTTCATCATCAATCAACTTTTTGCTTAAATCCTTGTACAATTCCAATAAATTTTCTTTAGTATAGCCATCTTCAATAATTTTTTGACTGAATCCGTTCGGTAGATATTCAATATTTACACATTCCAAATCTCCGGCAATTTCAGGGTATATCTGATTGAAAATCGGTACAAAATCTTTTATAAACCGGAATCTGCGGATAAAAATTTCAGAACATGATTTAATAAATAATTCTGTCCAAGGTTCCAATTCAGCAAAGTTAAAATATCTGTCCTGTCTTGCAATCGCAAGCAAATTATTCCGTTGCTTCAGCACTCTGCGTAAATTGTACAGTTCCTCAATATAAACTTTGCTCGCCTGACATAATATCCTGTCAATAAACTCTCTTCTGTCCTGAGGAGCACCGAAGGTAATAGTTTTAAAATCCGGAGATAATACTATTAACGGAATTTCACCTATTATATCCTTAGCTGACAGATTGTCCCCAAATGAAGAATTTATCTGTTTCTTTTCACCCGGAGTATATCTGACAGCTACCTTGTATGCAACATCAAGTTCATTTATTGCATTTATACCTACACGGTAAAAATTTTCTCCGTTCGAAATCAAAGAACTATCCGAACTCGGCAAAAAACTCTTGGAAAAACCTCCTATTGAAATTGCTTCCAATATCGTTGTCTTTCCTGCTCCGTTCAGCCCCAAAAATAAATTCAAACCTCCGTTAAAAACTAAATCCGTTTGTTTATGATTTCTGAGATTCTTTATACTTATATTTTTAAGTTTCATTTTGAGATAAAACTTTTATAATCTAACCGGCATTATCAGCATTAAAATTTCATCTGTTTCAGAATGAGGTCTGATAATAACCGGTCTGTTCGGTTCTGAAAACATCAAAATAACATTAGGATTATTTTCTTCAAGTTCTATGTTCTGCAATACTTCTTCCAAATACACCCAGTTGAAGCCGACATCCATCTTCTTACCGGTATAATCGCAGTTCACAGTTTCATTAGCATTTGAGCCGGTATCTTCGTCTTCACCCACTACTTGTAAATTGCTTTTGTCTATTTTTACGCGTATCTGATGAGAAACAGCATTTGTAAAAATTGATACACGTTTGATAGCCGCAATAAAATCTTTTTGATTTACAACTAATAGAATCTCATTATTCTGAGGTATAACGCTATCATACGGGGGAAATTTTTCATCTATCAGTCGTGTGATAAACACAGTATCTCCAACGTCAAACCTTGCATGCGTAATTTTACTTTTCGATTCAATAACAGAAATTACAACATCATCGTCAACCCTACGAAGCAAATCCACTGCCCTAGAAGGAACAATAATTTCCAGATCTTGGGAAACAAGACTTTTTTCAAAATCTTTAATTATTCTAACCATACGATAGCTGTCGGTAGAAACTCCGGTTATTACATTTCCTTTAAACTGGAAAAGAACTCCGTTCATTGCGGGACGAAACTCATCTGTTGAAACCGCAAAGAATGTTTTATTAGCAATTCTAATGATATCATCTTTTTTGAAAAACACAGGATCAACTTTTCCTGCCGGAAGCTTCGCAGTAAACTCAATTTTATCAATCACAGGTTTCGGTGAATCAAACAATTCAGGTATATCAAGGTAATCGTCAGGATTCAAACCTTTCATATTGTACTTACCTGAAGCAGTCAGTATTTTAATTTCGAATGTTACATCAACTGCGTTGAACTCTATTGAACCTTCATTTCCCAATGCTTTTGCAATATCCCTTACACGATGTCCGGGGACTAAAATTCTACCGTCCTGCTCACCCTGAACAACCACAGTAGTCATTATAGTTATGTCCTGGTCGGTAGCAATTATTTTCAAATTATTATCAGTCAAAGTAAATAACAGATGCTCAAGAATCGGTAATGTTGATTTCTTAGGAATTGCAGGTATCGTTTTTTGTAGCACCTTTTGGAAATCGGCTAAATTAATTTTGAATTTCATAGCATCCCCATAAAATATTTATTAAACATTTAATTTATTTCTTAATTATTTCTTATTTTTACGAAAAGGCAAATTACAAAAATTACGTTGTTTATACAATTAGAATATCGCTATGTTGACAAAATATGGAATTGATAACATTATTATTTTTTTAATAATTAGCTTAATCCTAATAGTTATAGGTATTTATGTCTCGAAGTACTGGATATCCTTTATTTTAATAAGTTTAGGCGTATTGCTCACCGTTTTTACCTTCTGGTTCTTCCGCGACCCAGAAAGAAACATTCCTCAGGAAGCCAAAAATGATGCATCTCTTATAATTTCTCCGGCTGACGGAAAAGTTGTAGAAGTTAAGCAAATACTTGAAAATATATTTATAAAGGGTCCCGCTGTTCAAATCAGCATCTTTCTTTCTCCGCTTGACGTACACGTGAACAGAATACCTATGTCCGGTATTGTCAGATATTTCAGATACAATCCCGGAAAATATATAATTGCCAACCACCCCAAATCATCAGAGCTGAACGAACAAACCCACATCGGTGTAGAAAACTCTTTCGGAAAAATATTTTTCAAACAAATCGTCGGAGTAGTTGCACGCAGATTAGTCTGGGACATAAAAGAAGGCGACACCGTACAAGTCGGGAACCGTTTCGGTATGATGAAATTCGGCTCACGAATGGATGTATTTCTTCCCCTCGGCTCAGACATCAAAGTTGAAGTCGGTAGCAGAGTTTATGCGGCTCAGACTATCCTGGGAAAAATCAAATAAATATTTTATTCCAATTTTGTTAAAGAACTGATAAATATTTTAAAAGAAAACAGGGCTTGCCACAATATGGTCAGCCCTGTTCAACTTATAATAAATTAGAATAATCTATTATTTTAAAACTCTATTAATAGATTTCATAAAATCATCTTTTCCGCGTGATCCGACTATTGTTTCGGCAATTGCTCCCTTGCCGTCAATAATAAACGTAGTAGGAACCGCACTGATACCACCATAAGCATCAATGATTTCAGTATTTGCTATAAAAATCATATAGGGAATGCCTTTTGTGTTAGCAAAATCTTTTACTTTTTTAATTCTGTCAATTAATTCCGGCTCTCTTTCCAATGCCATTCCGATTACAATAAAATTTTTATTTGATAAGTCCTTACTGATTTCAATAATATCAGGTATTTCTCTTCTGCAAGGACCACACCATGTTCCCCAGAAATTAAGAAATACGGTTTTACCTTTTGTCAGCTCTGAAAAAGATTGCTCTTTACCGTCAATTTTAAATTTAAAATCTGTTGCTTTACCCGATTTTACTGCACCTATTGATTCAACTGCATAAACTTTTGCATTTGAAGATTCAGCTACGTTTCCTGATGCTGACGCCATAAGACCGGGCTTACCCTGTGGTGCAGGATTTTCTTTTGTACAAGCAGAATTACTAAAAGCTATCAGTACAGCGGCAGATAATATTAGTATCTGTTTAAATTTGTTCATTACAATTCTCCATATATTATTTTGATATAAATTATTTTTTGTATTTCGACGTAGTAATTATAAAATTATTTGATTATATTACGCTTATAACAATATATTCCCGTTTTTTTTGACTTTTATTTTTCTTTTCAGAACCCTCGAATTTATTAAATCTAATTTTGTTTGATACTAAAACTTTATAATTTTGTTGTTCGTAAAATTAACATTCTTGATAAAGGAGAAAAAATATATGGGACAAACAATGGTTCAAAAGATTTTAGCAAGGGCTTGCGACAAAAGCTATGTTGAAATCGGAGAAATAACGGAGCCGAAAGTTGACCTCGCAATGTCT
>Ga0172379_10011057_pt1 | contig 10831 bp, 6 predicted proteins | sample GrowelOW334metaG_FD_119756 | JGI IMG/M metagenome (GOLD analysis project Ga0172379, IMG submission 119756) | Groundwater microbial communities from an aquifer near a municipal landfill in Southern Ontario, Canada - Groundwater well OW334 metaG | ecosystem: Environmental > Aquatic > Deep... | reverse complement strand
CCAACCATCGAATCGCTTCAACATTTTGAAGCTTTTCGACCGGATCCGAAAAAAATAGCCGATGAGAAAATTAGTGCCGATTATATCGTCTTAACGCAGAACCCCGGTTATATTCGTGATCCTCGTTGGAATGACGAAAAACAAAAAGCTGAAATGGTTAAAGAATATGATTTAAAATTTCTAAGGCCGTACCAAATAAAAGCTATCGAAGCTCTACAGAATTGGGCTCGAGTTGGAAAAGATCGTTATCTTCTAGAAATGGCAACTGGTACGGGGAAAACCTTGACTTGCGCCGCGATAATTAAATTATTTTTAAAATCGGGTAATGCTAAACGGGTTTTATTTTTAGTCGATCGCATTGAGCTTGAGGATCAAGCCGCAAAAAATTTTAAAAAAGCGCTATCTAATGATTTTACTACGGTTATTTATAAAGAAAATCGGGACGATTGGCGAAAAGCGGAAATTGTTGTTTCGACAGTACAAAGTTTGTCGGCCGGTAATAAGTATCAAAGACTTTTTACTCCTACTGATTTTGATTTAATAATTTCCGATGAAGCCCACCGTTCTATCGGTGGTAATAGTCGGGCGGTTTTTGAATATTTCATCGGTTATAAACTCGGCTTAACCGCTACCCCCAAAAATTATCTCAAAGGGATCGATCCGGCTAAACTAAGCGACCGCGATCCTAGAGCCTGGGAACGTCGTCAGCTTTTAGATACCTATAAGACCTTTGGTTGCGAAACAGGAGAACCAACATTTCGTTATAGCCTGCTTGATGGCGTTAAAGACGGTTATTTGATAAATCCAATCGTCGTCGATGCCCGGACGGAGATAACCACCAAACTTCTGTCCGATGAGGGGTATTCGATGCTAATCGACACCGAAGACGGTAAGGAAGAACAGACATTTTATCAAATTGATTTTGAAAAGAAATTTTTCTCAGATAAAACTAACGCAATTTTTTGCAAAACCTTTTTGGAAAATGCTTTATCCGATCCGATAATTGGGGAAGTCGGTAAAAGTATCATCTTTTGTGTTAGTCAAAAACACGCTAGTAGAGTAACCCAACTTTTAAACCAATTAGCCGATCAGTATTGGCCGGATAAATATAATTCTGACTTTGCAGTTCAAGTTACTTCTAATGTTCCGGCGGCCCAATCATTCGCTGTCAGTTTTGCCAATAATAATTTAAATGGCTATACCAAATGGTTAGATGGCTACAAATCTAGCAAGACTAGAGTTTGTGTAACAGTCGGTATGATGACTACCGGATATGACTGTCAAGATATCCTTAATCTTTGTTTGATGAGGCCAATTTTTTCGCCGACTGATTTTATCCAGATTAAGGGTCGCGGTACTCGTAAATATACTTTTATAAATGAAAGTCGAGAAGATGGTGAGACAGAAATACTTAAAGAAGATAAGGAAAAATTTAAACTTTTTGATTTTTTTGCCAACTGTGAATATTTTGAAGAAAAATATAATTATGACGAAATTTTGAAACTACCGCATATAGTGTCTGGTCCCGGTGGCGGCGGAGAACCGATAAATTTTGATAAAGCCATTAGTGCCATACCCGATCCGCTTAAAACCTTTCAAGAGCAGGCGATTGGTTCGCAAGGGATGAAGGTAGATCGTAAATTATTTGAAAAATTTGAAGAGACAATCAAAACAGATTCGTTTATTAAAGAAAAATATGAGCAAGGTAACGTTCAGGCGGTTGAAGATTATGTTAAAACAGAAATCTTTGATAAACCAGAAGATTATTTTAATTTAGATAGACTTCGTAAGTCAGTTAAAATTGATCGTCGTCTTTCTTTACGAGAAATTATTGATAAAATTTTTGGGAATTTAACTAATTTCAAGAGTAAAGATGAACTACTGGAAGAGGAATATGATAAATTTGTGTCTATTTATAGACCAGAAAGTAAATACGCTTTACCAATCAAAAATTATATTAAGGCTTATATTACTGATGGTGAAATTCGTGATATTATTGAAAGTGGAGAATATCCCCGTTTGGCTACTAATGCTAAATTAACACTCCAAGATTTAAGAGAGCTAAATGGTTGGATCAAGGTTATTCCGGAATATGTTAAAGACTACGTGTCTCTTAATACTTTCATGTAATAATTATGAAGAAAAATAATTTTAATTATGATGGAAAAAAAATTGGAGTTTTAGATCAAGGAAAGGATACAACTGTTAAAAATTGCAGTTTTGAAAATTTTGACATTGGCATAAAGGCAGAGGGGGAGAGACTACTTTCGATAGAAAATCGGTTTATTAATAGTACGAAGATAGGAAAGAATGATTTATGCCTAATAGAAAATAAGCTTATTAATAAAAATCAAAAACAAAGTTGGGTTGAATATTGGTGGATAAAATGTTTAGTTTTTCCGTTGTTGGTAATTTTAATAGGAGGATTTTTCATTTATAAATTAGGTTGGAAATAAATATGCTTAATTCAGAGACCAAACAAAGGATAAAGAATGCCCGGGATATTTTAGTTGGCAAAGTGCCGGACCCGAAGGCTCAAGTTGAGCAAATTACTTTTGCCCTCATCTATAAGTTTATGGATGATATGGATAAGCAGTCTCAGGAACTTCCGGGTGGCAAAGCTCAATTTTTTACGAATGGTTATGAGAAATATGCTTGGTCAAAAATTCTTGAGCCAAAACTTGGTGGTCATGAAAGGTTGGAGTTGTATGCTGAAGCTATCACCAGAATGTCCGAGAACAAACATATTCCACAATTGTTCCGGGATGTGTTTAGGGACGCTTTTCTTCCATATCGCAGTCCGGAGACCTTAAGTTTGTTTTTGAAAGAGATAAACGGTTTTAATTATGATCATAGCGAGGATTTAGGAGATGCTTTTGAACACTTACTTTCAATTCTTGGCTCACAAGGAGACGCTGGTCAATTTCGTACCCCTCGCCATATCATTGATTTTATTGTAGAAGCAATTGGCCCCAAGAAGGATGAAACCATCCTTGATCCAGCTTGTGGTACGGCCGGATTTCTAATTTCGGCTTATAAATATATCCTTAAAGAACATAAAAATAAACCGCTCGGACCGGATGAAAAAAGTGAACTAATGAAAAATTTTGTCGGCTATGATATCTCTCCAGATATGGTTCGGCTTTCAAAAGTGAATATGTATTTACACGGTTTTGCCGAGCCAAAAATTTACGAATACGACACGCTTTCCAGCGAAGAAAAATGGGATGAAATGTATGACGTAATAATGGCCAATCCGCCATTTATGACTCCGAAAGGTGGAATCAGACCACATAAGCGATTTAGTGTTCAAGTCAATCGAGCTGAAGTGCTTTTCGTTGATTATATCAAAGAACATTTAAAACCGAACGGTCGAGCCGGTATTATTGTGCCCGAGGGAATTATTTTTAAATCAGACGGTGCTTATAAACAATTAAGAAAAATTCTAATTGAAGATGGATTATATGCAGTATTATCCTTACCGTCCGGTATTTTTAACCCGTATTCTAATGTAAAAACAAGCATTTTATTTTTCGATGAGACACTCGCAAAGAAAACAGATGACATTCTTTTCGTTAAAGTTTTAAATGATGGTTATGATCTCGGTGCTCAACGCCGACCACGACCAGATTTGCTAAATGATCTATTTGATAAAGGTGGCGCGCTTGATGTCTTGCGAGCACACAAAAACTCAATTGAAACTGGTAGTAAAAATAATATTATTAAAGAAAATAGTCTTTTTGCATGGGTAGTAAAAAAAGAAAAGATTGCAGAAAGTGGAGATTATAGATTATCAGGTGATTTTTATCAGGAAGATGGTAAAAAGAAAAATCAGAAGTGGCCAATGGTTGAGTTGAGTGAAGTCTTTGATTATGAGCAGCCAACAAAATATATTGTCGATTCGGTTAATTATAGTGATGAGTATTCAATACCGGTGCTAACTGCAGGAAAAACCTTTATTTTGGGATATACTAATGAAACAGAAGGAATTTTTAAATCTGATCTGCCAGTTATAATTTTTGATGATTTTACAACGGCCATCAAATTTGTTGATTTTCCATTTAAAGTAAAATCATCAGCGATGAAAATCTTACGTGCAGATAAAACAAAAGCAGATATTAAGTTTCTGTTTTATTCAATGCAAAAGATTTCTTTTCCAGTTAATGAACATAAGCGTTATTGGATTTCGGAATATTCAAAAATAAAAATTCCACTTCCGCCTCTCAATATTCAAAAACAGATACTTAAAGAAATTGAGGGCAAGCAGGCTATTATTGAAAACGCCAAAGAGCTTATCTCGAAAGTAGAGAGAGAGAGAGCAGATTCTGGACAAATTTTTGAAAGGTTAAAATGTGATTGGGTCGAGCTTGGAGAGGTGTGTGACACCACTTCCGGAGGAACACCATTAAAAAGTAAGCTAGAATATTACGAAAATGGAAATATACCTTGGTTGAAAAGCGGTGAGGTTTATCAGGGTCTGATATACAAGTCAGAAGAGATGGTAACAGAAAAAGGACTGAAAAATTCATCAGCCAAAATGTTTCCTAGAGATACCGTCTTGGTTGCGATGTATGGTGCGACTGCCGGCAAGGTTGGTTTGTTAAAATTCGAAGCATCTACCAATCAGGCGATTTGCGGAATTTTACCCAGTGATAAATTTATTCCAGAGTTTTTGTATTATTTTCTCCGGTCACAAACAGAAAGAATGGTGGGATTAAGCAGTGGAGGGGCTCAGCCGAATATATCACAAAGTATAATTAGAAAGTTAAAAGTGCCAATTATTTCAAAAGATGTACAAATGAAATTAATAGTTATGTTTGAAAAAGAAGCTACTGCGGTGCTTGCATCAAATGAATTAATTGGAGTAATAAATGATCAAATTAATGAAATAATAAATGATATATGGATTGGTTAATATGATTGGAGGGATTAAGAAAAAGCTAGATATGAAAAATATTTTCGGCTCGAGATGGGAGCCGTCATTATTAAATCTAATAAAAAAACAGAAAAAAAGTTCCAAAGAGCTTGATGATCTGTTAAAAATTAACACAAAAAACTTTTGGCTCTCTAAAACAGAGATGGTTTTAGTGATTGGTTTATTTTTTGTTTTAGCTTTATTGTCGCATCTTCAAACAGTAATTCAAACATTGTTTAAAAATGAAAGTATAATTTCTGCGACGCTAAATCATTACCCGTTTAAAGGGGCTTTGTTTTTACAATCAATAGATGCTCATTATTCAAATTTAATATCAGTGCATACAGGAATAGGTGCTGTGCTAATTGCGCTAGCATTCTTTATTGCTCAAGAATTAACAAAGAATGATGGACCTTATAAGGGAATAATATTATTAAGGCGAAGCAGATTCTTCACTCTTTTGGCGGCAGAGATTTTGTCCTTTTTACTTTTTATTTGGGGATCAGTAAATATTTTTGCCGTGTTGCCAATAATAGCAATAGCTATTTTTACAATAATTTCTCTTTATCAAACAATAAAATTAATAACAAATAATGTAGGTCTAAAAAAAGCCGAAAATGAATTATTAAGCAATACTATAAATGCAAAGTTTCTTAAAGTTTTGGATAAAGAAATTGCTAAACGAATTGCCACAAACACCTTGGTAGAGAAAATAAAGCAACACGATGATATTATTGAATTAAATCCATTTTCACTAATTCATAAAGAATTGTATTTCCCAATTAAAACGAAGTTGGCAGGCACGATTGTGGATATTCGCTTGAGAAAATTAAAAAAATTAATATCTTTTATAGGGAGCAAGCAGGTTACTGATAATTCTTTAGTTGATCAAGAAATTGAAACAACCAAGAAAAATGAGTATAGGGATAGATTGTGTCAAATTACATCTAGGCCATTTTTTCATACAGATTACCATAGCGGTAATTTGTTTTGGGTAAAGAAGGATGTTCTAGATGATAAGATCACGAAAGAGAGAATCGAAAAAATGGTGTTAGATATTTTTGTTATAAAAAAAGAGGATGATATTGAAACTGAAGCAAGGGATGAGCTGGTAAAACTAAAAATAAGAAGTATAGAGGCTATTCAAAATTTGAGAAATGAAGAATTAGAGGATTTGGTGGCATTTTATATCAAGCTCGTTGATAATTTTTATAGCATGATTCTTTTGTATGGTGGGGGTTTTTCAAGAGAGCAAGCTGAAAAAGAGAGAACTAATTTTATCGAAAAGTTGAAGCCAATGGAATGGTTATCAAGTGATGTGCGCGAAATTCTTGAAATGTCAATTAAATCAAATGATTTTGAGATGATAAAAACAGTTGCTTACTTGCCATTCATATTTATGCGAAAAGCCGTAGACAACAAGGATCACTTAGTCTTTCAAGAATTTTTATATTTTTCTCAAATTTTATACGCGAGGGGATATGAGATGCAGAAGAAAGGTGATCTGCGAACTTCCGAGCTTGTGCTGGATAGAACGTGGAGGTATTTAAAGGAATTTTGTGACTATCATCTTGAGCCAAAATTGGAAGATAGCGAAGATTATCCTATTGAAGATTTTAAAGATTTTAGTATTTATCTTTTAAAAACGTTTCAGTATTTATTAAAGGCTACATTAGATAATCAGGATTTAAATAATTTTAAGAAGTTTTTATTGGTTGTAAATAAGTTATTTAAAAACCTTAATCATAACTACTATAGAAAAAATAGTGAAAAGGGACAGGAAATTTTTAATTTTATTGACAACAAAAGATCAGAAATGATTTTTGGCTTGGCAAGTTGGATATTGTATTTGTATTTAAGTAATAAAGAAAACGCCAGAATAAAAGAATTTTTGAATGAGATTAAATCAGTATTGTCACAGGATATCGTAAAATTTACTGATATATTTTTAAGTGTCCACGATTTTAAGGTAGAAGATTTTTGGGGGTGGGATCATTGGGAACTAAGTTTGCGAGAGGAAGGAGAGGTTCATAGCATCCAAATTATTGAAAAAATTGAAAGACTGTATGTTGTTCATGCTTTGAGTTTAATTAGATCTAAAACGCAGGAAGAGTTGGACCAAATTAAATTACCCTATAATCGTGATATGGCATTTTTAGCGGATGGCACAAGAGATTTAATGAAAACCATAAAAAATGTAGAAGAAAATCCTGATAGTTGGAGTGACTTATTAGACCAGAATGCAATATCTAAAACCAATGGTTTAAAGAGTCTTCTTGAAAAAGCGAAAGAAAATCAAGAAAAGGACGATCTTGAAAAAAAAAGAAGCACGGAAATAAACAGCAATAAAGTTAAAAGTTTTAAAGATAAATTTATAAAAAATTATAGCGACAGCCATTCGATTAAGGACATTGTAAAAGCATATGGTGTTTACGAAGATAAAACTGAGGGGGAGTATAGCGGGAGTATAAAGAAGCTAGGAATAAATACCATATTTGATAAATCTCCATTTTTTGGAGATGAGGTTTCTTGGCACGTTCATTATGTTGGGCTTGAAGAGGCGTTTGGGTTCGGGAGAAATATGGCTTACGGTGAAAATGATTACATTTTGAAAGAGATTATTAAAAGTAGCAATGAGATTTCCAAAGATGATTTTTATAAAAAATTAAATGAATCAGATCTGCAAAACGTAATTGTGATTGCGACTAATCACGCTGTATGGAAGTTTTTTGAAAGATCTGGAGGGCAATATATTCCAAAATGGAGGCAAGACTATTCCATTGACATCGTTGATAAAAAAGCCAGCGGAGCAATAAAAATTAGTAATTTCTATATCCCTGTATATGAGGCTTATAATTCTGATGCGAAAAAATCTGATATTATAATTGTAAATAAATCAACGATTGGAAAGTGCACTCAGTTCTCGCCACTGGATAAAAAAGATAAATCCGAAATGTTAATTAATGAATTCCTTGTTGATATTAAGGAGTTTACTGATGATTCAGAAATATTAAATGAATTCATGCAAAAACAACCGCCTTGGTTAAAAGAAATCGAAGGAGATATAAATAAGAAGAATTATCTAAAGGAAAGAGTTTTGATTCATGTTTTTGAAAGGTTTGAATTTAAAACTCCGGATGATTTTCAAGGATACGTTTTACATGTAGATGAAAAAGTATAAATATGTCCGAATACTATAACCCAAACAGAGGCGCCTCCTGGAACTACGGCGGGAAAAACTGGAAACTAAGTCGTTCAAAGATTGATCTGTTTTTAGAGTGCCCAAGATGTTTTTATTTAGACAATAAACTTGGCGTGAAACGAGTGCCCGGATTTCCTTTTTCCATAAACAGTGCGGTGGACTATCTGCTCAAGCAGGAATTTGATTCATATCGTGTCAAAAATGAACAACATCCCTTACAGAAAGAATATGGCATAGATGCTCGGCCCATGTTTCACACCGAGCTTGATGAATGGAGACGAAATTTTGGTGGTGTTAAATATTTACATGAACCGACTGGTCTTTTGGTTACCGGTGCAATTGATGATCTTTGGACTAATGGAAAAGATGAATATATTGTCGTTGATTATAAAGCGACAGCAAAGGACGAGGCAGTAAAAGCGTTAGATAAAGAGTGGCAGGATGGCTACAAACGGCAAATGGAAGTCTATCAGTGGCTACTAAGGCAAAATGGTTTGAAAGTTTCTGATACTGGCTATTTTGTTTATTGCACCGGAAAAATGGATCGGCAAGCGTTTGATAAGAGAATTGATTTTGATGTGAATTTGATAGAATACAAAGGCAATGATTCGTGGGTTGAAAGAACTCTATTTGAAATAAAGAAATGTTTGGATAGTAAGGTAATACCGCAATCCGGCGAAAATTGTGATCACTGTGCCTACTGGAATTCCCGTAAACAATTTGAAAATAAATAAATAATATGACAGACTCTATTTTAATTAAAGCGCTTATTAGCCTCCCGTTAGATATTTTTAAAGGGTTGTGGCAACTTTGGTGGATTTGGTTAATTGTATTTATAGTTTGGTTTTTAAAGGAGTTTGGACCAGTTATAGCAAAAAGAATAAAACTGGATAGGAAGTATGCCGGGATAGATAGTATGAAATCAGATCGTGAAAAAATAAATGAACTTCGCCATCTCAAACCGGCCGAATTTGAAGATTATATCGCTAATTTATATTATAATTTAGGTTATAACACCGAAAGAGTCGGCCAATCTTATGACGGCGGAATTGATGTTATCGCTGAAAAAGACGGGGTAAAACATTATATACAATGTAAGAAATTTATTACTCGGAAAGTTCGTGTTGGAGCGGTGCGTGATTTTTATGGTGCTATGACTGGCAAGCTGGCTAATGGTAAAGGAATATTTATTACTACGAATGTTTTTACAACCGAAGCAGAAAGGTTTGCCGAAGATAATTTAATTGAGCTAATTGACAGCTTTGGATTACTACGTTTGATTAAGTCGGCTAATATGGATCAATCAACGTCATCGGCATCATTAGGGAATGCTCAGGTTTTAGAGCAGAGAATTAAATGTCCGGCTTGTGACGGTTATTTGGTTAAACGCTCTGGGAAATATGGCGAATTTTGGGGTTGCTCTAATTACCCTAAATGTCGCTATATTAAACATTAGAATTTTTAAAGTATCAAAGTTGAACCTGCCGTCAAAAATCTAACTAACCCCAAATGAACAACTTCCAATATAAATCAGACTATAATTTTTTCTTGAAGAAACTGGCTAATGGCGATGCGCCATTATTTAAAAATAAATTTTTAAAAATGTTTGATTTTAGGGACTCCCTAATAAAACGGCGGGAATTTAATTTACTAAGACCTAAGATATATAAGGAACTAATTTTAAAATACGGGAAGAAATGTCAATTGAATATTCATCCTGATTGCAGTAAAGAAAAAATTTTTGACGTTGATCATTATATCCCTCTTGCCACGAATAAACTCAATAAAATATTAAGAAGATTGAAACCTGAAAATGGTAAGAAGGTTCCCAGTCAGAGTTTTGGCTCTAATGATATATCTAATCTAAGGATCGCTTGTAAAAGATGCAATGCTTTCAAAAAACATCGAATTATTATATGGGTAGATTTCAAGCCCCAAGATAAAGTTTGGAAAAGATAAAATAATATCATGGATTATCTAACTACCATCTTCAACACCTGGCAATTCAACGTCATCATGGGCGTTATTTTTTCTGTTCTATATATCCAATCCTATAAATTGGCCGTAACCGGTACGGAGCGGGAGGGAATATCTACGATCATCTTAGAATTCCTTGCCGGTCTGAGCGCTTTACTTCTACTGCCGTTTTTCGCCTGGAAATTTTCTTTTGACCTCCGGGTCATCGGTCTTTTTCTTATCGCCGCCGTCTTTTATGCGTTCAATGATCGGCTGCAGGTTAGCGTCCGGAAGAATCTAGAAGTTTCCATTTATTCTATTTTACAGCAATTATCCAAAGTTTTTTTGATAATTTACGGAATTATTTTATTTAAGGAGACAATCATCGCGACCAAGCTTATCGGCGGCGCTCTAATTATCCTCGGTAATATTGCTCTGTTCTACCACCAGAGGAAGATTATTCTTAACAAATATATCTTCCTCTCTCTGCTCGCCGCCTTCCTGATAGCGACCGCGCTAATCATTGACGTCGATATCTCTAAGCTCTTTAATCTACCGTTTTATATCATGCTGAGTTTTCTTATTCCCGCTATTTTAAATTATCTCATGGAGCGCTGTTCACTTTCCGAAGTCGTCCGGGAATTTAAGACTAGTCGTATGTGGTATTATGTTTTAAACGGCCTTATCTGTGGACCCATGATCTTTTTTACGATCCGTGCTCTACAGTTAGGCCAAGTCATCTTTATCGCGCCCTTATT
>Ga0172379_10011056_pt1 | contig 10833 bp, 8 predicted proteins | sample GrowelOW334metaG_FD_119756 | JGI IMG/M metagenome (GOLD analysis project Ga0172379, IMG submission 119756) | Groundwater microbial communities from an aquifer near a municipal landfill in Southern Ontario, Canada - Groundwater well OW334 metaG | ecosystem: Environmental > Aquatic > Deep... | reverse complement strand
CACGCCGAACACAACCGCCGGAACGCTTGGGGGAATGATCGGCCCAATAATGGAAGAGGCTCCGGTGATAGCCAGACTGAAGTCTTCATCGTAACCCGCGTCCTTCATAGCCTTCAGTTCGATCGCACCGAGACCGCCCGCATCGGCTATCGCCGTTCCGGACATACCTGAGAAAATCACGCTAGCCAGAATATTCGCGTGCCCGAGCCCGCCGGTGATATGACCGACGACTTTGTTCGCAAAGTCAAAAATACGGCGAGTGATACCGCCTGAGTTCATTATGTTGCCGGCTAGGATAAAAAACGGCACGGCCATGAGCGGGAAGCTGTCCCCGATGCCCATCGCCATGCGCTGCACCGCGACGATCGGGCTGATATCGCTCCCGATCAGATAGATGAGCGAGCTGATGAGCAGTGAGAACGATATGGGAACCTTCAGAATTATCAAAATGAAAAATGATCCGAGCAATAGCGCGACCATCATACGGCGCCCCCTCTGGTACCTTTAACGAGCTGTACGGTTTGAATCACTAAACGGAGAATGATAAGAACACAGCCCACGGGTACCGCGGCGAAAAGCCAACTCATCGGAATCTGCATGGCGGAACTCGCTATCGGGTCCTGCTCGATCATGAAGAAAATCGCGGTAGGCAGCAGATACGCGAAAGCCGCAATCGCCAAGACGTTCGTGGAAACGGCGACGACCTTTTGCGCCTTAAGAGGGAATTTGTTAAAAAAGAATTCCATGGAAATATGGATTCCCTTGCGGACGCCGTAAGCGGCGCCGAGAAATGTGATCCACACGAAAATGTAGCGGGCGAATTCTTCGCTCCACACGAGCGGCATATTCAACACGTAGCGCATGAAAATTTGCAGGGCCACCGACAAGCCCATGACGGCAAGTCCCGTGCCAAGCAGGATTTCTTCCAATTTATCCAGAAAACGCATACAACTTCCTTCCAAGAAATAAAAAACCGGCCCGGAGTGAACTCGTTCGCTCCGGGCCGTTCGCTAACCGACTTTCGTTATTTTACCGCTTGGATTCGCTCGTAGAGCCCCGCGCCCCATTGGCCTTCAAACTGCTTGATGACCGGCTGCGTCGCTACACGGAACGCTTCGACGTCCGGTTGCACAACCTGCATCCCCTTGGCCTTCATTTCGCCGAGCCATTTGCTCTCCGCGTCCGCGACCGCCTTGTTGATCGTCGGGGCTACCGCCGCGATGCTCTCAAGCAGTGCTTTCTGATAAGCGGCCGGCAACGCGTCGAATTTTTTCTTTGAGATGAATACCGGGGTCAGCTGAAGCACATGGCCGGTGAGGCTGATGTGGCTCTGTACTTCGTAAAATTTCTGGGTGTAGATAGTTGGGATCGGGTTTTCCTGTCCATCGACAACGTTCTGCTGCAGGGCCAGGTACACTTCGGCAAGGGCCATCGGTGTCGGGTTAGCGCCCATTGCTTTGGCGTTTGCCACGGACAAAGGCATATCGGGAGCGCGGAGCTTCATGCCCTTCATGTCTTCGGGAGTTTTGATCGCTTTCTTGCTGGTGACGTAACGGGTACCATAGTACAAGGTGGTCAGATTCATGAGCCCCGTCTGCTTTTCCAAGCCGCCCCAGAGTTCCTTGCCGATATCGCCTGAGAGTACTTTTTCGGCGTGGGAGAAATCTCGGAAAATAAACGGGCCGTCAAAAATGAGAACCGGTTTGTAGCGTTTGCCGATTTCTCCCGGACCTATGATCGCCATTTCAAGGACGCCGTTGACCAAGCCATCGGAAAGGTCCTTCTCACTGCCGAGCTGTCCGGCGGGGAATTCGGTGATGGTGAACTTACCGCCCGTCTTTTCACTGACCATGGCGCCCAACTGCTTCATGCCGGCGGAAAATGGATGATCAGGCTGATACACATGCGCGATTTTATAGTTCACCGGTTTCACCGTTTCAGTTCCGCCCCCGGCAAACACGAACGTCGATGCGCATAGAAATACCGACAGCCCAATAATTGCGACTCTTTTCATTTGTTCCTCCCTACGTTGTCCGAAAAATATTCATTAATGTATACATGTGGTATACATTAATGAATTTAAACAGTATCCCGCCGGAATTCTCTTTTGTCAACAAAGATCGCTAGGAACTGATAAGGAGGTCCATTGCCGCGTCACGAGCGTTGGCCAGGTGAATCCGAACGGCTTCGGCGGCTCCCTGATAATCGCCTGAGATGAGACGATCGACTATGGCGCGGTGCTCTTGATGAGACAGCTGAAGCCTGCCCATATTCCTTTGACCGTTCATTACCCGTAGCCGATGAAGCTGTATGTACATATGGTCCAATACTTGGAGGAGATAGGTATTTTTACTTCCGGACATCAACATTTTGTGGAATTCATCATCAAGCGTGGAATTTTCAGATAAATCAAAGGCTTGAAGATCTTGATCCATTTGTTCTTTCATATGCATCAGCAGATTTTTATCGATCTGACCACCGTCTTTCTGCACAATATAGGTTTCAATGAGTTCCCGCGTTTGGAACATCATGTTTATTTCGACCGCGGAGAGGCTTTTAACCGTTACTCCCCGGTTGGGGAGAATCGATACTAGATTTTCCTGCTCCAACTTGCTGAGGGCTTCACGGATCGGAGTCCTGCTTACCTGAATATCCGCCATGAGCTGCTTCTCATTCAGAAAGGCGTTCGGCGGATAGTCGCAATCGACGATCCTTGTTTTAATGTATTGATAGGCTTTTTGTTTTAGGCTGACTACGTTGTCCATTTTTTCCTACTATGATCCTTAAGCAAACCAGGCCCCGCCGTTGACGTCGATAACCTCACCTGTCGTAAAACTGGAAAGGGCATCGGAAGCCAGATAGATCGCGGTGCCGGAAATCTCGTCCGCCGTTCCAAGCCGCTTCAACGCGATTCCACCCGCCATCGTTTTCATCAATTCAGGGCTGGTGTACTTTTCATGGAAAGGAGTATCGATCACGCCGGGAGCGATGGCGTTCACTCGAATTTCGTACGCGGCGACCTCTTTTGAAAGGCCGTGCGTGAAGGTGGAAACAAAGGCCTTGGTCGAAGCATACAGTACGGCCCCGCTCGCGCCGCCATTGCGCGCCGCCACGGACGAAAAGTTGATTATGTTTCCGCCGCCCTGTCTTTTCATGAGGGGAACGACGGCACGACACATGCGGAAAGTTGAAGTGATGTTCAAATCGACGACTCGGTAAAAATCCTCATCCGTCATTTCTTCGACGCTCGCACGCCTGAGAAGGCCGCCCGCGTTGTTGATCAGGACGTCGATGCGCCCCCACTCGTCCGTCACCGTTTTTACCAGCCGGTCTACGTCCTCTTGTTTGGTGACGTCCGCCTGGACAACCATGGTTGCCGCCCCGGACTTACCGATACGGGCGGCAACGTCTTTCGCCGAAGTTTCGCTGATGTTGTAGTGGATGACGACTTTAGCGCCGAGTGAGCCGAACGCGTCGGCCATAGCGGCTCCGAGTCCGGTGGACGCGCCGGTAATTAGAACGACTTTACCTTCGAACCCGATATGCATAGCCCCTCCGGAATGTGCCGATTATCCTTACTTATGTATTGTCCCGCACATTTGGGGAAAGTCAAGAACAATGAAACGCCGTTATGTTACCTCGGCTTACCTCAAGTTTTCATATCTACGCCTTACTTTCAACCATTTCGGAGGTCGTGTAAAAACGGATCATCGGATTCAGCTGTTTGATGCGGTTGAAGGTCCACGGGGAATCCGACATGAGGATATGGGTACCGCGAATATCGACCAGGATCTTGCGGAAGTGTTCGTCGACGAATTCGTTCAAGGCCTTTTTATCGTCCGAAGTAATCCAATGCGCTATGGTGTAATCGACACCTTCGTACGCGCAGCTGGCGCCGTATTCGTGTTCCAAACGGTACTGGAGCACATCGAGCTGTAACTGCCCGACGACGCCGAGCACGCGCACGTTCGCCTGATGAGGCTTGGAGAAAATCTGCGCGACGCCCTCTTCCGCCAACTGGTTCAATCCCTTATGGAACTGCTTTTCCTTTAACGGATCGGTGTTTCGTATGATGCGGAAAATCTGAGGGGCAAAACTCGGTATACCTTTAAAGTTGACTTCCTCACCTTCCGTGAGCGAATCCCCGATCTTGAAGGTTCCCGTGTCGTGTAGACCGATGATATCTCCCGGCCAGGCTTCGTCGATTATTTCCCGGTCCTGGGACATAAACGCCGTAGGACTCGCGGTACGGAAAGGTTTTCCCGAACGGACATGGTAATAAGTCTTGTTACGCTCAAACTTGCCCGAGCAAATGCGCAAAAAAGCGACACGGTCGCGGTGTTTGGGATTCATGTTCGCGTGGATCTTGAACACGAACCCTGAGAATTTCCCTTCCTCAGGCGTAATTTCCCGTTCTTCAGCGTTCTTGAATGTCGGATAGGGCGCGATTGAAACAAGGGAATCCAGCAGCTCCCGAACGCCGAAATTATTCATCGCCGAGCCGAAAAATACGGGCGTTACCAGACCCTCAAGGTATTCATCTTTGGAAAACAGGGGATACACACCACCGATTATCGCCGCGTCTTCGCGCAGCTTCCGGGCCTCGGTATCACCCACCATTTGATCAAGCCGGGGATCGGAAAGATCGTCGATGGCGACGACATCAGTCGGCATCTGAACTTGCCCGCCGCGAAAGAGGACAAGTTTCTTTTCGATAAGGTTGTAGACGCCTTTAAAATGACGTCCCTGGCCGACAGGCCAAGTTATCGGGCGCACTTGCACGGCAAGTTCTTTCTCGATCTCGTCCAGCAGCTCCATGGGATCTTTACCTTCCCGGTCGAGCTTGTTGACGAAAGTCGTAATGGGAGTCGCGCGCATTCGGCAGACTTCACAGAGTTTACGCGTCCGATCCTCAACACCTTTTACGGAGTCAATGACGATTAGGGCGCTGTCGACGGCGGAAAGACCGCGGTAGGTATCCTCTGAAAAATCCGCGTGACCGGGCGTATCAAGAAGATTCACCTTCCGGCCGCCATACTCGAAGCCCATGACGGAAGTACTGATGGAGATTCCGCGTTCCTTTTCCATTTCCATGAAGTCGGAAACCGCCGCTCTCGTATTCTTGCCGCTTTTTACGGCGCCGGCGATATGTATGGCTCCTCCGAAAAGAAGAAGCTTTTCGGTGATGGTCGTCTTGCCCGCGTCGGGGTGGGAGATGATGGCAAATGTGAGTCGCTTGTGAATTTCTTGGATAAGTTCGGTCATGTAGAAAAGAAAATACCCTGAGAGCGACGCTTTTACAAGCATCGTCCGCGATTGCGGGAAAAGCGGAAAAAGTCTACACTTATCGCATGGCACGATGGGAACTGAGATCAAAAATGATCTTGCTTATCGGCGCCGTTCTCGGCACGCTCATCGGTATCCGCGTTCAATCGGGGGTTCGCGAAGCGGCGGACGAACTCGCCCGTCTCGACTTCTCTCTCGCTGCGACGCAACGAGCGGCTCTGGTGCGCGAAGCGCTGCGCGCGCCGGCGGAGCGCCTTGACACGCTCGCCCGTTTTTTTGAAAACAGCGACGTTGTCGAACCCTTGGATTTTGCCGGCTTCATATACCCCTGGTTAACATCGAAGGAAGGCCTCCGTTTCGCAGCTTTCTCAAAAAACGGCACTCGTTTACTCGGCGCCCTGGATGGAAATTTGTATAAACCCATCGCCGTACTCGCGAAGGAGTGCGATGCCGGCCGACTCGCGGCCGCGGACATCATCGGTAACCTAGACGGCAGCGATCCACGGCTGGTGATCGTCAGATCGATGAAATCGCGCGATGCGCGGATGCACTACCTCGTCGTCGTCGCCGACGTTAGGACGCGCGTACGAACCGCGCTTCAGGACGTCGATACGGGAAACTTACAGACAAGTATTTTACAGCCGGGGCGGGAAAAACCTATCGAAAGATTCGACGATAACCGGCAAGGAACAGCAATCGCACCGAAAATCGACCAATTTGACCTAGTTCCTTTTTTGAGCTACACGGAAGCGGTGGAAATATCAGGCATCGGCTTGGAAATCCACGTCAACGCGTCGCGGAAATACCTCCACAAGCGAAAAAGCGCTTTGGATTTTTTCATTATCCCCGCATTCACCCTGCTTTTCGCCTTGTTGGCTTATGCGGCGGTCGCATTGCTTCGCCGCGGAGACAGAGCCGACCGTTTACGCCGTCAAGCGCTCAATAATCTTGAACACTTTTTTTCTCTCGATCTGGATCTTTTTTGCATCACCGATGCCGAATACCGGTTCCTCCGCGTGAACCCCACGTGGGAACGAACCTTCGGTTTTTTCGGAGCGGAGTTGATCGGAACCTCGCTTTTGGATTTTGTTCACCCGGATGACCGGGAAAACGCCCTCCAAGCAATCATGCCGAATATGCGGAAAAATGCCATCGCCTCCTTTTTGACCAAAGTCCAACGGAAGGATGGGCAATGTCTTCGTATCGAATGGAAATTGGCGACTGTTGGAAACAACTGCTATGCGGCCGCCCGCGATGTGACCGAGCGGGAAGAATACGAAGCGCGGCTTCGCAAAACATTGTCGGAGAAGGAAACGCTGCTTCGAGAAGTGCACCACCGGGTAAAAAATAACATGCAGATCATCTCCAGCCTCTTGAACCTTCAAAGCCGCGATTTGAATGACCCCAAAATAGCGGAAACCCTTGAAAGCGCCCAAGGCCGTATACGGACGATGGCGATGGTTCATGACGCGCTCTACCATTCGACGGATTTCACCGACATTGATTTTGACGAATACGCCTCAAATATCGCGTCGGCCTGCGTGTACGGTTTAGATCGCCGAAATTGTATCGTGGAGGTGAGACCTTCCGGCATAGCGCTCGGCCTGGACCTGGCCATACCGTGCGGCTTGTTGCTGAACGAGTTGGTAAGTAACAGCGCGCGCTATGCGTTCGCCGAAACTGATCCGACACGGATTTCAATAGAACTTCACGAATCAAACGGAACGTTGGAACTTATCGTCAAAGACAACGGAAAGGGATTCGAGCAGAACCTCGATATAAACAAAGATGGCGGACTCGGTTTAAAACTTGTCACCAGCCTGGCCGCGCAACTGCACGGAACGGTCCGAAAAGAAACAGGGCCGGGAACTCAATTCAAAATTGTATTCAACCCTCTTCCGGGATCGTTTATTGTGAAAGGATAGCCATGAGCTCTGATGCTGACGTTTTCGCCGCCTACACGACTAAAACGGTCGATTTCCGATACCGCGGCGCTAGCTTTCATCTCGGACTTTCCCACGGCCTTTTCAGTTCCGCCGACGTGGATTCGGGTTCCCGTTTTTTATTGCGGTTCCTTTCTCTTATATTCGATGCGGCTGTCAAAGCGGGAAAACCGCTTCCGAAAACGGTGCTGGACGCGGGCAGCGGCATCGGGGTGCTTGGACTAGCGATCGGCCGGACGCTCGTAGACGCGGGGAACCCTGGCGTTGCCGTCAGGGCCCAAGACAGAGACGAGCTCGCGCGCGTGTTCAGTGCGCAAAACGCGGTACGGAACGGACTTGGAGCCGGAGTCTTCAACGCCTTCACGGAAAAGATGCTTGACGGAAGCGAAGGCGCGCGCTACGACCTGATCGTCTCAAATCTGCCGGCGAAAGCCGGTTCACCCGTGCTTGCGAATTTCTTTCATCGATCAAGCCGGATGCTCACAGCCGGAGGAAGCGTCGCGGTCGTCATAGTCAATACACTGGCGGACTCCGCGCGGAAATGGTTGCGGGATGCCGACGCACCCATTCTGGCGGAGGAAACCGGGATCGAACATACGGTATTCGTATATGGCGAATCCCGAGCGCCGGGCAAAGAAGCCGCTTCGGATCCCTACCTTCGAACGGAAGCCGAACACGAGCTGGAGAGCATTCGATACGCTATACGAGCGCTGCATGGAGTCGCCGATTTCACCGAACCGAGCCGGGCTGTGGCCGTCGCCGCGAAATTAGCGCTGAAGCTCGGCGTGTTTGCCCGAGTGCTCGTTCACGAGGCTGAGCAAGGCCATTTTCCCGTTTTCCTAGCGAGCGCGGCGCGACGGGAAAAGCGGAGTATGCCGGACTTCGTCATCTGCGGCAGAAACACGTTGGCGCTTGAAGCCGCGCGCGACAATACGGCGGCATGCGGGGCCCAGGCCGTGACCGTTCCAGTCGCGGATTTCGGCCTCTGCGCGGAACAGGTATCCGCCGATTTCGGCAACTTTGACCTTGTCGCGACCTTTCCCGATATCGTTCCGCGCACCGATCGCTTTACCGACACCTGGAAGGGAGCGGCAAAGGTCTTGCTTCCCGGAGGCTACCTTGTCATCGCCGTTTCGTCCTCGGACGCGGCCCGTTTCGATAAACTCAAAACAACCGATTTCACGCGCGCGGGGGACCTCAAACGCGATGGATTTCGCGCCCTCGCCTACCGTAGAAAGTAAGCGCGGCGGACGCGGCTGTTCAAACACCCACCAACGCGGTCAACGCTTTGGCGTACAAAGGATCGGCCACGGGCGTATCGATCAAGCGCGCGAGCGACATCCCGTCGTCAGGCGCGGGAAAGAGCATATCCAATGCGGCAACGGTGGACTTACCGTCGGCGGCCGCTAGGGTGAGAACGGCTTCCCGGTCATTCCGGAAAACGACCGAAGCCGAAGAGCCGTCCGAAAAACCAACCGAGCAAGAGGGGAATTGACCCGCCCCGACGGTTACGGCTACAGTCCCGCCGTCTTTCCGCAGCCACGGTCCCGAACCGTCCACGGATGAGCTCTCACCCTTCCAGCCGAGCGCCGCGGCCATCCAGGCGGCGTGGAGACAAACACTCCAGGGATCAGGTCCGGACGATTGGACGGAGACGATCGCGGACGCGGAAGCGACGTCCCCCGGCGCTTCAAAGAGTCGGGCCGTCGCTGTTCGGACGCTCTCCCCGCGTTCCCAGGCAAGGTCGGCAAGGGCCGGAACCTGCGCGATTGCTCCAAGGACCATGCGCGCATAACCGACCGCGCCATCTCTGGCGAGGAACGGATCGTCGCCGCCGTCAATCACGACCAGGTCGACCCGCTCCCCACAATCGGCCGATTCCTCGCAGAGAGCCGCGACGGGGAAACGCCAAAGCAGCAAAGCAGGCAGTTCACGCATGACGAAGGGACTCCACGAACGAGAATCAGCCGCGGCTTCGTTGGAACTTTCTATGAAAACGTCCTCAAAACAAACCCCGCGATTCTGCCTATCCATGGAACAGCGCGCGGAAGACCAAGCGCGAAACCCATCCGCGACATTAGAACCGGTCCTCAAGTGAATTATCCGCGCGGGACGGCGGCCCATGAGTTTATCGACCAAAAAATCGCCCGCTTCCGCGTTAGCGGCGCTTCCGGCAACGACGACGGAGGCGGTCATAGCGCGGGCGTTTCCCGAAGCGGTTTCCCGCAAACGGGCTACAAGGTCTTTTTCCAGTTCGGAATTTTTCGGATAGTTCACAATCGCCTCCATTTCTTACCGAAAGCGCCGGGCAAAGAACTTGCGGCCGGAGGGCCGGAACGACCAGCCTCGTATTCCCATATTGGCACGAGCCCTTCGTCCCAGGCGGCTCGAATGGGGTCGATGAAAGACCAACAGGCCTCAGTCTCGTCGCGGCGCGTATAGAGGGTTCCGTCGCCGATAAGGGCGTCAAGCAGGAGACGTTCATACGCGTCGGGAGAGGGCAAACCGAAACCGGTGCCGTAAAGAAAATCCATCGATACCGACCGGGATCGATCGGAAAGACCGGGGATCTTGGTGTTCAGATAAAGAGTAAGACCCTCCTCGGGTTGGATACGGAACACCAAGCGATTGCCTCCGGTCCAACCTTGCGGAAACAAGGTGAGGGGCGGTTTCTTGAAGTGGACGGCAATCTCCGAAAGACGACGGGACAAACGTTTTCCCGTACGGATGATGAACGGCACTCCCGACCAGCGCCAGGAGTCGATGGCGATGCGCAAAGCCGCGTAGGTTTCCGTCGTGGATTGAGGCGAAACGCCCGGTTCCTCTAGGTAGCCGGGAACCTCCGCGCCGTCGACAAGACCGCTCGAGTAGCGGGCGCGAACGGTATCGCGGAGAACGGATTCCCCCTCAAGAGGCCTGAGCGCGCGGAATATCTTGACCTTTTCGTCGCGGATCGCGTCTGCCGACATGGAACTCGGCGGTTCCATCGCGACCAGGGCAAGCAGCTGCAGCAAATGGTTCTGAACCATATCGCGCAGCGCCCCGGAACGTTCGTAGTAAGCGGCCCGCGTTTCCACGCCGACCATCTCAGCCACCGTGATTTCGACGTAGTCGACGTAGCGGCTATTCCAAATCGGCTCAAAAATCCCGTTCCCGAAGCGGAATACGGCGATGTTCTGAACGGTTTCCTTCCCCAGATAGTGGTCGATGCGGAATACCGAATCTTCGTCGAAACGTTCGGATAAAAGGGTGTTGAGTCTGTCGGACTCCCCTCGGTCGCGGCCGAAAGGTTTTTCCACGACAATACGGGTCGCCGCGCCGCTCCGCCGGGCTAGGCCCGCGGCGCCGATACGTTCGATAATGTGCTCGTACCGTTCAGGCGGCGTCGCCAAATAATGGACCAGCTCGCGCCGCGCATCGACCATACCGGCCAAACGCTCATACCCGGAGGCATCATCAAAATCGGATTGCAAATAAGAACAACGCGCAAGAAAAGCGGCGCGATCGTTTTTTTCCGCGCCGGCTTTGTCCAGCGCGGCGTCTATCTCCGCCCGGAACGCCTCATCGGACCACGGTCTGCGCGCGAAACCGATCAGACTCCAAT
>Ga0172379_10011055_pt1 | contig 10833 bp, 12 predicted proteins | sample GrowelOW334metaG_FD_119756 | JGI IMG/M metagenome (GOLD analysis project Ga0172379, IMG submission 119756) | Groundwater microbial communities from an aquifer near a municipal landfill in Southern Ontario, Canada - Groundwater well OW334 metaG | ecosystem: Environmental > Aquatic > Deep... | reverse complement strand
TCAACGGCGAACGCGATTATTGCACAACGGTTGGTGCGCAAAGTTTGTCATGATTGTGCAGTGGAATACAAATTGAGCAAAAAAGAAATCGAGACGCTCAATAAAAACTATGCAATGGATGAGATCTTGGAACACATTAAAAAAAGTGGCATTTTGGAAAAACAATTGAAACCGAAAGACAAATGGGAAGATTTGAAACTTTTGAAACCCAAGGGTTGCGAACAATGCTCTGAAGGCTATCATGGTCGAAATGGCATCTATGAAGTTTTGGAAGTGACGGATGACATCCGCCAGCTCATCTCCCAAAAAGCCTCAGCTTCTGACTTGGAAGAAAAGGCCAAGGCTAACGGTATGCTTACAATGATTGAAGATGGTTTTGCTAAATGCATCATGGGCATCACATCGGTGGAAGAAATTCTAAGAGTAACTAAGGAATAGTCTATGAAAGTACTATATCACGCTAAAAATTATTCTGGAGAAGCGAGAACTGGTGAGTTGGATGTGAAAAACGAGCGGGATTTGGCGGCGCAATTACGCAGTGATGGATTTATGTTGACTTCTTTTGAAGAGTTGGAAGTGAAAAAGGAAACTGAAATATCGGTGCAATTCCTGGATCGTTTTTTTGGAATTTCTCTGAAAGATAAGTTGATGTTTACGCGCAATTTGAGCGTGATGATTTCTTCGGGACTGCCCATTTCGCGCGCGGTAAAAAATATTGCCACGCAAACAAAAAACAAGAAATTTAAAAAAATTCTGGAAGCAATTTTTGATGATATTCAAGCCGGAATGACTTTTGCTGATGGATTGGCAAAATATCCAGCTATTTTTGATGAGCTTTTTGTCAATATGGTCCGAGTGGGCGAGGCGAGCGGTAATTTGGAGGAAATTTTGGAAATTCTAGCAATTCAATTGGAGAAGGAACATGATCTTGTGAGCAAGCTCAAAGGGGCGCTGACCTACCCAGCGGTGATTATTGTGGCAATGATTGCCATTGCCATTCTCATGCTTACTTTCATTTTGCCCAAAATGATGAGCGTTTTTCAAGATATGAATGTAAGTCTTCCAGCTTCTACTCAGTTTATGATTAAGCTCAGCGATCTTTTGCGCAATCATGCAGTGTTTTCTTTAATCGCGTTGGTTTTGGGTGGAATTTTTCTTAAATTTTTTCTAACCACTAAGAATGGAAAAAAAACACTGGCTTTTATTTTGATTAATATTCCAGTCATCAACAACTTGGTGATTAAAAATAACTGCGCTCGTTTTGCCAGAATCTATAGTTCGCTACTGCGTAGCGGTGTGCCGGTAGTGCAGGCGCTGACGATCATTTCCAATACGCTAACAAATTATTATTACAAAGATGCACTTAAGGAAAGTGTGGACGAAGTGCAAAAGGGAGTAACGCTGAGTAAAATTGTGGAAAAGCATCCCAAAATTTTTCCACTGCTGATGGTGCAGATGATTCAAGTTGGTGAGGAGACGGGCAAAACAGAAAGTGTGCTTTTGAAATTGGCAGAGTTCTATGAGGGAGAAATCTCCCAAATTTCCAAAAATATGTCTTCCATCATCGAGCCGGTGCTGATGATTTTTATTGGAACAGCTGTCGGTTTTTTTGCTATTTCAATGCTTCAGCCGATGTATAGTCTCATGGATAATATCAAGTAGTCTTGAACTATGATTCGTAAGAATCCCGAACTATGATTCGTCTGATTTAATGAAAACTATGATTTATAACAAGGCAAATGCAAAAAAACGCGGGTTTATGCTGATCGAAGCGTTGACGGTTATTTTTATTTTTTCCGTCATTATGACTACGTTCTATGCCGCTTTTTCCACTGGAACACGGGCGATTATTGATGTTAAAAATCGGCTGGGAGCGATTTCTTTGGCTAACGAAAAAATGGAAATCGTGCGCAATCTTAACTATACCAATGTGGGAATCTCAGGTGGAATTCCTAATGGTAACATTGCAGCTGATGAAAATGTCAGTGCGAATGGCAAGAGTTACCATGTGGAAACTTTTATTCAATATGTAGATGATTCGCTTGATGGCAGTTATCCTGCGGATACAATTCCTAATGATTATAAACGAGTGAGGATTGCTGTTTCCTGGAATAATGGCACTGGCAATGCGGGCAGTGTCTATGTGGTTTCGCGTTTTGTGCCCTATGGTTTAGAGAGTAGTGTCGGCGGGGGAGTTTTGGCGATAAATATTGTGGATGGCACAGGAGCGGGTGTTTCTCGGGCGAATGTGCAAATCGTGAATAGCACGGTTTCCCCAGCAGTTAATTTTGACGCCGAAACGAGTGATTTAGGAAACTTGATGTTTCCTGGAGCTTTGCCTTCAACTCAAAATTATCAATTGACGGTTTCCAAGTCAGGCTATGAGACCGTGGCCACCCTACCGCCCTATCCAATCACAGCCAGTTATTATCCAACTGATGTGCATGCTTCGGTGACGACCGGAGCTTTGAATGTTAAAACCGTTGTAATTAACAAGCTAGCTAATCTGCATATTTTCACTGCTGATGGGGCGGGGAATAAGATTAGCGAAGTGCCATGTAATTTTAGTCTCACTGGCGGAAGAATCATTGGAACTACGCCGGATATGACTCATGACCCGGTCTATAATATGCAAAATGAAAGTAGTTCTGTTCCCGCTGGAGGAGAAAAAGATTTTGACACGATTAGTCCTGGACAATATATATTGACAGTTTCCGTGCCTTCCGGCTATGTGTTGGTAGGAATTGACCCTGTGTCGCCATTTTCTCTTGAACCGGATACGACATTGGAGGTGAAAATAAAATTGGCGCAGTTGAATAGCTCGGCGCTACTTGCGACAGTCGAGGACGCCACAGGCAATGTTATCGGCGGGGCGCAAGTGGAGCTAAAAAATGCGGATGGTTATGACGTGATTCAAACGACTGATGCAGAGGGAGTTGTTTTTTTCTCACAAGGGACTGATCCTCTTTCGCCGGGAACCTATGATTTGAAAGTTATCGCAACAGGTTATCAGGAAAATAACTCGCAGGTTGTGATTAGTGCTGCTGAACTGAAAACTGAAACCATAACCATGACGCCCTAGCTGTCGATTGGCATACCAGAATTTGTGCGTTAGAATAAAGGTATAATTATTAAGGAAAAACATATGCTAGATAGGCAAGGGTTTCGTCCGCAAACAACAGGGAAAGAGAATGTTGATCCTATTGAAATTGAAACAGTTGGGGAAAAAGAAATAGCAAGAATTAAGGATTTGATTTGTGTAGAGCTTAATTCAAGAAGGGACGAAAATAACAGGAGAATTTATTCGAGCAAAGATTCAGATGTTGAGAATATCTTTAAATCAACGCAGGTACTTTTAAAAAAGGGAGCGGCTGAATCGGAGGCAATAGACCGAGCAGTTAGGTGGTTTGCTGAGGGACTTTATGCCGTGTAAAATTGGTTAGTTTAGATGTTAAAAAATAAACGAATAAATTTTTTATTAACCGGTTTTTTGCTGACAATTTTAGTGTTAGTAGTTTTGCTTTGGATAGATAGAGGAAAAATAAAAAGAGAGGTCGCGATTAATTCTGTAGAAAATAGTGAAATAGTTCAAGAGGAGTCGGCACAGGAAGAGGCTATTGCTGAAAAATCACAAGTAACAAAACCAGCGATTCCCGTGGAAACTAAGTTGCCAGCAAAAATTCTCATCGACGTGCCATTTACTTCGCAAGCTCCTTTTGGGAAATGGGACGTCTACCACGAAGAAGCCTGTGAAGAAGCCTCGCTTTTGATGGTCGCCTATTTTGTGAAAAACAAAAAATTGACGCCAGCAGTGGCGGAAAAAGAACTCCAAGCGCTCATTGCCTATGAGATTGAAAATACCAAAAAGTATGAAGACAGCACGGCAGAAGAAGTGGTGCGCTTGGGCGCGCAGTATTGCGGTTTGAAAAATTTGCGCGTGATCTATGATTTTTCAAGGGAAGATTTAAAAAAATATCTAGCTCAAGGTTCGCCAATTATTATTCCGGCGGCTGGAAGACTTTTGGGCAATCCCAATTTCACTCCTCCTGGACCGCTCTATCACAATTTAGTGCTTATTGGCTATGAAAATGATACCATCATTACTAATGATCCGGGCACGCGAAAAGGAGAGAAATATCGCTATAACATCGAGACGCTGTATGGGGCTATTCATGATTTTCCCGGAGATAAAAATCAGATAGAAAAGGGCAGAAAAGCGATGGTGGTATTGACCCATTGATTTTATCGTTTTTGACGAGTATAATAAGAGTATAAAACATAAAACAAAATCATTATGAATCTTAGTCAGGTTTTTGCGGGGTTGGGCTTTTCTCAAAAAATAACGTTAGATTTGACTCTTTTTCTCGTGCTGGCTTTTGTTAGTTTTGTGTTTGGGATGCTCATTGGGCGTTATCGCTTGGTGACGGTGCTCATCAATATTTATGTGGCAGTTGCTATTCTTGGCGCTGTCTCAGTCAAGCTTTTGCCGGACTATTTCAACCGCCTGATTTTATTTTTTGGCATCATTGTTGTTTTGACAATTATAGGCAAAAAAATGTTTGAAATTCCAATTTCTGGCGGGGGGAAGGGTTTTCTTTGGCGGGTTTTTGTGATGAGTTTTTTGGAGATCATGCTCGTGCTTAGTACGACATTGGCAATTGTGCCCAAAAAAATTGCCCTGGGCTATGTCTCGCCAAGCGCTTATGATTATTTGGTTTTGAATAACGCTCCTTTAATTTGGATGCTACTGCCACTCGTGTTTATGTTTCTAATCAACAAGAAAATTAGTCGCTAGGCGGCAATGATTCATCTATGAAATATCACAAAGATGCAATGGAACTCATATTTTTCGCGCGAGGCGGGCAAGGAGCGAAGACCGCCGCGGAAATTATCGCTCAAGCAGCCGTGCTTGAAGGAAATTTTGTGCAAACTTTTCCCAGCTTTGGTCCCGAGCGTAGTGGCGCCCCGACCAAGACCTATTTGCGCATTTCTAATGAGGTCATTCGCACCAAGGAGCCAGTGGTTGATCCGGATGTTGTTGTGGTCTTGGATGACACACTGCTCGATAGTCAAAAAGTAACGGTGGGGTTGGACAAAAACGAAGCACTGATTATCAATTCCACCAAGAGTCCGCATGAAATTCGAGAGTTGATTCGTTTCGACGGAAAAATCCACTCCGTTCCTGCTAATAAAATTTCTATGGAAATCGTTGGACAACCAAGACCAAACACTGTGATTTTGGGTAAAATTATCAAAGTGACAGAAATCGTGAAATTGGAAAGTATTTTGGAAGAGTTTCGCAAAATTTTTGAAGAGAAGATTGGGAAAGAAAATTGTGAAAAAAATATTTTAGCAATTGAAAAAGCTTACGATAGTATTTAAAAATATGGAAAAAGGTGCAATCATAAAACATGATATCAAAAAATCTCCCCGGACTGGCTCTTGGCGGTATATGAAGCCGGAGGTGGACAAGGAAAAGTGCATCGGTTGCACGACTTGTGTGCCGTTTTGTCCCGATGCGGTAATTGAAATGAAAAAGCATAAAAACGAAAAAAAAGACAAAGCTGATATTGATTACGAATTTTGCAAAGGTTGCGGAGTTTGTGCGCAGGTTTGTCCCGTGAAGGCAATAACTATGAAAAAAAATTAGAGTATGTCTGATAATAAAAACAAATTAGCGCTCACTGGTGGCTATGCTGCGGCCTATGCCTTGAAACAAATTGATCCAGATGTGATGCCGATCTATCCGATTACGCCCCAGACCCCAATCATTGAAACATATGCTAAATTTGTGGCGGATGGTGAAGTGGAAACGGAAATGATTGAAGTGGAATCAGAACATAGTGCGATGAGCGCGGCGATTGGTGCGTCAGCCGCGGGAGCACGCACAGCAACGGCCACAAGCTCACAAGGGCTCGCCTATATGCATGAGATGCTCTATGTGGCTTCCGGAATGCGTTTGCCGATTTTGATGGTTGTGGCAGCTCGTGCGCTTTCCGCCCCCTTGAGCATTCACGGTGACCACAGTGATGTGATGGGTTCTCGCGATTCCGGTTGGGTGCAAATCTTTTGTGAAAATCCGCAAGAAGTCTATGATAAAACAATTATCGGCATGAAACTAGCCGAGCGTGTTGGCCTTCCTGTGATGGTAATTATGGATGGATTTAACACTTCGCACAGTGTTGAAAACCTAGAAATTCTAGATGTCAAAATTGTCAAAAAATTTATTGGAGAATATCAGCCAGAGCACTCACTGCTCGACATTGAAAATCCGGTAACCTATGGACCGGTTGCACTCCAAGAATCCTATTTTGAATTCAAGATTGATCAGGAAGAGGCAATGGGAAAAGTGGCCAAGGAATATGAAAAAATTGCCAAAGAATATGAAAAGATTAGTGGAAGAAAATATAATTTGTTTGATGGGTATGAGTTAGAAGACGCGGAAAAAGTGTTAATTTTGGCTGGTTCAGTTGCTGGCACAGCGAAAGATGCGATTGACGTCCTGCGAAAAAAGGGCCAGAAAGGGGGACTTTTAAAAATTGAATTATTTCGGCCGTTTCCGTTTGCGGAAATTGCCAATGCGTTAAAAAATGCCAAAGAATTTATTGTAATGGATCGTGCTCAATCAATCGGTTCACATCCGCCGCTATATTCAGAAATTGTGGTCAGTTTACAAAACTCAAGTAATGTAAAAATTTCCAGCATCGTTTATGGCTTGGGCGGACGGGATGTGTTTAAAAAGCAGATTGAGAAAATTTTGGATGGGAAATTTAAAGAGAAATATCTAGTATAATTTTTTTATGAATAAAGACTTAGCAAAAAATTTAGCTCCTGGTCACAGTGCTTGCGCGGGATGTGCGTTTCCCTCAATTGTTAGGACGATTTTGGGCGAGGCGACAACCCCGGTGGTGATTTCTAATGCGACGGGATGTCTTGAGGTGACTTCGACGATCTATCCCTATACTGCTTGGAATGTGCCATATATTCACAGCGCCTTTGAAAATGCAGCGGCGACTATTTCTGGTGTGGAGCGCGCATATCTTGCGGCGCGAAAGAAAGCTCTTCGACAGGCTCAGGGCGGCAAATCTAATTTGCCGAAGAAAATTAAATTCGTTGCTTTTGGCGGAGACGGTGGAACATACGACATTGGCCTTCAGGCACTTTCTGGCGCACTCGAACGTGGACATAATTTTCTCTATGTTGTCTATGACAATGGTGGTTACATGAATACTGGTAACCAAAGATCATCAGCGACGCCCTATGGCGCGGGAACGGAAACAACACCAGTGGGAAAAGAATCTTTTGGTAAAATGGAGATGCGCAAAGATTTAATGGGGATTGTAGCGGCGCATCACGTTGCCTATGCCGCGCAAGCCAATATCGCCAACCTTGCTGATCTTAAAAAGAAAGCCAAAAAAGCACTGGCCGTGGATGGGCCAAGTTTTCTCACAGTCTTTTCACCGTGCACAAACAATTGGAAATTTCCCACTTCGCAATATGTAGCGATTGCCAAACTTGCGACAGAAACCAATTTTTGGCCACTCTATGAAATCGAAAATGGGAAATATAAGCTTAATTGGGAGCCCAAAAAAATCACCCCGGTGACAGAATTTTTGAAAACTCAAGGTCGTTTTAAGCATTTGTTTTTACCAAAAAATAAGCCAGTTTTGGAAAAAATCCAAAAGCTGGTTAACGCCGAGTTTGCTAGGATTGCTAGTTTATGTGAATAATGGAGCCATCTGCCCCGCCGAGGCGGGGTGACCTGCAAAGTTTTGATATTTTGTGGAGCCATCTATCAGGATCGAACTGATGACCTACGGTTTACGATACCGTCGCTCTACCAACTGAGCTAAGATGGCTTACTATGGGATTTTTTTTATCAACTAATTAATAGTATATTAAATGTTTAAATAATTCAAATCTATGAATCTATACATCTGTGAAATTTGTGGAGATGCTTATGTTGGAGTTGAAAAACCGAGTGATTGTCCTTTTTGCGGGGCGAAAGGGAATTTTATCAAAAATAGCGCGGAAGCGGAGCCGATTGCGGAGATTAAGACTGAGCTGAGTGAAATTTCTAAGAAAAATCTGATGGAAACATTAGCGCTGGAAACAAAAGCCAATGCGATTTATCTTTGTATGGCAGGAGAGGCGAAGAGTTACTCAATTATGAAAATGTATAAGCGTTTGGCGAAAGTGGAGTTGGAACACGCTATTATTGCAACAAAACTTTTGAACATCACAATGCCGGAAATCACACCCGAGAATTGCTCCAGTGAGGATTTGGAAAATTTCCAAAAAACGATTGAGCTGGAAGATCATGCTGTTGAGTTGTATCGAAAATTTGCCGGAGAATCGTCGGAAGTGCATATTCGGAAATTTTTTGGCGCCATTATGCAGGCGGAGATGGGACACATTGAATTAATCAAGAATTTTATTTAAACAATTTCCAAGCTCAAATTTCCAATGTCAAATCAAAACCAAAATCCAAATGTCAAAAATATTTTGAGCTTTGAGCTTTAAAATTGATTGGAAATTTGGCATTAAGATTTTGAAATTAAAAATGTATGATTTGGATTTATACTCTAATCTCAGTTTTCATTGTCAGTCTGATTTCTCTTGTCGGCGTTTTTGCCCTGTCAATTGATCACAAAAAATTATACAAATATTTGATTTATCTCGTAAGCCTTTCGGCTGGGACGCTGATGGGTGATGCTTTCATTCATCTTATTCCCGAGGCCTATGAAAGCGCTGGGAATGGCGTTTTGGTCTCGCTCTATATCCTTTCGGGTATTTTGGTTTTTTTTGTTTTGGAAAAAGTAATCCATTGGCGCCATTGCCATGAAGAACCTTGCAAAGAGCATCCACATCCCTTTTCTTATATCATTCTCGCAGGTGATTCGTTGCATAATTTTGTGGATGGAATGGTGATTGGAGCGAGCTATTTGGTTAGTATTCCCGTGGGAATTGCCACGACCATAGCGGTTATCTTTCATGAAATTCCCCAGGAAATTGGCGATTTCGCTTCGCTGATTTATGGCGGCTTCACTCGCAAAAAAGCCTTATTTCTCAATTTTCTAAGTGCACTCACGGCTGTAGCCGGTGCGCTTTTAATCCTGAGTTTTGATTTAAAAATTGATGGCTTGGAAAATTTTTTGGTTCCCTTCGCCGCTGGCGGATTTATCTATATCGCGGGAACAGATCTCATTCCGGAACTTCACAAGCATAACGAAGCAAAAAAAGGGATTTTGCAAGTGCTTGCTTTTTTGGTCGGAATTGGGTTAATGTTAGGGATGTTGCTGATGGAATAAACTTATGCAAAATTTTTCTCAAAAAATCGCTGAGCTAAAAATTAAACTCCCGGATCTGCGGGACTGTCTTTGACTTAGCTCAGAAAAAGCAAAAAATTTTGGAACTGGAAGATTACTCTCAAGCGACAGATTTCTGGAGCGATAATCAAAAAGCCTCGCAAGTTATGCGAGAACTGGAAGAGTTGAAAGCAGAGGTTGTGACTTTTGAAAATTTGGAAAAAGAATTGGTAGAACTAGAGGAATTTTCTGGTATGACGGAGACAGTTGAAGATGAGAAAGAATTGGAGAAAAAAATCGAAGAAGTGACAAAAAAAATTGATACGTTGGAGTTCAAGACTCTTTTTAGCGAAGAATATGATAGCAGTGGCGCAATTATTTCCATCTATTCTGGTGCGGGTGGAGTTGATGCTCAGGATTGGGCGGAGATGCTATTGCGGATGTATCTGAAATGGGGTGAGAAAAATGGCTACAAGCTGAAACTAGTTGAGGAGACGCGCGGGCAGGAAGCGGGGATTAAAAGCGCAACATTGGAAATTGCCAAAGAATATGCCTATGGAAATTTGAAAAGTGAAAATGGCACGCATCGCTTGGTGCGCCTTTCCCCGTTTAATTCGGATAATTTGCGCCAAACTTCTTTTGCAGTAGTGGAAGTGTTGCCAGTTATTGCCGAGATTCCTGAAGTGAAAATCAGGCCAGAAGATTTGCGAGTGGATGTCTATCGCTCTTCTGGCGCGGGCGGACAAAGCGTGAACACGACTGATAGCGCGGTGCGCATTACTCACATTCCGACCGGAACCGTTGCAGCTTGTCAAAATGAAAGAAGTCAGTTGCAAAACAAAGATCAAGCGTTGAAAATTCTCACAGCCAAACTGCATAAAAAATATCTGGAAGAGGCTGAGGCGGAAAAGCGCAAATTGCGCGGAGAAAAATCCAGTGCGGAGTGGGGCAGTCAGATTCGCTCCTATGTCGTGCATCCCTATAAGCTCGTCAAAGATCACAGGACGAAGATTGAAACGGCTCAAGTGGACGAGGTGCTTTCAGGCGAATTGAAAATATTCATGGAGGGCTATTTGAAATATTTGAAAAGTAGTCTATAATATAACTAGTGTAAAAATAAAAACTAGAAAAAATCAAAATGATAAAATTTGATGGAGTTTCCAAAATATATAAAGATCAGTTTGTGGCCTTGGATAATATCAACCTGGAAATTAAGGCTGGTGAGTTTGTGTCGATTGTCGGACAATCAGGCGCGGGAAAATCAACTTTTCTCAAATTGATTTATGCGGAAGAGGCGCCAACCGAGGGGCAAATATTTTTTAATGATTATTCATTAGATGGAGTTAGTCGCAGAAAGTTGCCAGCACATCGCAGAAACATTGGGACGGTGTTTCAGGATTTTAAATTGCTACCCAAAAAAACCGCTTTTGAGAATGTGGCTTATGCTTTGGAAGTTTGTGGAATTTCCAAGGCGGAAATTCTGGAAGATGTGCCACAGATTTTGGAAATTGTGGGGTTGGGAGAG
>Ga0172379_10011053_pt1 | contig 10834 bp, 13 predicted proteins | sample GrowelOW334metaG_FD_119756 | JGI IMG/M metagenome (GOLD analysis project Ga0172379, IMG submission 119756) | Groundwater microbial communities from an aquifer near a municipal landfill in Southern Ontario, Canada - Groundwater well OW334 metaG | ecosystem: Environmental > Aquatic > Deep... | reverse complement strand
TTTTCATTTTCAGAAAGTAAATCTATTTTATTGAAAACGATTATTTTTTTCCCTAGAGCACGTTCTGTAATCTTTTCAATTTCTGGAATTTGAATTAAATCTGTGACTAAAATTAAAATTGTATCTGCACTATTCACAACCCCCCTGTCATAATATTCTGATTCAACTGCAGGATCTTCAATTAGCTGAATCCCAATGCTGTTATAATCCATCATCCCTACAATAGGGTATTTTGTAGTGAATTCATAATTTGCAATTTCTGGTTTTGCATTGGTAAGAAGAGAAATAAGAGAGGATTTTCCAGATTTTGTTTTTCCAACAATTACTGCTTGCATATCTTCTTTTTTTATCCCTGCTTTTGAACCTCCTTTCTTTGCCTTTTTTTCTTTTGCTATTTTTTCTTTTAGTCTTTTATAACGAAGTTTTATCTGAGCACGTAATTTTTCTGCTCCTTTATGACCCGGAAGAACGGAGATCATTTTTTCTAAGGCTATTAATCTGTCTTCATCATTATCTGCTTTATAGAAATCCTTTTCTGCATTAATATATTCGGGGTGTGCATTTACAGTCATGGTAAAATCTTTAAGAAGGTTTTACTTAAATAATTTATGAACAAATCTATAATTGAGAATATCCGGAAAAAAAGAGAATTTTCGCAACTTCCTGAGAAAGATATAGAGATTGCATTTGAACAATTTGCAAAAAGGCAAGCAAGTGAAGAAGAGAAATTAAGATTAACAAAAGAATTATTAAGAAAAATTTTTAGCGCATTTATCAGCAAGAAACTTCTTTCACTAAAAGAAAAAGAACCCGAATGGATTTTGAGAAAACATATTTCAACAAGAGAACGATTAAATTATTACAAGGAGATATACCAAAGAATTTTTAACGAACATAAAAAAGCGAACGTTATTGATTTAGGAGCAGGAATCAACGGATTTAGTTACCCTTATTTTAAGGATGAAGAACTTGAAATTAATTATATTGCAATTGAATCTGTTGGACAACTAGTTGAATTAATGAATTTTTATTTTAAAAAAAATAAATTGAATGGGAGAGCAGTTCATCTGAGCTTGTTTGAATTAGAAAAAGTTAAAAAAATAATCAAAGACTCTGAAACAAAGTTTCAGGTCTCGTCCTTGAAAAATCAAGGGCGAAAGAAAAAAATACCGAAAATTGTTTTTTTATTTAAGGTTATTGACGCACTGGAAACTCTTAAGAGAGATTATTCTAAAGAATTGATAAGCGAAATTGTTAAAATTTCAGATAAGATGGTTGTAAGTTTTGCTACTAAAAGTTTGGGCAACAGACAAAAATTCAAGGCAAATCGAAGCTGGATTAGTGAATTTATTTACCAGAACTTTAAAGTTTCGGATGATTTTGAAGTCGGAGGGGAAAGATATATTATTTTTAACAAGTAAACCTTGGTTTAAAAGTTTAAATAGGATTTTTCTTTTTATTATATATGAATAAAAATTTTCACAGAAAAATTTTGAAGAACGGAATGACTATTATTTTTGAGAAAAGGAAATTGCCCATAGTTTCGGTTGTATTTGCAGTCAGAAGCGGGGGAGTTAATGAAACAATCTCTGAAAAAGGAATTTCTCATTTTATTGAACATATGCTCTACAAGGGAACTCCGACGAGAAACTCAAGAAAAATTGCAGAAGATATCGAAAAAAATGGCGGAGAATTAAATGGATTTACTGACGAAACAATTACTGCTTTTTGGTGCAAAATGCCTAGCAAACATCTGCCCCTAGCTCTTGATGTTTTAAGCGATATGATTAAACATCCAAAATTTGATGAGACTGAACTGGAAAAAGAAAGAAAAGTTATCTTTGAAGAAATTAAAATGAGAAGGGACAACCCTGCGATTTATATCCTTGATTCAATACAAAAACAATTGTATAATGGAACTCTAGGGGAAAATTTAATCGGAACTTATGAGACAATGAAATCTATTGATAGAAAAAAACTTATTGAAAAATTCAGACAGGTTTACCAGCCGAATAATATGATTTTAGGAATTGTCGGTGACGCAGATTTTGATAAGATTGTCAATTTTGCTGAAAAAAATTTTGAAAACAAAAAAGGAAAAGTTCCCCAAATAAAATTTTCATTATCTAATGGTTCAAAAATTGAAAAGAGAAAAGGAGTTGACCAAGCGAATATAATTTTTGCTTATCATGTCCCTGTTTCAATAAACAAACAAAGTTATACCGCAGAAGTTTTGGGAACTTTGATGGCTAGTGGAATGTCATCAAGGCTTTTTCATGAAATAAGAGACAAGAGAAATTTGGCTTATTCTATCAGAGGAGATTCAAATATAACTAAATTTTTTGCTTACAACACGATTTATGTCGGGACAACAAAAGAAAATGTTGACAAAGTAAAGAAATTAATTTTAGAAGAATTTGAAAAAGTTTCAAAAGGGCTAACTGAATCAGAATTAAAACAGGTTAAAGAACAGATTATCGGAAATTATCATCTTTCAATGGAAGATTCTCAGTCTCAATTAATAAATTTGCTGATTAATGAGATCGACGGCAATGCAAGAGAATTTTATGATTTTGAAAAAAATATCCGTGCAGTTAAGTTAAAAGATGTAAGGAATATGGCAAAGATAAAAAAATACAGCTTCTTGGCTTTAGTGCCCGAGTGATTAATCTTAAAAACTCTTTTTCTCATATTTTTCTATGTTTATTGTAAAAGTTCCAGGAATTAATGGATTAGGAAAAACAAAAGGCTGCGAGAGAGCAGGTAATGCTATTCTGGAATCTTTGAAAGAAATTTACAGCAGTGAAGAAGGAAAACCAATTGATGTTAAACTTTTGGATTTGGAAGAGATACATTTAGACAATTCTAATCTTGAATTAAGCAATAAATTAATTTATGAAAACTCTTTGGATATTTTTTCAACAAAACCGCAAACTATTTTTTTGGGCGGAGATCATTCAATTTCTTATTCTATTACAAAAGCTTTTTTGGAACACTGCAAATTAGAAAAGAAAAAACCCTGCCTGATTATTTTTGATGCTCATCCTGACTGCATGGAACCAATGAAAGAACCGACGCATGAGGAATGGGTTAGAAAAATTGTAGAAGGCGGATTCCCCAAAGAAAATATTTTGATTGTTGGAGCGAGAAATTCTCATCAAGATGAAATAAAATTCATTAAGGAAAATAAAATAAAAACTCTTTCGATAAGCAATCTTACTGAAGATTTGCAGGATATGTGCGATACCATTATGGAATTTTCAAACGGGAAAGAACTTTATGTTTCAATTGATATCGACGTTATGGACCCCGTTTTTGCTCCTTCAACGGGATATCCTGAAATTGGAGGATTAACCAGCAGACAATTTATTTATTTAATTCAGAGAATAAAAAAAATAAAATCTTTAAGGGCAATTGATATAGTTGAGATTAATGAAAAAATGGATAAGGAAAATAATAATCTAACTGTTAAATTAGCAGCAAAAGTTCTTGCAGAACTTTTGTAGTCATTCGATAAATCAAATGAGAGCAAAGATATTAGCGGAATTGATTTAGATTAAATATATTCTTCTCCAACTAATTTGAAAATATCTGCTTTTTTTCCAATCTCTTTTTCCAAATCTTCTTGAGAAGCAGAAAAAATATTTTTCATTGTCTTGAATTTTTCCAATAATTTTTTTGCAGTCTTTGGACCAATTCCGGGAAAACCTTCGATAATAAACTGCATTTGTTCTTTTTTATTGAAACTTTTTTTTGTTGCATTCAGAGAAGATTCTGTTTCTTTTTTTCTTGCAAGAACATCAATAAATTTTGCAGTATCCTCCGCATTTTTTGTAAAAATAATTGGAATTTTATGTTTTAATAAAATTGAAAGCAGAAAACCGCGAACCGCATTTGCATTCATTCCCTCTGAATTATCAGAATAAAGTTCATGTTCTTCAAGCCCTTCAATTAAAAGTAATTTATTTTCATATTGCTGAAGTTCCTCAAGTTGCTTTGCTAAGTGTCTATTTATCATTGAAGAAATAAAATCTGAAACTGTTTTCCTTTCTATCGCAATATTATTTATCAAATAATCTCCAACTTTTAATTCCAAAAATTCAACTTCAAATCCGAGATGAATTAATTCCGAAGCAACCATTGAATTTTTTTCACGATAGTCAACGAAAATTTTCTGCTTTGGCTTTTCTTTTATTTCTCTTTGTTTTGGTTTTGAAAATATATCAAACATTGGCTTCATATTTTTGTTAATTTTACGTTCTTTAAAAATTTATTTTAGAACTATTTATTTTCTAGGCCATGAGCTCTGCTTTCTTCCTGCCCTGAATTGGTCATTTCAATAAAATCTGCGTTTCCAACAATTTCTTCCATTTTTCCTGCTCCGATATAAGTCATTCCCGAAGCTAATCCTCCCAAAAGTTTTTCTATAATTGGATTTATACTTCCTTTGTAAGGAATTAAAGTCTCTTCTCCTTCTACACTGATTGGTTTTGTATCTGCATCTCCGTTGATTTCTGCTTTTTTTACGGCCGCGCTATAACTTGCAGAACCGCGATATTTTTTTAATTTTCCCCCATCTTTTTCTATAATCTCTCCTGGAGTTTCATATGTTCCGGCTAAAAGATTTCCAAGCATAACTGTATCTGCTCCTGCACCAATTGCCTTTACAATGTCTGCTGATTTTTTTATTCCTCCGTCGGCACATATTGGAATTTTACCCTTTGTCGCTTCATATACATCCATTATCGCAGTCAATTGAGGAACTCCTGCTCCTGCCATTAATCTCGTTGTGCATAATGAACCCGGGCCTATTCCCACTTTAACTGCATCTGCCTTTTTGTGAAGAAAATATTCTGCTGCATCTTTTGTTGCGATATTCCCGGCCATAACATCTATGAGGGGATAATTTTCTTTTAGATAATCGATTGCCTTGCCAACGCGTTTTGAATGCCCGTGTGCAACATCCATTACCAGGATATCTGCTCCTGCATCTACAAGAGATTTAACTCTGCTTTCTAGATCCTTTACCCCAATTGCAGCAGCAACAATTAAATTATTTTCTTTTACTTTTCTTACTTCTTCTGTTTGTTCTTCAATTGTTAAAAATCGATGAATTACTCCAAGTCCGCCCAATTTCCCGAGAGCAATAGCCATTTCTGATTTGCAGACAGTATCCATATTCGCAGCTAAAATTGGAATATCAATTTCATAATTTTTTGTTACTCTTGTTCTGAGACTGACATCTTTCCTAGAATAAATTTTATTGTATTTTGGGATTATCAATACATCGTCAAAAGAATATCCTTTTCCTATAATTCGAGCCATACTTTATTAGTTTTTGATTTTAGTTTTTTTAAATATTTATGTCCTTTAGTTTTGATTAATCTTATAAACTATTTTTCTTTTATCTCCATATGAAAAAGGGATTGAGCATGGTGATGACGACACTTCTGACAATTTTGATGGTTGTTGTTATTGTAGGAGTTATTTTTCTTTGGAATAAATCTTCTGTTTCTAATGTGCAGGGAGAAGCAGACAGAAATAAAATATGTTCAGAGATTGATTTTATTTCAGGAGATTTTTGCTATGAATCTGGAGGGAACACAAGAATTAATTTTCATATTAGGAATGACGGAAACATTTCCATCAAAGGTTTTTCTATTTTATTAATTGACAACGCGGGAAATTCTGTTCCGATATCTGCTTTAATCGGGAGTGGGACTGGTTCAGAAAGAAAGGTTACCTCTGATTTTTTTTCAAATTCCGGAAACATAGATAAAATTAAAATATCCCCCGAAATATCATTTAATCAAGAAATTTTTATCTGTCCTGATAATGAAAAAACTTTATTTTGGAATGAATTAAAGTTGTGTTGATTACAAAGTTTTCTGTCTTTCTGTTTTGATCTCTAATTTCCCGTTAGACATTTCCTCTTTTATATCCTGAATTGTTTTTCGCATCTTTTTTTCTTTCGCATTTGCAACATAATAAAATGTTTCATCTCTTGTCCCTTTTGCTATCAACATTATCAATTTTCCTGCAACAAGGCGGGCAGTTCTTCCGCTTCTCTGAATTTTTCTTATCGCTGAAGGAACAGATTCATAAAAAATAACTGCATTAACTTCAGGAATATCCAATCCTTCTTCCCCTATTGACGTCGCGCAGAGAATATTTATTTCTCCTGATGAAAATTCTTCTATCATTCTTTTTTGTTCTTTCTGACTCAATCCTGTATCCCCCGCTTGATTTGTTTTTTTAGCCTGTCCGACGAAAACTTTTGATTTTATTCCTTCAATTTGATTTAATTTTTTTGAAATTATTGAAGCAGTATTTCTAAACTGAGTAAAAACAAGAATTTTTATTTTTTCATTTTTGGATTTTTCTTCTATGACTATATTCATCAGGCCCTCAATTTTCGGATGTTCAATCCCCTTTGAAAGAAGTTCGCTTGATTTTATATAAACGGAATTAAATTCTGCTTTACTAACAAGTTTTATCACTCCCTTGCTCTTTTTTTCTGCTGCCTGCTTGAATAAATCTTTCAAATATTCGTTAAAACTCGAGAGTGTTTGTGTCTCAAGAAGCTCCATTGCATGCTGAATTTTTATTGCCTGAGAACAAGCAGATACAGCGAGAAGAGAATTAAAGTCTCTTTCTCCTGAAGAAATTTTTCCCATTAACCTTTTTTGCAATTCAATCAATCCTGTTTTTGACGAAGGACCGAAAAGGACTCTTCTGTTTTTTAATTCTTCAACATAGGAATAAAATATTTTTTGCAACTCTGTTCTCATATTATCAAACTCTTCTGGGAAATCGAGAACTTTTTTTTCAAATTCCAATTCCTGCAGATATTCTTTCACATCCTCGCTGTCGCGTGTTTTTAATTCAACTTCTTCAATAGAAAGATTTCTGCAGATTTCTTTAATTTTAGAATGTTCGCTTCCCGGAGAAGCAGTCAGTCCAATTACTCTCGGATGTTTTGCATTTTCAGTATAATTTCTTGCAACATAATTGTAATCATAATTTTTGATACAGCGATGCGCCTCATCTTCAACAAGAAGTGAAACCTCTTTTAGGTCATACAATCTTTTTTTCAAATCATTTGCAATGCATTGGGGGGTTGAGAAAATAATATCTGAATTCTGCCAGAGTTTTTTTCTTTCGGGAGCATTTACCTGCCCAGTAAACAAAGTCATCTCAGCAAATAATTCTGGAAGATGATTTCTGAAAAATTTTAAATGCTGTTCAACGAGAGGTTTTGTCGGGGCAAGGAAAACTATTTTTTCTCCCGGAAATTTTTTCATTCTGTCAATTGCAAGCATTAAAGCAATCAAAGTTTTTCCTAATCCCGTCGGAAGAACAACTAAACAATTCTTCTCAACACATTTTTCAAAAATTTTTTGCTGGTATTCTCTGGGCGAGATTCCTGTTAAAAAGTCCATAATATTTTTATTCCTTTTTTAATGAATATGCAATAAGAACCGCGGAACATACAAAAAGAAACAGACTTACAAGAGATAAAGGGTTAAGTGAAAATTCTTGATTTACAATAACTCCGCCGGTAATGTTTGAGTCGAGAAACCAAAAACCTGCAATCAGCGAGACAACTGAAAATATTCTTGTTACTACTTTCCTCTTAAAGAATTTTTTTTTGTTTTTCATTTTATACTATAAATATTGCAAACAGCATTCCTATTAATACTAATGATGCAAGGAAACTCCACATTATTTTACTGCCGAAAAGGATTTTGTTTCCATCAAGTTCAGAAAGAGGAATAATATTAAAGAAAGCATAGTAAACATTTAGTCTTGCGAAAAGTTCAAATCCGAGGAAGTATCCGATTACTGCAAGGATGAGGTTAATCAGAACTCCTGAAGCGGCAATTAATCCAAGATGATATTCTGTTACGTCGGAAAAAGTGTATAATCCGAATCTTTTTGCAGCGCGGTAAGTTCTTGGTTTCACGTCGAAAACTAGTGAAGCCATCCACACAAAACTATTGAATGGGAATAAAATTATTTTTGAAAGCAGAGGCAGAAAAGCCCCGATTAAAAAAGGTTTTTTGTTTGATTTATATTTTCCAATTTCCCAGATTTTCATTTCTATTTCTGAATCAAGATTGTAAGCAACTATTTTTTTTGTGAAAATATTGAAAAGAATCACGAGAGAAACTGAAAGAAGAGCAATTAAAATTGCATTTAAGTTCTGAAGCATATTAAGAGATAAACTAATTGATAAAGTTATAATAAAAATTATTGCAACTATAATCGGAATTTCTCTTTTAGTTATCATATAATTTTCACGTTTGTTTTTTTTATAAAGTTTGTTATCACTTAACGTCAATATTTTTTGATTAAGTTTCCCTTTAAATTATATTTCGAATTATGGAAAACTATTTAAATGGGATATCATAAATTTTATCATGAGAATAAAAAAGATTAGTGAAGTCATTGGGAACAAGGTCTATACTGATGGAGGAGATTTCTTCGGAGAAATAGAAGAAGCTAATCTTTCTGATAATAGAATTGACGGCTGGAGAATAAGAGTCGGCGGAAGTGTCATTTCTATGGTTGGAGGGGCAAAGGGAGTTATAATTCCTCACCAGTTTGTTAAGGCAGTCGGCGATGTTTTCTTAATCAACAAAGCTGCTTTGCCAAATCCTGATTCTTCTCTTGAAGAAATTCCAGAAGACTTGTCTTAAATTAACATATGGCTACAACAATATTTTTGCAGAATGAGATTTTTACAAAATTTCTATTTCCATTTTTGTTAATGTTTTTTATAGTTTTTGCAGTTCTTGAGAGAACAAAACTTTTCGGTGCAGATAAAAAACAACTTAATGCTCTTACGGCATTTGTAGTTGGATTAATTTTTGTTACTGCAATTTTTCCAAAAGTAGTTGTAGAGAATCTGATTTTATTTTTGACAATTGCAATTGTAGCAATTTTTGTGATATTATTAATATGGGGATTTATCTTCGGAGATGAAAAAGGATTCGCTTTGAATAGTAAGTTAAAATGGGTTTTAGGAATTGCAGCAGGAATTGCATTTTTTGCCGCACTTATTTGGGCAACAGGATGGTATCCTAATTTAGTTGAGTTTTTTTCAAACAGCGGATTGAACAGCACAATAATCACAAATGCAACTTTTATTATAGTAATCGCAGTTGCTCTTGTATTGCTACTTAGAAGCAAAAAATAATTTTATTTTAGAAACATATTTAAATATTCTATAATTAATTTGTTTATGTTTAAAGAGATGATATTTTTACAGACTGCAACAGCATTTCCAAGTGGGTTTTTAGGAGACTTACTTTCTAAATGGGAACAAGCTGGATTTTTTAGTTATCTTCTTCCGTTCCTTTTAATTTTCGCTTTGATATTTGGGATTCTAACAAAGATTAATATTTTCAAAGATAATAAGATGGTTAACGGAATTATCGCATTATCTGTTTCATTAATGTCTTTGCAATTTAGTTTTGTTCCTGATTTTTTCTCACAGATATTCCCTCGTGTAGGAGTTGGTCTTGCAGTAATTCTTGCAATATTAATTATTGTTGGGCTTTTTGCAGATGAAAGAACTAATGCAATAAATTATGTTCTTCTGGGAATTGGGGTTATTGTAATTGGAGTAGTTTTAATTCAATCAACAGGTGCATTGGGGTGGGCTTCAGGACAATGGTGGGAAGATAATTGGCAGATGGTAGTCGGAGCAATATTCTTACTCATTCTTGTTGCGATAATTATCGGAAGCGGGGCTAAAGGAAATAAACCTGCTCCAGAATTTAGGGGTCCTTGGGCAAGAGATAGATAATAAAATTTATTTTTATAATCTTTAATAATTATTTTTTAGAAATCTTTTTTTGAAGAGTTTTAAATTCGTCAGGCATAAACTCATTTTCTTTTTGAGGAAGAGGATTTTCTTGGGGCTGTTTTCTAATTTCTGTTTGTCTTTGCGGAGAAATCATTTTTGAAAAAGAATCCTGCATCATTGACATTTCTTTTTTCACGCTTTCTAAATTCTGTCCATAGCTTCCAACTTTTTCTAAAATTGCAATCTGCAGTTTATCTATTATTGCTTCTATTTTTTTCAATCTTTCTGAAACACTTTCAATCCTTGACTGCAAAAGGGCATTTGATTCAGAAGAAGAATCAATCTGGTTCTGGAATTTTTTTATTTTTTCTGAAAATATTTGATCTGCAATTTCAATTATTGTGTCTGTGTCTGTTCCTGCCGAAGGAGCATAACTTTCCTGAGGGGTATATTGCTGCTGGGGCTGATATCCTTCCTGAACTGATGGAGTATACTGCGGTTGTTCTTCATAAGCTCTTGGCTGATAAGTTTGCTGAGGAGTATATTGCGGAGAAGGATATTCTTGTGGTTGATATGCCCCTTCTTCTTCAGGAGCAGGAGCTTCTCCTTCAGGCATCATTGAAGGCTGCATTCCATCTTCCATTTCATCTGAACTAGAAACTGCATTTTTAATCTGTGCCTGTTTTAATGCATCATTTATTTCTCTGGGGGAAACTCCCTGTTGGGATAAGTTATTATAAATTTCTTCGTCGGAAATTCCCTGCCTCTTCATTTTTGTTATTTGTTCTAATGCACCCATGCTAAGACACCTCCGGTTTCTTGTGCATCAATTTCCCACTAAAATTCTGCTCAAGGCTGATTTTTATCAACAATTCCTCTTTTATTTTATCCATCATTATAATTATTTAATATTCTTTTTTAACTTTTCTACTATCTTAAATTTTTCAAATCCTCTTTTCTTACGAATTCAAGCGGCTGAAACATTTTTGCCTGTTTGATTAATATTTCTAAATCATCTTT
>Ga0172379_10011052_pt1 | contig 10834 bp, 20 predicted proteins | sample GrowelOW334metaG_FD_119756 | JGI IMG/M metagenome (GOLD analysis project Ga0172379, IMG submission 119756) | Groundwater microbial communities from an aquifer near a municipal landfill in Southern Ontario, Canada - Groundwater well OW334 metaG | ecosystem: Environmental > Aquatic > Deep... | reverse complement strand
GCGGAATATCAAAAGTCTTAGCAATAAGTTCTGTCTGTGTTCCCTTGCCCGAAACTGGAGGACCGAGCACAATAATTTCAAATGGTTTTTCATTCTTAAACATAACGTTTATCAATTAATTATTAATAAATTACCTTATTATTCTAACCTATTTTTGAGAATAAAAAAAGCCCCCAAACGGGGGCCAATTAGATGATTTTATATTTCTTCATAATCTCTCATGGAGAGTTGAGCATTGATCTGATTGACGGTTTCAATAACTACGGAAACGACGATAAGCAAGCTAGTACCACCGATAACCAATGATTGAGTTCCGGTAAGTTGCGCCGTCACAAGAGGCAAGACCGCTATAATACCAAGAAACAAAGCTCCGGTAAAGACGATTCTGGTAACAATCTTTTGCAAGTAATCTGTCGTGCTTTTACCCGGCCTGATTCCTGGGATAAATCCGCCTTGCTTCTGTAAGTTCTCAGATATCTGATCTGGATGAAAAATAACAGCTGTATAAAAATAGGTGAAAGCTACCACCATAACAAAATATAATATTCCATAAAAAAGTTGATTTTGAAATAGCTGAATAATCCATTGAGCAGAATTAGCAATCACAGCGGTTTTGGCACTAGCAAAAAAGTTCGCAATCATCGGTGGAAACAAGATTATAGAAATTGCAAAAATAATAGGAATTACACCAGCTTGATTCACGCGGATAGGCAGATGAGTATTGGTTCCGCCAAACATCTTATTGCCCCTTACTCGTCTCGCATATGAAACCGGAATATTTCTCTGTCCCTCTGTCACAATAACTACCCCAACAATAGTGATAAGAGCAATCACGGCAAAAACTACCATATTGATTATGGCCGTAGTATCAAATGTAGCCAAATTCCTGCTCAAGGCTGCTGGCAAGCCAGATATAATGCCCGCAAAAATTATCAAGGAAATACCATTACCAATTTTCTTTTCTGAAATAAGTTCACCAATCCACATCAAGAAAATTGTACCTGCAGTAATTGTGGAAACAGCTACTACCATCTGCCATGGAGAGAAAGCACCAATGACATTGGCTGAGGAATTTCTAAGTATAGTAATCATACCGAATGATTGGAGTATAGCCAAAGGCACACTCAACCAACGAGTCCATTGATTAATTTTGTTCCTGCCATATTCCCCTTCTTTGGATAACTCCTCCAATTTGGGGACAACCATGGCCAAAAGCTGAAAAATAATTGAGGCAGTGATATATGGAGCCACGCCCAACATAGTCACCGAGAAAGAGGACATGCCTCCGCCAGAAAAAATATCCATCAAACCCAAAAGCTGATTTCCAGCAAATAAATTTTTCAAAGCAATCGCATCAACGCCAGGAATAGGAATTTGAGCGGTTACCCGAAATATAATAAGCATAGCACCAACGAAAAGCAAACTTCTGCGCAAATCTTTTATCTTCCAAATTTGTGCTAACTTTTTTAACATATAAATTTTAAAATAAAGTTTTAAAGTTTTAAAACAATAAAGTTATAAATTCTTTTTCTAACTTTATGATTTTATAGGTTTTGGAGTTTTTACGGCTCTTTTCTCAATTGCCTTTTTTTCTATTATCTCTACTTTGCCTCCAGCTTTTAGAATAGCATCTTTCGCTCCAGCAGAAAAGGCATTAGCAATGACAGTGATTTTTTTGGTTAATTCTCCCTTACCAATAACCTTGACGGATTTAACATTGGATTCAACGAGGCTTAATCTTTTCATCTTTCTGATATCAATGATAGCGCCTTCTTCAACTTTCTTCTCCAATCTTACAATATCAACAACCGGCATCTTTGATTTTATGCTTCTAAATCCTCTGCTCTTGGGAGTTCTGAGCAAAGTTTGTCTGAAGCCCAGTGCTTTCAAACCGGAAACACCGCTTCTAGCCTTTTGGCCCTTCATACCCTTGCCGGAGTAAGCGCCTCTTTTGCCCCCACGGCCAATTCTCTTTTTTTTCTTAGTTGAGCCTTTGGCTGGTTTTAAATTTGATAAGTTTAAAGTCATATTCTAAGGTTAAATAATTTACCTATTTTATTTCAACAGCGACATCTGTCTTTTCATCCTTTTTCTTTTTCTTTTTTAATATTTCCAATGCGCCAAGAGTCGCTCTGACATTATTAACTTTATTATTGGTACCAAGAATCTTGGAAACGATATTTTCAATTCCCGCTAATTCCAAAACCAATCTAGCGGCACCGCCAGAAATAATACCAGTACCGAGAGGAGCTGGCTTCAAAAGCACCTTAGCAGAACCAAGCTTGACATAAACTTCATGAGGTATAGTGCCATTAACAATATTTACCTTGATAAGATTTTTTTCAGCTTGTCTTACTGCTTTCTGCACAGCCATAGGAACATCCTTGGCCTTGGCCAGACCCATTCCGACCTTGCCCTTCTTATCGCCGATAACCACGCAAGCTCTGAAGCTCATTCTCTTGCCACCGGCCATAACACGAGTAACTCTGGCAATATCAACAATCTGCTGCATGTATTCAGGCTCTTCTCTTTTTAGTCTAGGATTTTTATTTCTGCTGTCTTTTGTATTCATATTTTTTAAATTTTAAGTCCTGCTTCTCTGGCTCCTTCAGCAATTGCCTTTACTCGACCATGATATTTAAACATACCTTTATCAAATACGGCTTCAGCAATCTTCTTTTCGCTTGCTCTTTCTCCCAAAAGCTTACCAACCGCCTGGGCTGTTTCTACTTTATTCTTTCCAGCCTTAACTTCGCCATCCTTAGCCGACAAAATTGTCTTCCCTGATGCATCATCAATCATCTGAACATAAATATGATTCAAACTGCGAGAAACAGAAATTCTAGGACGGCTTGCGGTGCCAGAGATCTTGGCTCTCGTTCTTGCCTGTCTTCTCTCTTTTGTTTGTATTTTTGATTTTACTTTATTCATATAATTATTTTTCCGGCTTTACTATTTAGATTTAGCTGCAGCTTTACCAGCCTTGCGACGCACTTGCTCGCCAACATACTTAATGCCCTTGCCTTTATACGGTTCAACTTTCTTAATTTTTCTGATCTGTGCTGCAATCTCACCGACTATCTGCTTATCTATACCGCTTATGGAAATAATATTTCCTTCTACAGCTATCTGCATCCCGACAGGTATATTATATTCTACCGGATGAGAAAAGCCAACATTGAGAACCAATTTGTTGCCGGCTATAGCCGCTCTCATGCCAACTCCATTAATTTCCAACTTTTCTACAAATCCCGTAGTGACTCCCGTAACCATATTTTTGACCAAGCTACCGTATAAACCCCACAAGGCTTTTTGGCTCTTATCATTTTCATCTTGAACTTTGACCGTAATAATTCCATCTTTAGCTTCAACAGTCACCTTGGGATGGATAAACTGTTTTAATTCTCCCTTAGGTCCTTTGATAACCACAAAACCATCTTCAATTTTGAAATCAACGCCACTTGGAATATTTATTAATTGTTTGCCTATTCTACTCATATTATTTTACTTATATAACCAATTTTGGTTATTATTTCTTGATTATTGGTTATTTTAATAAATTTCACAAACAACCTCTCCGCCAAGACCCATTTTTTTGGCCTCCTTATTGGTGTATAATCCTTGTGAAGTGGAAATTATAGCTAGTCCAAAATTATTCAATACATTAGGCATCTCATCTTTGGCCACATAAACTCTTCTTCCAGGTTTGGAAATTCTTTTCAAGCTGGACATGGCCGGAATATTGTTTTCATATTTAAGTTTGACCATAATACCGCCAAATTTATCCTCTTCTCCGGGTTTAATTTCGCTATATCCTTCAATAAATCCATGAGTTTTCATAATTTTAATAATACCCAATTTTATTTTGGAAAATGGAATAAAAACCTCAGCCTTCCTAACTCGGGAAGCATTTCTGATTCTGGTAAGCATGTCTGCAATTGGATCTGTCATATTAAAATAAATAATTAAATATTAATTACCATGAAGACTTTGTAACTCCAGGAATCTGACCGTTATTCGCCAATTCCCTAAAACAAATTCTGCATAACTTAAAATCTCGGATATAACCATGTCTTCTGCCACATCTCCAGCATCTGTTTACTTTACGACTAGAAAACTTGGGTGTCTTTTTGGATTTTGCAATTTGAGCTTCTGTTGCCATATATTATAAATCTTATTTCTTTTGGAATGGAAATCCTAGGAGCTTAAATAGCTCTAATCCTTTTTCAAAGTCGCCGGCTGTAGTAGAAATGGAAATCTGAAGTCCATGTAATCTTTCTACTTCATCACTTCTTATTTCGGGAAAAACATTATGTTCTTTGAACCCTAAATTAAGATTGCCCTGCTTGTCAATATTTTTTTCGGATAATCCTCTGAAATCCCTTATTCTAGGAATAGAAATATTGATTAACTTTTCAAGAAAATCATACATTTTTTGACCTCTTAAGGTTACCGTGACTCCAACCACCATATTCTCTCTGACTTTGAAAGCAGAAATAGCTTTCTTGGCCTTGGTATGAATTGGCTTCTGTCCAGTAATCCTAGTCAAAGTGCTGTCCACCAATTCCACAAAATGACTATCTGTGCTTCTAGCATTTATACCACTATTAATACTAACCTTGACTATCTTAGGAATGGCCATGGCATTTTTGATGCCAAATTTATCTTTCAAAATTGGCCTTACTTCTTGATATTTTGTATATAATCTGGATTTCATATTTATATTAATATTTTATATAGCTTCCTGGCATTTCTTGCACATCCTGCTCTTTTTGGAACCATCTTCTGACATCTTGTATCCAACTCTCGCAGCTGCTCCGCATCTTGGACAAACCAAAGCTAAATTGGAAATATTGATCGGGCATGGAAACTGAATTCTCTGTCCTTTTTCTCCCTGTCTTTTGCCTTTCTGATTCTTGATCATCAAATTCAATCCTTCAACTACAACTCTTTCTTCATTGACAAAAACCTGAAGTACTTTTCCGGACTTTCCTTTGTCCTTACCGGACAAAATCTTTACTTTATCCCCGACTTTTATTTTCATATCTTTGATATTTAATAATTTTTATGTCTCTTTTATAATACTTCTGGAGCCAAAGAAATAATCTTCTGGTATCCCAAATTTCTAAGCTCTCTAGCAACTGGACCAAAAATTCTAGTCCCTTTCATTTCCTTATTCTTCATATCTATAATTACAGCGGCGTTATCATCAAATCTGATATATGAACCATCTGGCCTTCTCACTTCTTTTCTGGTACGAACTAGTACTGCCTGTACTACATCGCCTTTTTTAACCATGCTATGCGGAGTAGCCTCTTTGACTGATGCTGTTACAATATCACCAAGTCTAGCATATCTTCTTTGATATCCTCCAAGTGCCTTAATCACACAGAGCTTTTTGGCTCCGGTATTATCAGCTGACTTTAACATTGATTGCATTTGTACCATATATATTCAATTATGATATTTTTATTTAATTACTACTGACCATCTCTTATCCTTGCTCATTGGTTTGCATTCAATAAATTCAATCTTATCTCCAACCTTACAAATGTTATTTTCATCATGAACTTTGTATTTCTTGCTGACTTTATATCTCTTCTTGTATTTAGGATGTAGTTTAAAAGACCCAACCTGAACCACAGCAGTCTTGTCCATTTTACTGGAGACAACGACGCCCTTAAACTTCCTATGGGTTACTTTTTTTTCTTCTGACATATAATTTATTTTTTCTCTTTTAAAACAGTTAAAACTTGAGCGATATCTTTCTTTACGACACGAAGATTACGAACCTCTTTCAATTGATTCTGTTTGGACTTAAATTCTAAATCTTCTCTTTTCTTACGTAAATCATGCAAAACAGAATCCAATTCTCCCTCTGATTTTAATCTTAATTCTTTAATTTCCATATAATTAATCCTTAATTACTACTCTAGTTTTTACTGGCAATTTGTGTCCGGCCAAAGTCATAGCTTCCATCGCCTGAGCTTCAGTAATACCATCCATTTCAAATATAACCGTTCCTGGCTTTACAATTGCTACATAATATTCTGGTACACCTTTTCCTCCGCCCATAGTGGACTGACTACCTTTATTGGTGATAGGTCTATGTGGGAATATTCTGATCCAAATCTTTCCGCCACGTTTTACAAATCTGGTCATAACTCTTCTAGAAGCTTCTATTTGTTTGGCATCAACCCAACCCCCAGTAATTGCCTTCAAGGCAAACTTACCAAAAGCAACAGTATTGCCAGCGGTGGCTACACCTCGTACATCTGGACGGTGCTGTTTTCTTCTTTTTAATTTCTTTGGTGCCAACATAATATTTAATTATTTGATTTTTCTCTATAATTTGTTTTTCTTTCTCCATTCTCTTTATTCTTGCCTTCTTCTTTACTTTTTTTATCTTCAAAAACTTCTCCCTTATAAATCCAGACTTTAATTCCTATTTTTCCATAAATAGTCATAGCTGCTAATCTAGAATAATCAATATCAGCTCTAAGAGTATGAAGAGGAATTGAACCTGAGAACAAAGTTTCTCGTCTAGCGATTTCGGCTCCATCCAATCTTCCAGAAACTATAATTTTAACGCCTTTGGCTCCAGCCTTTTCTACTCTTCCAATAGCCTGCTTGATAGATCTTCTGAAAGGAATACGTCTTTCTAAATCGCCAGCAACAGATTGAGCGACTAGAGATGCTTCTACTCCTGGTCTCTCAACTTCCAAAATATTTACATTAATATTCTTGAGTCCCTTCTTTCTGCTAAATGCATCCTTAATGAAATTATTGTGAATTTCCTTCTTCAAATCTTCAGCTCCCTGTCCTCCGCGACCAATAATAATACCTGGCTTAGCTGAATAAATATTAATATTAAGAGCATTTGATGTTCTCTCAATATCCACTCTGGCCACCATGGCCGTCTTTAACTTTTTCAAAATGAATTTGCGAACCAAAACATCCTGCCTCAAAAAACTTGCAAAATCTTTCGGATCAGCATACCACTTGGAATCCCAAGTCTTGTTTATTTTTAATCTAAAACTCTTTGGATGAACTTTTTGACCCATATATTTTATCTTTCGCCTGATCGTCTATTAAATATTTTATTTGAAAAACCTTTTTGCGGTTTAGCGGCGGCTCCGCCTTTTCCTTTGCCATCAGTCATCTTCTCTTCCTTGCCCTTTTCTTTCTCTACTGCCTTCAACTGATCAAAATCTTCTATCTTAATAATATCATCTTTTTTATCTTTTTTCTCCTTGACCTTCTTATCCGTAGTAGGAATTCTTTCACCCAAAGTTACACTGACATGAGATGCTCTTTTTCTAATTGGAGTAGCTCTGCCCATAGCTCTAGGCATCCAGCGATAAGTAATAGGAGCCTCATCAACTCTGATCTCAGAAATAAACAGGTTGCTTCTTTTCAGGTCATTATTTTCTTCGGCATTGGCCATAGCTGATTTCAAAAGTTTTCTTAGTGGTTCGCAAGATCCTTTTCTTGTGAATTGCAACTGGACCATGGCTTCTTCCACGTTCAAACCTCTGATCAAATCTGCAACCAGTCTGACCTTTCTAGGTGAAATCTTTAGAAATTTTGCTTTAGCTTTGGTTTCCATAAAATTATTACTTCTTAGATTGTTCTATTGCTTTCTGGATTTTTCCACCATGTTTGATAAACTTCTTTGTTGGAGAAAATTCACCAAGCTTGTGACCAACCATATTTTCTGAAACCAACACAGGAATATGCTCTTTGCCATTATGCACGCCAAAAGTAAATCCTACCATTTCTGGAGTGATAGTGGAATTCCTAGCCCAGGTCTTGATGACGATTTTTTCGCCTCTTTTCAACTTGGCTAATTTGCCCATCAATCTTTGATCTACGTATGGACCTTTCTTTAAGCTTCTTGACATATAATTATGTGATTTCTTATTTGTTTAATTATTTACTCTTCTTTCTGGACGGTCTTCTTTTCAAAATCATTTTCTGTGACCTCTTATTCGGCTTTCTAGTCTTGACTCCCAAAGCTGGCTTGCCCCAAGGAGTTTTTGGATGCTTCATACCGATTGGATTATGTCCTTCACCTCCACCATGAGGATGATCAACTGGATTCATAACTTTTCCTCTAACGGTTGGTCTGATACCTTTATGTCGCATTCTTCCTGCTTTACCCCAACGAATATTCTTGAATTCGGGATTGCTAACGGTACCAATAGTAGCTAAACATTTTTCAGAAACTAATCTGACTTCACCTGAAGGCATTTTCAATTGTGCTTTGCCATTATCAATACCCATCAGATAAACATTGTTGCCTGCGCCTCTGGCTATTTGCGCTCCCTTACCCGGATAAAGCTCTACATTATGGACAAACATCCCAGGAGGAATAACTTCCAAAGGCATGTGGTTGCCGACTTTAATCTCAATAAGCTTAGCTGAACTAAATAATTTTTCTCCTGCTTTCAAGCCGTCTGGAGCTATTATATATCTTTTTTCGCCATCAGCATAATGAAGCAAGGCAATCTTGGCATTTCTACCTGGATCATATTCAATGGAAAACACTACTGCAGGAATATCAAACTTATCTCTTTTGAAATCAACTATTCTAACTTTCTTATTGTAGCCACCACCTTGATGCCTAACCGTAATTTTGCCTTGATTATTTCTTCCGGCAAAATTCTTACCACTAAGAATTAACTTCTTAAGTGGCTTATTGGCGCCGGTATCAGTACTTATCAAAACAGATGTTTGACGTCTGGCGGGAGATGTTGGTTTGTAAATTCTTATTGCCATATATTAATTATACTCCTTCATAAATAGTAATAGATTTCCCCTCTGGCAAGAAAACAATGGCTTTTCTAGTATCACTAGTTTTGCCGTATGTTTTGCCATATCTAACTCTTCTTCCGCTTTTATTCAAAATATTTACTCTGACCGGTTCCACGCCATATTTTTCTTTTACCGCTTTGGCTACCTGAATCTTATTGGCATTAGTGGATACCAAGAAAGCATACTGATTTAGCTGTCCAAGCATAGAAGATTTTTCTGTAACTATTGGTCTAACCAATACGCCAAATAGATTTTCTCCTGTCTTAGTCTTGGAAACTGTTGTCTGCTCTTTAACTTCTGAAACTTCTGATTTAATCTCTTCTGTTTTTTCAGATTTGACCTTGGACACAGTTTTGGTCTTGGGTGCAACTGAATTAACAGATGGCGAAACTACAACTTTTTCATCAGCCAAATCGTCATCTTTCTTATTTTTGAATTTATCAAAGATTCCCATATCTTTATTTAGTTTCTTCTTTATTTACTTTACTTGATACTTTTTTGTAATGCTTCTCTATCTTTTCTACTGCTTCAGTTGAGGCCAAAACCGCATCATATTTAAGCAATTCAACACAATTTAGAGAATCAGCCAAAATAGTATTGGCATTCTTCAAATTATATGCTGATCTGATAAATTTCTCGTCATTGTTATCCAAAATAAACAAAACTTTTTTAGTCTTTCCGAGAGCTACGATCTTGGACTTGATATTCTTGATCCAAGAAGTCAGCTCCTTAGTTTTGCCTTCTGGAAGCTCTATTTTTTCAAATACTATAAATGAATTATTAGCCACCTTATCAGATAGACACATTGCCATGGCTACTTGTTTCTGCTTAGCATTCACTCCGAGAGTAAAATTCCTATCCTTAGTAGGTCCAAAAGTAACGCCTCCGCCTTTCCAAATTGGAGACCTGGATGATCCATGTCTAGCGCGTCCGGTACCCTTTTGCTTCCATGGCTTCTTACCACCGCCTCGTACTTCACTCTTATCTTTGGTATGGGCAAGAACCTGCCTGGAATTTGCCTGTTGGGCAATTACCACTTGATGAATAACTTCAGGCTTTATTTTTACACCGAATATTCTAGAACTTAATTCTACTTCCTTGGTCTTTTCTCCCGCTGAATTGTAGACTGGTAATTTCATATTAATATAACTAATAACTGATAATTTAATTATTCGCTTTTAACTTCCTCTTTGGCTTCCTCAATCTTAATCTCTTCAACCGGAGTAACAGTTTCTTCTTTCTTTTCTTCCAATACCACATCTTCAGCTTTAACTTCTTCTTTGACCGCAGTAGCTTCAACAAAAACCGACTTCTTTATCTCTAATTTACCTTCACCACTTACTATAATCAAACCGTTTCTGGCTCCAGGTACAGCTCCTTTAATATAAAGAATATTTTTTTCTTCATCAATGGAAATAATTTCTAAGCCCTTGACAGTTACCTGATCTCCGCCCATTCTTCCGGCCATCCTTACACCTTTGAAAACTCTCTGTACGCCACCGGCACCAATTGAGCCAGGCATCCTTTCTTGATCTTTGTGTCCATGAGAAGCTTTTTGTCCATGAAATCCATGTCTTTTGACTCCGCCTTGAAATCCTCTGCCCTTGGAGAAACCAATTACTTCCACCTCATCTCCTGTCTGGAATGCGGCTACGCTTATTTTATCTCCACGCTTAACTTCGGGCAATTCATTTTCCTTCATTCTGAATTCTTTGAGCGTTTGAATGGCGTCTAAATTTTTCAAGTGTCCTGCCTTGGCCTTGTTATTGTGCTTACCGTGACCGAAACCAACCTGAACCGCCACATAGCCGTCTTTATCTTTGGTTTTGATCTGAGCAATTACATTATCTGTAGCAACAACAGCAGTAACGGGAATAACTGTTCCGTCTTCCTTGAAAATCTGAGTCATTTCTAATTTTTTTCCTAAAATGAATTTCATATATTATTAATGGCTAAATGGTTCAATTGTCAAACTGTTAATTTCTTAAACAATTTAGCAATTTGACCATTTAACAAT
>Ga0172379_10011051_pt1 | contig 10834 bp, 12 predicted proteins | sample GrowelOW334metaG_FD_119756 | JGI IMG/M metagenome (GOLD analysis project Ga0172379, IMG submission 119756) | Groundwater microbial communities from an aquifer near a municipal landfill in Southern Ontario, Canada - Groundwater well OW334 metaG | ecosystem: Environmental > Aquatic > Deep... | reverse complement strand
GTATCCCCATTTAAGGGGCCACACGCTCTAAGAAACGCATTCGCTCTCCGTGATTTCTAAGTGCCGCCCTTTCTTTTATTTGGACGGCTCTGTACACAATACATCCGCTACGCTCGCACGCAATGGAACTCCTCAAGGAGCGCTTGCGTCTTTTCGAGGTCGTGCTAACTTCGAGATATGGCCCAGCGACGTCATATGATGAAGCGTCCTACGACCTCCCCTGAGGCGGCTGTTGCCATGCACGTGTAAACGAATCATTCCGAGCAAGACAATCAAGACCCCGCCTCCTCAGGCGGGGTCTTTTTCGTAAAGCGGAAGCATGCGGTCGTCATGCCGGTGGGGTCTAGAAACCGCCGGCATGGTGCCCACAGAGGCACCGTGATCCTTGAGAGGAGAATGCAATGAGACTGTCCTTTATCGCGCATGCGCACGATGAAATCGCTTTACGTGCGCTCAAGCTGCTCGGAGGAGACGGACACGATATCTCCGTGCTTCAGCCGGGAGCGATGGCGCTGAAGAGCTCTATCGCGCTTTTCAGTGTCGAGCAGGAGGTTCGCAACCGTTTTTTGCGACTTTCACCGTATCGCATGGCACAAGAAGGCGTCGTGGTGCCGCAGTGGGCGAGTGAGACTCCGTTTGTCGTCGCCATCAGCTCAGTCAGTGCCAGACTGTATCCCGGCGGGTTTCGCAGTGCGCTGCGAGACATGGCCAAAGTGTATGGCGTTTGGGAGCCGTGGATGAAACGGCCGGTGGCGCCGTGGAATCCTGGATGGCACACGAGTGCGCACGACGGATTCGCAGAGTGGATTGGGAGGGCGCGTAACGCACTTCCAAATGTATCCTGCACGAAGCGGCTGGGATACCGACTCGAGCCCATCTTCCCAATCAAAGAAGAGCGGGAGATACGGACGCTTGTCGTGACCGGCTGCGCGCTCTTCAACAAGCCGCACACCGATGTCGTCGACACGATGAACCCGGGGAAGAGACTCGAGGTCGTGCAGGGCCTTGAATCGATTGTGCACGACTCCGGCGTGAGCGACGTGCGGTTTGTCGTGCCGCGTAGCGACCTGCTCCGGCCCGAGTTCAGAGAACACTTCCACCCGTTCATCTTCATGGATGTTGCGGACGTGTCAGCTCACCTTGGGAGCAGTCTCACGGGCAGTGCGCGACTTCTCGGTAGGTCTCACTTCCATGCACGCAGTGATGCGGAAGTGGCGCTCGCGCTCGACCGGTCGGGTGATGCGCTTGTGCACAATGTCATCGCTCCGCTCGCAGCGAACACCGGTGTCCCGATCGTGCCGGTATCATGGTCGGACTACATCGGGAAATACATCGCGGATGCGATGAAGGTAGTCTCCACGCACCGCGCCGTAGCCGAGGAGATCTACCTCGAGCGGGTGAGGACGAGGCCTTCGTATGCCTCACTGCACGTCCTGGATCCCGAACGCGGCCTCAAGCGGACTCTATCCAACAACGTGTTCTACGTCGCAGAAGCAATGTTCCTGCGGGACAATCCTGATGTCGCCGTAGTCAACTGCGAATTTGCAGACACGTTCTGGAAAGGGCTCGAAGAGGTTCTTAGCCGTGAAGTCTGGGGCGACTTCAGGCCGTATATCGGGATGGTCCCGGAGCCGATGAGGCAACCCTGGGGCTACTGATCAAAAGAGCCGCGCGGAGTTATCCGCGCGGCTCAATCTTTTTTGGTATTTGGACGCTTAGATTTTCACAATCTCTTCCCACGGCCTTCCGGCGACGCCGAAGTGACCGTATGCCGCAGTCTCCTGGAAGATGGGGCGGGTGAGTCCGAGGCGCTCGATGATGGCGCGGGGTCGGAAGTCGAAGTTTTTGGCGACAAGCTCCGTAAGATTCTTGCCCTGGTCGTCGAATGCCTCGATCATGACGGGCTCGATGCGTCCGATAGCGTATGCGACCGAGACGAGAGCTTTCTTTGCATGTCCGCTTCCGACAAGAGATTTTGCGGCAAAACGGCACATGTAGGCCGCCGAGCGGTCCACCTTGGTCGCGTCTTTTCCGGAGAATGCGCCACCGCCATGCGGCATGAGGCCGCCGTAGGTGTCGACCATGATTTTGCGACCGGTGAGACCGGCGTCAGCCGTGAAGCCGCCGAGTACGAACTTTCCCGTAGGGTTCACGAGTATTTCGATAGCAGATACGTCGCCGAGTATAGGCGTAAAGAGATGCTCGATGAGCGCTGCGCGAATTTCTTCTTGCGACACCTCCTCCGCATGCTGTGTCGAGGTGAGTGCAGTCACGACGCCACCGCCGTTGGTGATGGTCACCTGTGTCTTACCGTCAGGCTTTACCCAGGGAAGCGTACCGTCGCGACGGAGTGCCTCGAGCCTGCGAGCGAGCGCGTGCGCGAGGACGACGCCCTTGGGAAGCATCTCCGGAGTCTCGTCGGTCGCATAGCCGTACATGATGCCCTGGTCGCCGGCGCCGCCCGTGTCGACTCCCTGTGCGATGTCGGGTGACTGCGCTTGGATAGTGTTGAGAATCTTGAGGTCGTCGGTGTAGCCTATTTTTGTATAGACATCTCGCGCGATTTTCTCCGCATCAATCTTGGCAGCAGTCTTTATCTCGCCGCCGAGCATGAGCGTGCCATGACTCCCGAAGCTCTCGACGGCGACACGCGACGTCGGGTCTTGCGTGAGGCACGCATCGAGTATTGCATCGGATATCTGGTCGCACACTTTGTCGGGGTGACCCGACGTGACGCTCTCAGTGGTGTATCTCTCGAGTAAGTGGAACATGTGTGTATCTCTAAACGATTAATCTCCCCGTAAGGGAGATTCCGCGAATGAGGCATCTTCCCGTGAGGGCTGGATGGGGCACCTTATCCAAAAACATTTCTTGAACAGGTTGCCGGCGGGTCACGAAGCCAGAACTTTCGCCGCACTCTTGATGTATGGGGGGAGTGACAACATGGTAGCAGGACTGTGATTCCACGCAAGGGGAATCCTTTCGCATATACGCACCCTGGTGTACGCTAAGTCGGAATTATGAAAAAGGTAGTCACCATAGGAGGAGGCTCCGGAAGCTACACGATCCTACAGGGTCTCAAGGAGTTTCCGCTTGATATCACGGCAGTCGTGACCATGTTCGACTCTGGTGGCTCATCGGGAATTTTGCGCGACGAGATGGGTATTTTGCCACCCGGCGATGTGCGCCGTTGTCTCGTAGCGCTCTCCGACGAGACGCAACAGAAGATTCTTCGTGATCTTTTCAATTTTCGTTTTGAAGAGAACGGTTCGATGAGCGGGCATAGTTTCGGAAATCTTTTTCTCGCAGCACTCTCGTCTATATATGGCAGTGACATCGCCGCGATACAGCGCGCATCCGAACTCCTCGATCTTAAAGGCAAAGTGCTCCCGGTCTCCGTGGACAAATCGCACTTGCACGCCGAACTTGAAGACGGGACAAAAATCGTCGGCGAGACCAACATCGACATCCCTCAACACGACGGCAATTTGCGGATAAAGAATGTTTTCCTTGAGCCGCCGGCGCATATCTATGAGGAGACAGACAGAGCGATACGCGAGGCCGACCTTATCGTGATTGGGCCCGGAGATTTGTACACGTCGCTTGTCCCGAACCTCCTTGTCGACGGCATGTCTGATGCACTCAAATCGAGAAAAGGAAAAGTCGTGGTGGTATGCAACCTTATGACAAAGTGGGGAGAGACGGCCGGCTTTGCCGCATCAGATTTCGTGCGGGAGCTTCTCAGATACAGCGGCCTTCCGAAGTTTGACTACGTGCTCTGCAACACGGCGCCCATGGATAAGAAGCTTGTGAAGGCATACGAAGCTGAGAAAAAGCAGCCGCTTATGTACGACGATGCGCTGAATGCGCTCGCCGACAAGGTGATTACGGGAGGGTATTTTTCGGAGGCAGACATCGCACGTCACGATTCGGAGAAGGTAGCTCGCACGATTTCGGAGCTCTAAACAAACCTTGCGCGGCAAGTCGTGTTCGCGCCTTTCGTCTTAGGTACATACGACGTACAATGTTCATATGAAATCCAACGCATTTTGGGGCATCGCATTACTCATCCTTATCATTGCAGGTGTAGCAGTATGGGCGTTTGTCGGAGAGCCCGTGCTCGCCCCCACGCTTGCCACCTCGACTCCTCAGCAAAATGGCGGGGATACGTCGCAGTCTACTGTCGACCAGCTCAAGGCGCGTGTCGTCATCGACGCGCCGAAATCGGATGCACAGGTACCAAAGACCTTTACGGTGACGGGTAAGGCGCCGGGTCCGTGGTACTTCGAGGCATCTTTTGGAATCGAAGTTCGCGGTGCGGGAGGCGAGCTGCTTGTTCAGACGTACGCCTCTGCGCTCAGTGATTGGATGACGATAGACGATGTGCCGTTTAAGGCGGACATATCAGTGCCCAATTATACGGGTCCTGCGACGCTCATACTAAACCGCGACAATCCATCAGGCCTCCCGGAGAACGATGCGTCGGTCTCGATACCGATAGTGATTCAATAGCGGACTCATAAAAATGTGCGACCCGTGCCCCTCTCTTGGGGCACGGGTCTTTGTGCATCACTTGTTCTGCCAGTCGTCATCGTGCGTGTTGATGCGCCGGTGGCCGGCCGTATCCGACGCGAGCGGCTTGCCGGTGTTGTCGATAATGATCGGCGCCTTCACGATAGGTGCGAGAAGGTCACCTTGCGCGATGTCGATATGGCGGAGCGGAATAGCATTATCGTCCGACTGTTTCATGGCCGTGCTCTCCTGGGCTATCGCGAAGTTTATAACCATTTGGCACTGCGTGCTAGCATGCCACCATGATGCAAACGACGGAGAGGAGGGAGCGCGCAAAGCGTCTCGTAGCGTATCTCAAAAAGGCCTACCCCAAGCCAAAAACAGAGCTGCACTACAAGACGCCTTTCCAGCTTGTCGTCGCTGTGATGCTCTCCGCGCAGTGTACGGACAAAGCAGTCAACAAAGTGACGGACGTGATTTTCAAAAAGTACAAAAGTCCCAAAGATTTTGCCGGAGCCAGCCTCAAGACTCTGACGAAGGAAATTTCATCACTCTCATTTTTTCGCAATAAAGCAAAGGCCGTCATTTCTGCAGCGAAGGTCGTCGAGAAAGAGTTCGGCGGCAAGGTGCCGCGCACGGTCGCGGAGCTGACGCGACTCCCTGGTGTGGCGTATAAGACAGCCAACGTGGTACTCGGCGAGCTCTACGATACTTGGGAGGGGATACCGACCGATACTCACGTGAAGCGCTTCGCGCACCGTTTCGACTTGGTCGATAGTATTGATCTCACCAAGATTTCAAAAGAGCTTGAAGTGCTCGTGCCAAAGAAGGATTGGAAATATGTGAACAACGGACTCGTACTCTACGGGAGGTATGTGTGTAGTGCGCGCCCTCACGATTGCATGGACCATCCGCTCACCAAGGTATGGCCGGAAGCGGCTACGAAGTGGCCGAAGGCCAACGGCGGTCGAAGGGGGTCGGGGAAACTGTAGTTTCCCCGTGTCGGAGAGCAGGGCGCAGCCCGTTGGGAACCGAGGGTTCCCAAGGAGCTGCCCAATATGCAGCGACGAATTGGCCAAAGACAAAATAGCTAACGGCCGAGAGAAGCGTCTTCAATCATCCACGTGACGAGCTGGGGGAATGTGAGTCCCTCGTGCGCGGCGAGTTCCGGTACGAGCGATGTCGGCGTCATGCCCGGCTGTGTGTTGGTCTCGAGACACACGAGCTCGCCGGTTGCTTCGTCATATCGAAAATCGCTGCGGCTCACTCCGCGGCACCCGAGCGCCGCGTGGGCTTTGAGTGCAAGCTCTTGTACGCGTTTGTAGATGTCTTCAGGCAAGGGTGCGGGGAGCAGATGCTTTGAGCCTCCCGGCGCGTACTTCGCTGTGTAGTCGTAAAACGGGAGGTCGGATGTAATCTCTATGACGCCGAGCGGGCGATCGCCCATCACCGCGCAGGTGAGCTCTTTGCCCGCAATATATTTTTCAACAAGTACATGCTCACCGAAAGCCCAGTCATCTGCGGCAAGCTCCTTGAGAGGACCATCTGAGTCCGTGCGCACGATGTACACGCCGACACTTGAGCCATTGGCTACCGGCTTTACGACGTACGGGACTTTCATAGGGTGTTCAGAGGCGACCTCGTGGCGAGAGCACATGCGGCCTTCGGCCACAGGGATGTCTGCGCGTTGGAATATGTCGCGTGCTCTTGCTTTATGCATCGCGAGTGCTGAAGCGAGTACGCCCGAGTGAGAGTAGGGTATGCCCAATATTTCGAGCAACCCCTGTACGCAACCGTCTTCCCCGTAGGGGCCGTGGAGCATGTTGAGCGCGACGTCCGGCTTGAGCTCGGAGAGCCTCTGAGCGATGGAACGATCGACATCTATGCCCGTGACTTTGTAGTCGGAGTCTTTCAGAGCGTCTATGCTCGCCGCGCCGGAACGAAGACTCACTTCGCGCTCTGCCGACCATCCGCCCATCAACACCGCCACATGCTTCATGGCTCCAGAATACCACCAAATGAAAAGGGCGGCTCGATGGCCGCCCCCTTGAACTTCTCTTGCTGGTCCTACGACTGCTGCGTCTTTGGCCGCAGCTCGTTGGCGTGTCCCGGCTCGTTCGAAAACTGTCTCGCGCTTCTCTCGGTCTCACACTTGAGACAGACGTCGAGTTGACCGCGCTTGATGCAGTGACACCGGTGTTTCGGGCAGATGACCTCGGATTTGATAGTCATCCCGCCCCCTATGCCCGTGCCGGCAAGATGACGTCGGCGGCGGACTTCTGCGTGATGACCAATCGTGCCACCGCGTGGACGGTCATGTCCTTCGTCATCGCGTAGAACGCGAGGGCGTAGAAGACCAGAAGTTCCAAAATACTCTGGTCTGCAGGTCCGGCCGTCGGCGTCTCGCCCGGAGCACAGCACTTCTTCTTGACCCATCCGGCGATTACCTGCCGCTCGGTCGAGGGGATGGCGCTGAGCACGTCGCGGCTCAGACGACCCCGTTCGGTCGCGTCGACATCGGCAAACGACGCCTCAAGCTCCTTCGGGGAGCACGTGCCCCCCTTGGGGAGCGCGAGTAATGCACGATATTCGGTCCGGACGTTCACGAGTCTTCCGCACATTTTTCCAGTCTCCCATTTACGTTTCCAGCCCCAATGCGTCGGTTTGCCGGCGCATATTGACTCTGCTCACTCTAATGGTCTGGGAGCATTCTCGCAAGTCCGCTGCTTTGGGGTAGGATGTGGATATGAAAGAGCGGCGGGTAGCGGTGTTTGACGTAGACGGGACTATCTTCCGCTCCAGCCTCCTCATACAGCTCGTGGAGAAGCTCATCGACCGCGGCGCATTCCCCGAAGACGCGCAAAAGGTGTACGAGAAAGAGCAGCTCAAGTGGCTCGATAGGGAAGGAGATTATCAAGAGTACATAGAAGCTGTCGTCCGTGCATTTCGCTCCCACCTCAAGGGGGTGCACTACGGAGACCTGGCAGACGCGGCGAAAGAAATGGTCGACGCGCAATGGAAGCGCACGTATCGCTATACGCGTGACCTGATTGCAGAGCTCAAGGAAAAGGATTACTTTCTGCTCGCTGTGTCACATTCGCCAAAGACAGTGCTCGATAAGTTTTGCCCGAAGATAGGTTTTGATAAGGCGTACGGTATTGTCTACGAGATTGGGCCGCAAGATCTTTTCACCGGCGAGGTAGTCGACGAACATTTGATATACAACAAGGCCAACGTGGTGAAGCGTGCAATAGAGAAAGAGGGCCTCACACTCGCACACTCCATTGGTGTGGGGGATACTGAATCCGACATTTCTTTTCTTGAGATGGTCGCAAAGCCGATATGCTTCAACCCGAATGCAAAGCTTTTCCGCGAGGCGAAGCGACAGAAATGGGACGTGGTGGTGGAGCGAAAGGACGTCATTTACAAGCTGTAGTCAAGCGGCCAGGGTTGGTATACTTCTCTCATGAAAACACTCAAACGCATTCCTCAAAAAGGTATCGTCGCCGGCGTCATTGCAGGCTTTGCCGAATACTTTCTCGTCGACGTGACAGTCCTCCGCGTGCTCTTTGTCTTCTTCGTACTCTGCACCGGCTTTTTCCCGGGCGTCATCGGGTACTTCATCGCGATACTCATCATGCCTGTGCAGGAGCCCGTCATTCATGAACACAAAGAAGAGCCAAAGACGGGTCAGCAGTAAATCGTCTGCAGACGCACATATCGCCGCATTTAGAAAGGCGGTTTGGGGATACTATAAAAAACACGCGCGCAGGGAGTTGCCGTGGCGCAAGACGCACGACCCATACAAGATACTGGTCTCAGAAGTCATGTTGCAGCAGACACAGGTCCCCCGTGTCGTAGAAAAGTACGGGGAATTTCTCGTTGCGTTTCCGACTATCTTTGTACTCTCTCAAGCATCGCTCAGTGATGTGCTTAAAGTCTGGAGCGGACTTGGATACAATCGACGCGCAAAATATCTCTACGATGCGGCGAGAGTGATAGTCAATGAATACAGGGGTGACGTAGAGGCTGCCACAAAGGCAAAGAAACTTCCCGGCGTCGGTCCCTACACAAAATCGGCAGTGCGCGTCTTTGCGTTCGACGAATCGCATACGCTCATCGAGACCAACGTGCGCGCCGCGTACATTCACTACTTTTATTCTAGTGTTTTGCAAAATACTGCAATAACGGATAAGGAGCTCATGCCGATTATTGAAAAAGCGGCAGAGAGCCAAGACCCGAGAGAGTGGCACTGGGCGCTCATGGACTATGGGTCATACATAAAGAAGACACACAAGAACCCCGCAAGAAGAAGTTCATCTCACGCGCGTCAATCGAAGTTTGAAGGGAGTCTTCGCCAGGTGCGCGGGGCGATTTTGCGCGCTTTGCACGAAGGGGCTCCGCTTAAAGAATTGCCCTACGAACAGGCACGATTAAAGGCAGCCCTCGCATCACTGCAAAAAGACGGCCTTTTGGCAAAACAGGGGAAGGGTTGGAGAATCGCGTGATACTCTCGAGATATGGGAAAGTATAGAAGTATCGACGAATCGTATATACCGCAGATAATCAAGGAATACGCATACTGGACGCTGTCAGTCCATGATGAGCAACGCTATCTCGGACGCGCCTACGTGTGGCTTGTGCGCGAGGGTGGGATGCAGCGATTCTCGGAAATAACCGATGAGGAAATGGCAGAACTGCGAATTATCCTGAAGGAGTACGAAGCGGCGCTTGCGGAACTCTGGCAGCCGGATTTTATGAATTACGCATGGTTGGCCAACCTCTTTTCAGAACATGGAGGCCATGGCCACATGCACTTGATTCCGCGATACAAGAGTCCTCGCACTTTTGAAGGTACTGACTTTGTTGACGACAAGTGGGGAAAGAATTGTATGCCAAGCACGCGATTTGAGATGAGCGAGGGCATGCTCTTCAAAATCCGCGATGCACTGCGCACGAAACTTGCCTAGATAGAGACGATTACGGGGATTACAATCGGCCTTTTCATCGTACGCTGCAAGAGGAAGCGGGAGACGGCCTCGGCGAGGTCTTCGCGAGCGTTGTCGAGGTCGGCTGCGCGCGGATTGCGTAGGCTGCCTTCCACCGATTTGCGGATGATGAGACGTGTCTGGTCCATGAGGTCTTTGTTGTCGCGTAGATACACAAATCCTCTTGAGATGATGTCGGGGGACTTGTGGAGCTTGCCCGTGCGCCTATCCACGGTCGCGACGACGACACAGAAGCCCTCCTGGCCGAGTGCTTTACGGTCGCGCATGAGCACATCGGAGAGTTCACTGACTGTCTGACCTTCGACGACGCGTAGCTCGGCGGGTGCCTTTATGGCGTGCTTGTGAGCCTTTTCACCACCGCGGATGTCGATGACCGAGCTGTTGTCAGGGATTATCACATTTTCCTTTTTCACGCCCATCTCAACCGCGAGGTCGCCGTGGACGCGGAGCATGTAGTGATAGCCGTGTACGGGGACAAAGAATTTCGGACGAATCTGCTTGTGTATCCAGACCGCCTCTTCACGGTTGCCGTGACCCGAGGCATGCACATCGGACGCGTGATACGTGATGATGTGTGCGCCCTGACGTGAGAGATTGTCTTTGAGTTTTTGCACGGCGCGTTCGTTGCCCGGAATGACTGACGAGGAGAGCACGACCGTGTCTTCCGGCGTAAGGCGGATGTATTTGTGAGTCTTGTTGCCGATGCGGGCGAGGGAAGCGAATTCGTCTCCCTGTGCACCGGTCGCGAGGATGATGATTCTCTCGGGTGGGTACTGGTTCATATTTTCCACCGGAATGACCGTGTCGTCTTTGTATTTGATGAGACCGAGCTCGCGCGCAATCTCGATGTTGGTGCGCATAGAGCGGCCGTCGATGACGATCTTTTTTCCATACTGCTCGGCAAAGTGCACGATGCGAATGAGTCGCTCTAGGTGCGAAGCAAACATCGCGATAACGAGTCGGCTTTTTGATGCTCTGATTATTTCCTCGAGTGTCTTATAGACGACAGACTCGGGAATAGAGAAGCCGGGCTGCCAGACGTTGGTCGAGTCCATGAGGAGTGCGAGCACGTTGCGCTCTTTGAAAATGCCAAACTCACGCTTCTCTTCGTCGGACGGATCGCCGTTTTCGTGGTTGAGCTTGATGTCCCCGGTGAAGACGACATCGCCCCACTGGGTCTCGATGATGATACCCATCGAATCCGGTACAGTGTGTGTGACACCGAAGAAACGAATGGTGTGTTTCCCGAGCTTCACCACCTCATCTTTCTCGACTTCTCGAATCACAACCGGCTGACCGGCAAATTCTTCCTG
>Ga0172379_10011050_pt1 | contig 10835 bp, 12 predicted proteins | sample GrowelOW334metaG_FD_119756 | JGI IMG/M metagenome (GOLD analysis project Ga0172379, IMG submission 119756) | Groundwater microbial communities from an aquifer near a municipal landfill in Southern Ontario, Canada - Groundwater well OW334 metaG | ecosystem: Environmental > Aquatic > Deep... | reverse complement strand
GGTATTATAAGAAACGAGAAAGTTTTTGAATTGCTTGAAAGCAATTAAACGACGCCAATTTACGAATGACACGCGAATGACGCTAATAAAATTCCATTTATCGCGTCAGGCATAATTCGCATCATTAGCGTGTATTAGCGTATTAGTGTCGCTGATTTATGAATTTAATACCAACTGTTATAGAAAAAACCTCATCCGGAGAGAGGGCTTACGACATATATTCCCGCCTTCTTAAAGAAAGGATTATATTTTTGGGAGGTCCTATAAACGATGCTGTATCAAACACTGTTATAGCTCAGCTTTTGTTTTTAGACAGCCAAGATCCAAAGAAAGAGATAAAACTTTACATAAACAGCCCGGGCGGATCTGTTACGGCGGGACTCGCAATTTACGACACGATGCAGTTTGTTAAATCCGATGTAAGCACTATTTGTATCGGTATGGCGGCTTCAATGGGAGCGGTTTTGCTAGCAGCCGGAAAAAAGGGAAAAAGATTTTCTCTTCCTAACAGCGAAGTCATGCTTCACCAAGTTATGGGGGGAGCGGAAGGCCAGGCTGTTGAAATTGAAATCTCAGCGCGGCACATTATAAAAGTAAAAGACCGCTTAAATAAGATTTTAGGAAAACATACAGGGCAATCTCTAAAGCAAATAGAAAAAGACACGGACAGAGATTTCTTTATGTCGCCAGAAGAAGCTAAGGCGTATGGGCTTATTGATGAGATAATTTCACCAAAAAGATAAGGACAGGATATTAGGTACTAGGGATTATGGTATTATAGTAAAGTGGGCTATAAAAATATGGAAAAAATTGATTTATCAAAACTTACAAAACACTTTGATTATAAATGGATAGCTCTTTCTCCGGATTACAAGAGAATTGTTTCTAGCGGCAAGTCTTTGCAAGAAGTTATGGAAAAAATAAAAGAAAAAGACAGAAATAAGGTTGTTTTCCACAAAGTTATTCCAATGGGTTATGCACCTTTGTCATTATGAAATATTCGTATGTGACTTTTTTACCAGGTGTGCATAGTAAGGAAAATATTATAAAGAGACCGATGATTGAAATTGAAATCTTCGGTCCAAAAGGAAGCCATAAACAATTTGCTTTGATTGATTCTGGAGCTGACCGCTCCCTTTTTAATATGGAGATAGCGAAAGTTATTGGTCTTGATCTTTCTAATGGCGGGGAATATGGAGTAACTGGAATTAGCGGTGTGACAAAAGCAATTATATTAGAAGTAGAAATCAAAGTAGCTCATCTTAATAAAATAATTATACCTGTTGGTTTTATAGATAGTCCGTATGTAGGAGTTTTATTGGGGCAGGAAGGGTTTTTTGATAAAAACAAGATTAAATTTGAAAAAGATCATGATACTTTTGAAATAAATCCTGTTTTTAAGAAATAATATATGAAAACAAGATTTTATAGATTTAAAATATGCAAAAATAGTTTCATAAAAAATGAAGGAAAACCAAAATGGGAAACTTCTATTGATTTTACTAAAATCAAAAAAGGAGGAATCAAAATAAGAAAATTACTCTCAGTTTTCAAAACATTAAACATATCATAATCATACGATCGTAAGAAATGGAAAGAAAGGATTTTAAGTCCATAAGTCCAAAAGATTATTTTTGTGAATTTTAAAAAAGACCCCTCCACGTGGTTCCGTGGGGGGTGCGGTTCTGATGAACGGGATTTTGGTGATTCTAGACACGAAACTCGCCCAACCTCCTGCCATCACAAGCTAGCCATCTGTCGATGGCATCTAGGTGAGGAGCGGCTCTCTTGGCTGTGTCCTCGTCGAGTTTAAGGAACAAAATCTCCCGCTTGGCTGGATCGTCAATGATACTGATTCCAGTCTTTCGTTTGGCCATTTCCGACATCCTCCTGGTTGGTTATGCTCTCGCGAGCGGTAGCGGTGCTTAGTTTACCCTTACTTTAATACAACCATAGAGCCAAAAAATTGTCCATATTCTTACTTATCACTCACGAGAAAGCAGGAATCTAGATCTGGATCCCGCATCCCTTCAGAGGCGGGCAAGCAAGTGCGGGATGACAAAGTATTTACTCCTTATACAAAACCGGTAAAAGACTTTCGCCATCAAGATCTGCTGGAGCGGGGATTCCCATCAAATCAAGCATGGTCGCGGAAATATCCTGCAAAATTCCCTTAACATTATTTGGATTTTTAAGTTCGGCTATTTTTTGAGGTGGATTTTCACGTTTTAATTCTTTCATTATTAAATAAACCGGAACAGGATTTGTTGTGTGTTCTGTTTGCGCTTCTCCTGTGAGCGGATTTATTTTTTGTTCCGCATTTCCATGATCCGCTGTAATTATCAGCGCATAATTATTTTCAAGAACTGTTTTTGTTATTTCTCCAATGCATCCATCGACAACTTCTATGGCTTTTACTGTAGCTTCGTAATCTCCAGTGTGGCCGACCATATCGGCATTGGCAAAATTAGCCAGAATAAAATCGTATAATCCGCTCTTTATAGCTTTTATTACTTCTTTTGAAATTTCCGGAGCCTTCATTTGCGGATTTTTTGCGAAAGTCGCTCCAGGCAGGGAAGGTATCAATTTTCTTTCTTCTCCTTCAAAAACTTCTTCACGGCCGCCGTTAAAAAAATATGTTATATGGGCATATTTTTCTGTTTCTGCAACTTTAAACTGAGTTTTTCCGTTTTCCGCGAGTATTTTTGAAAGATAGTATTTTAGTTCCGGAGGAGGAAAAACAGCGTTTGCGTTTGTTCCTTCCTCGTACTTTACTAAAGACGCAACAAACAAGTTTTTAAGCGGTTTTGTTTTAAAATCCGAGAAATTTTGCTTTGCAAAGGCTCTTGAAATCTGGCGCGCGCGATCCTCGCGAAAATTAAAGAAAATAACAACATCATTGTCTTTTACGGAACATTTTGGTTTCCCGGTTTCATCGGCAAGCCCCGTTAAAGGCAAGGCGCTAGGGTCATCTGCCGTGCCAGAAACATGAGCCTTTAACGGGGCAAGAGAAATCGGCTCCAAAAACTCATCTGTAATTCCTGCTGAATATTGTTTTTTAATTGCCTTAATAAAATCAGTCGTTGGCTCGCCATTGCCGTTAGCTATAAGATCATAGGCTTTTTTTGTTCTTTCCCAGTTTGAATTTCTGTCCATTCCATAAGAACGTCCAGTTACGCTTGCGATTTCTCCGACGCCGAGCCATTTTAATTTTTCAATTAAATTCTGTATAAACGTTGCCGATTCTTTTGGGGGGCTGTCGCGCCCGTCTGTAAATAAATGAATCCAAATTTTTTCTATATTTTCGTTTTTGCCCATTTCTAAAAGGGCATAGAGGTGGTCTATATATGAATGAACCGATCCTGAACCCAAAAGTCCAACAAGATGCCAATCGGATTTATTTTCTCTTGCGTGTTCGGCCGCTTTTTTTAAAACGGAGTTTTGAAAAAAAGTTCCGTCTTGAATCGCAAGAGTTATTCGAGTTAAGGGCTGGTGCCATATTTGGCCTGTTCCTATGGCAATGTGGCCGACTTCGGAATTTCCAGATTCTCCCCAAGGAATTCCAACAAGAACTCCCGATGCCTGAACAAGAGTAAAAGGAAAGTTTTTTTCTATAAAATCAAAATTCGGCTTTTTTGCATCAGCAATAGCGTTCCCGCTAGTTTCGGGACTTATTCCAAAGCCGTCCAAAATTATTAATACGACAGGTTTCATATGTATGATAAATTCCAAACTACAAGCACCAAATTACAAATAAATTCTAAATTCAAATAAATAAATTACAAACTTTTATTTATAATAGAAGTGAAAATTTTCCTCAATTCAGTAGCTTCTTTCAATAAATAATCTTTATTTTCTTGCAACTTATCGTTACTGATTTCGCATAATCTTAACCATAAACAGCTTTCCTTAGTTTCTTTCCGGCAAATTTTCACACGATGAGAAAAATCTTTCTTACTCAATGCTTCATTAGCTTCAATATAATTAGCCGCTTGCGAACCAGATGATCTTATAAGCTGTTTGCCATATTCAAGATTGGCGATGGTTTTTGGCAAGAATTTGACGAAATCTTTACAATTTTTAGCAAAGCAAAACGTTCTTTCTTCGAGATCATATTGTTTTGAATTTTGATATTCGTCCATTTGATATTGTTTGTAATTTGGTATTTGTGGTTTGGTGCTTTGCTTATATGTATATTATACCCGATTTGATTTTATTCGGCTCAAGCTGTTAGTCTGAAGCTAGTACCCACCATTCAAAAGGAGGCAGATGATGGCCCAGATACTTGATACTGAGACTTTTTTAGGGCTTGCTTTAGAAACAAGGCCTGGCGTATCTACACGAACTTTGAACGAGATATGGGAGAGGATTCAGAAAGCTGGTCTTGATGTGATTTTTGAATTTTCAGGATCTGGAGTCAGTCGGGCGATACATACCTCGCCAAGGATTTTCGATAAGGTTAGGATATATAATATTTATTGGATTGTCCGTGCTCCTTTCACTTACGGTCCAGAGCCAGATCCTAATTTCGATTATTTTCGTAGCCGGTTTTTTACCGGTTTGTCGGAAGAAATTCTTGCAAAACTCCGCGATATAAGGGATCAGGTATTCAAAGAAGGCATGGCGTAAATAAAGTTCTTTCAGATTATGCCCAACCGAAAGGTTGGGTAATTTTATTTGATTTTATCTAGCTTTAGGTATTTAATTTAGATAGTACCTACAATAAAAATCCCGCAAAAAGGAGGTGTGGCGATGGCTTACGAACAGAGGCTTGGGAATTTAAAAAAAGAACTCAAAAAACTTGGTATCAGGGTTGGGCGACCTATAAGGATAAGGCCAAGATACCAAGCGGAAGTTGATGAGTTTGCCAGAAGGGTTGAAGATATACACGAAAAATCTCGCAATGCGCCTCCGATACATTTTGACGCGGCACTTTCCTAAATAAGCAAGCCATGTCAAATTGTCATATAGTTTATCCCGCTCCGACGCAACATCGGAGCGGTATTTTAATTAAGCTTATAAATATAGAGCAAATCCGAGTTATATCTTTGAATCTTAAAAACCGGATCAAGATTTTTATAATTGTAAATTTCTTCAAAATTCTCCGGAAGAAAAGTGGTTCTTGTTATAAACATAAGATAATCAGGTTTTTCGACGCATCCGATTTGTATGTCTTTTCGCACCGGATAGTACAAAAACAAATGCTCAGCGAATGGAACACATACAGTAGAATTTATGCTCGCATTCGTATTTACCCAGTTTAATCCCTCTCTAAAAGAAGCTCCCCAGTATTCAATTTCAAATTGTTTTTCTATATTTTTTGGATAAATTGCTCGCACGATTTCATTAAAATAAGAATCTCCGTAAGGATACACTCTAAACAAATCCACCAAGAGCCACAATATTATCAAAACTGAAATTGCGACAATCGCTATCTTATTTCTGATTTTCTTAAAAATCCAATCAATTCCTATTGCAGAAAAAGTAACAAGCGCGGGGAGTATAAAAATGTAATGCCTCATTCCATCATATCTGGTTGATCCTGGAATTATGGCTATCAAAATCCTTGTTATTGGCCACAAAAAAAGGATTCCGTATTCAAGAAACTGTTTTTTAAGCTTTTTTGCGGATTCAAAAATCCCAATAATCATCGGCAATACAACAAATATAGATAGCGTTCCGAATATGTAAAAAATCGCGTAATGCCACGGGAGTTCTTTTGCGGCATACGAAGTTCCAAAGTAAAGAACATTGCTGTCCCATGCGTGGTGCCGCAAAAAATAAAAGAAAGAGTCAAAAAGTATCAGCGGTCTTTTCCAGAGCATAGGCCAAAAAACAAAAACAGTAAGAAGCGCTGAAGAAGATATTATTCCAAGAAGCGAAAAATCTTTTTTTAAATGCGATTCCTTTTTTATTATCAAATTAACAATATAAGGAATAAAAAATATTGGAAGAACCAAAACAGAATCAACTCGGGTAGCTAGTGAAAAGCCGATTAAAATTCCAGCCCATATTGCGGTGGAATTCTTTTTGTTTTTAAAGCATAAATAAAGAAGATAAAGAGATGTTACAAATTCGGCAAAAAGGGGAATATCTTTTGGATTAAAATGGCTGTGCGCTATAAATCTTGGGCTAAGAATTAAAAGAATACACGCTATCAAAGCTATTCGCGGATTTATCAGCGTTGAAATAAGCTTATACGAAAAAAACAATCCGAAAGCGGAAGCAAAAATTATAAGAATATGAAAAGCATCAGCATATTCAAAACCCATATTTAACATCCATCCTCCAAAATTTTGGTTTAAGATTTCAAAAAAAGGGCCGTAATAAATCTGATCGGCTCGGGCAAATTCTTCCTTATCCGTAATTCCTTTCATATAATTCACGGTTACCGCGCCAATATGATGCTGTGAAGGCTCATCCCATGTAAGGCCGTAGGATTTTAATGTAAGCAGGTTAAACAAAAGAAATACGGCAAGGATTATGCCGAATGTGATATTACATTTTTTGTTTTCATTATCCATAAATAATTTCAGTTAAGCGTTAATCGGTAACGAAGCCCGTATCGTCAAAAGTTTTACGTTAGACGTAACCGAAAAACGAAACGGGTATCGTAACCTTTAAACAATAAACCTAATTTAGTATCCATAATCCGATTAGAAAATTATAGAACAATTTTTAATATATTATAATGTATTTGACAGATATGTCGGTTAGTATTTCGGAGGGGTATTTTTATTTAAACTTATTTAGGCTCAGTGATAGAATATTATAATGGACAAAAAATTTGACGAATGGAACACGCGAAAAAAATTGATGGATATTTCGGAGTCGCTAGCTGATTTTCATGAAAGAGAAATTTGGTGGTGTTCTATAGGCGTTAACGTTGGTTCAGAACAGAATTCTCAAGCGAGCGATTTTAGTCGGCCAGTCTTGATTGTTAGAAAATTTACCCGCGATGTGTTTTGGGGTATTCCTATTACCACAAAAATAAAGAATTTGAATTTCAGGATTCGCTTCAATCTTAACGGGATTGAGAATGATTTATTGCTTTTACAATTAAGAATCTATGATAAGAAGCGGCTGATTAGGAAAATTGGTACCATACCAAAAGAAGATTTTATTAGGATTATAAACGCAATTAAAGGATTATTATAAAAACGAGCCCAGCTTGCGCAGGGCTCTCGGAGGCCGAAGCCAATGTGTAAATACATTATAGCAATCCAGCTACTCTTGTCAATATCCTATTAAAATGCTAAACTCAGTCTGTTAGATTTTAGTTTTTAATTTTAAGTTTGGGACGTTACTCCTTGGGCTTTTGGATTTTCAAGGAATTAGCACAGGGATATAGTTGATTTTAATCAGTTTATAGTTATTAGTTGCTAGTTTTAGTTGAAAGGTTTCCAGTTATAGTTTTTAAAACTAAAACAGAAAAACTAATTAACCAAAACTAAGAACCATAAACTAAGAACTTTTTAACTAAATGATATTGTATAGTAACAATCCAATCACTTTAGAATCAAATGCCAGACTTTTTACCGCTGGTTGTTTTAACGTTTGTAGGAGGTTTATTGATAGGGTACTTTATACGCCAAGGGATAGCAAAGAGGCGCGCAGGTAGCCTTGAAGCGCGACTCGACAAGATGGTCGAGAAAGCGCGTTCAGAAGTAAAAGAGCGTCAGGACGAAGCAAAAATTAAAGCTCAGGCGATTATAAACGAAGCCAAAGAGGAAACAAATCGCCGACAGTCTCAACTCGCGAAGATTGAGGAACTTTTGCTTAAACGCGAAGAGGGCTTGGAGAAAAAAATTACCGAAACCGAAAAGAAAATGGATGTTTTGGAAAAGGACCGTGTTGAACTCTCTAAGCTCAAAGACAGCCTAGAAGTAATAAAGCAAAAAGAAATGGCCGAGCTTGAGCGCGTTGCAAACCTTACGCGCGAACAGGCAAAAGAGGAGCTTTTCAAACAGATTGAAAAAAACAATTCAGATGATATTCTTAAGCAAATTCATCGCTTGGAGGTTGATGGAAAAGAGAAGCTTGAGAAAAAAGCGCAAGAAATTATCGTATCTTCTTTGCAAAGATATTCCGGATCTGTGGTTTCCGAAGTTACAACAACTTACGTAAATTTGCCTTCCGAAGAGCTTAAGGGAAAAATAATCGGAAAAGAAGGAAGAAACATCAAAGCCTTAGAAAGACTTACCGGAGTTGAAGTTGTTGTTGATGAATCTCCGGACTCGGTTATGATTTCCAGTTTTGATCCAATCAGAAGACAGGTTGCAAAAACCGCGCTTGAAGATTTGATAAAAGACGGGAGAATACAACCGGCAAAAATAGAAGAGGCTGTTGCACAGGCGCGCGATAAGGTAAATGAAAAAACAAAAGAAGCAGGAGAAGCCGCTGTGTTTGATGTGGGTATTACCGGTCTTGATCCAAGACTTGTTCAGCTTCTTGGAAGATTAAGATACAGAACTTCTTTCGGACAGAATGTTTTATTGCATTCAATAGAAGCGGCTCACATTGCTGGGATGATAGCGGGAGAGCTTAAGGCAAATGTTAGGACGGCAAAAATTGGAGCGCTGTTCCACGATATCGGAAAAGCGATAGACCATGAAGTTCAAGGTTCTCACGTTGAAATTGGAAGAAGAATTTTACAAAAATTCGGCGTGGACGATAATGTCGTAAAGGCGATGCAAGCGCATCATGGCGATCATCCGTACGAAACTCCGGAAAGCATTATTGTTCAGGTTGCCGAATCAATTTCTGCAGCGCGCCCAGGAGCAAGAAAAGATACTGTAGAAGTTTATCTTAAGCGCTTGGAAGATATTGAAAGAATCACTACCGGCTTTGAAGGCGTTGAGAAAAGCTATGCAATACAGGCAGGAAGAGAAGTTAGGGTTTTTGTTGTTCCGGACAAAGTTGATGATTTGTCTATGCACAAATTAGCCAAGGAAATTGCCGGAAAAATAGAAGAAGATCTTCAGTATCCAGGAGAAATCAAGATAACTGTTATAAGAGAAAACAGAGTTGTTGAGTACGCGAGATAAAGTAATTAAGTAATCAAGTAACTAAGTAATTACCTAATTACTTTTTACATAATTACGGAATTTTTTGTTTTCCACAGAGAAAGTATAGGTTTATTGCGGAAAATCGTCATATCGTGTATCATTAAGCCAGTTATCCAAGAGCGAAGCGATTGGTAATAACGCTTAACCCGCCAAAATTTTTGCGGAGCAAAAACTTGGGCGGGGGCTCAATTTTATCGCTATTCGCCTTTGGCTCATAGTTAAAATTGGCAAAGGTCGATAAAATTCAGTAATTACCTAAAAAACTAATGACAAAGAATCAATTTGTTAGCGCTATTGCCGCAAAAACAGGCAAAGCCAAGACAGAAACAGCGGAAGTGGTTGATGCCATTTTCGACACTATCACCCAGACAATGATAAAGGGAGACAGTGTGAATATTTCAGGTTTTGGAGTTTTTAGGGTTTCAAAAAGAAAGGCGCGCGAAGGAATCAATCCAAGAACAGGAGAAAAGATTCACATCGCAGCCAAAACAGCCCCTAAGTTCAGAGCAGGAAAGACATTGAAAGAGGCGGTTAAATAATTTAAATAAAATTCATCCGAACGGCTCAATCCACCCATGGCGAGATTGAGCCGTTTGTTTTTCAAGGCTAAACCTTAAGAATCCAAAGGTTTAGCCTTTAGAGTTTAAAATCGGACATCGGATGTCCAAGTTTCGCGACTGCAGGTTAAATGCGCCACAGTAGATTTGACGCAGATATATAAATATGCTTTGATAATTCCATTAAAAGTTCTTTAACTTAAACTTACATAGGCGCTGCGCGCTGGAAAGGCGAGTAGGAGATGAGGATCTTCACTCACGCGAATGTTGATCGGGACAATACATTCTCTATATGTGCGGCAAGGGAGTTTATACGGGGCGCTTCCGAAGCGGAAGTAGTGTTTGTAAACCAGAGGACTTGGAATGCCGAAACAGAACCCGGTGATCTTATTCTTGATATGTCGGCTGGCGGACGCGGTTGGAAGGGTGACAAGGACGAAGACGGGATAGTCCACTCTTGCTTTAAATATATTGTTGACCATTTTGCGCCAAGAGAAGACAGGGAGATTCTTAGGCATCTTGTTGCTTTTGTAGATATGCAGGATTCAAGAGGTGAAGCGCTGAAGCATCTTCTTCCAAACCTGAGCAGAGAAGAAAGAATGTTTGTTTCCGAAATTTCTATCAGCGCGGTTTTCTTTGGAATCAAAGCAATACATCCAGGGAACGATCTTTATGTTGTTAACGTAATGGCAGATTTTTTTTCTGGATATCTTGAACTCAAACGCAGAAATTTATCCGACGATGAACGTAGCAATTTTCTGCAAACCATTGAATTTTTTGGAGACGGTAAAGTTGCACTAGTTATTGATTCACCGGAAGGTTTTTCCGGAAGCTCCCTTTTCAACAGAGGCGTTGTTGCTTATGTATATGAGAATGGTAACGATAAGGGAGTAAGAAGAAGAAACAGTTCGACCGTTCGGATGGATCATCCAAGGATTCGCGCTGTCGTTGAAAGCGTTGGAGAAGAAATCGGCGAAGGAGACGGCAAATGGTATCCTCATCCGTCCGGATTTCTTTTTAGTTGGGGAACGAGAACAGGCCACGCCAGCACTCCATCAAAAGTTAATACAAGGAAATTGGCGCAAGCTGTGGCCGAAGTGCTTCTTTCTGTTCCTGAAGAACTTGGAGAAAATGACGATTCGGAAGATATATAACAGTCTTCCAGTTTACCCCGGTGTAGTAACAACTACGTCGGGGTATTTTTTTTTGC
>Ga0172379_10011049_pt1 | contig 10836 bp, 10 predicted proteins | sample GrowelOW334metaG_FD_119756 | JGI IMG/M metagenome (GOLD analysis project Ga0172379, IMG submission 119756) | Groundwater microbial communities from an aquifer near a municipal landfill in Southern Ontario, Canada - Groundwater well OW334 metaG | ecosystem: Environmental > Aquatic > Deep... | reverse complement strand
AGGGCTAACGTCGTTTTGCCGCCCGATTCGGGACCATATATCTCGATGATCCGGCCGCGGGGCACGCCGCCAACCCCCAGGGCAATGTCAAGACTGAGAGACCCCGTAGAGATCACCGGCACATCAATCTTCTCTGATCCTCCTAACTTCATGATGGCCCCTTTTCCAAACTGACGTTCAATTTGGCTGATGGCCAGCTCGACGGCCTTATTTCTGTCCATATCTACCCCCATCGTGAACCCTCCTTTTTCGATAAGTAATGGTCTGCAACTCGTGGCGCTTCTTTGAGTTCATCCCCCCTGAAGGGGAAACGCCGCGAGTTTTGTGTATATCGCCCCCTGCGGCGACAGGCTGCTCTGGAACAACACCACCTCCCCAACCGTAAAATTTCCGGCCGTCAGGTTGGCCCCCGCCTCAGCGGCCGGGGCCAGGCCGATAATCCCTTTGGGAACCTTGACCCGTCCCATGGTTAAATGCGCCCGGAACGGCCGGTCCTCTTTCGGAAAACCAAGAGTAAAGAACTCCTCTTCCAGGTCTTCCTGCAAAGAAAGCAGCTGCCCCAGCTGCCCGTTTATTCCCAGCCAAATTATCCGGGGCCGGGTCGCGTCCGGGAATGCCCCCAAACCCCTGATCTCCAGAGCAAACGGCGGGGCAGCATTCGTCCTCCTGGCAATGACCGCGGAAATATTTCCTACGTCCTGCGCCGATATGTCGCCGAAAAACTTCAAGGTCAGATGGATCCCCTCCGGCCGCACCCAGCGAATCGCCCCCTGGATGCTTTTTTTAAAGCGGTTTTGCATCCCTTCGATATTTTCGAGAACAACCGCCGGAGGATCGATGGCCAGAAAGGCGCGGATATTTTTATTTTCATTCATGGTTCATCTCCCCGGTCAGGTATCTTTTCAGCATGATCAGCGCTGCCTGAGAGGCAATGATCTTGACGCGGCGGCGATTCCAGCGGTAAGAAAATTTCCGGCAGTATGATTCCATGCCGTCGGCAAGGGCGATAAAGACAGTCCCCACCGGCTTGGCCTCCGAGCCCCCGTCAGGCCCCGCGATTCCCGTCGTCGCAAGCCCCAGATCCGTGCCGGCAAGCCTCCTTACCCCTTCCGCCATGAGACGGGCCGTCTCTTCGCTGACGGCGCCATGTTTTTGGAGGATATCTTCGGGAACCCCGAGGAGATCCGTTTTTGATCTATTGCTGTAGGTGACAAGCCCCCGCTCCAGATACATGGAACTGCCGGGAATATCCGTCAGGCGGTCCGTAATCAACCCGCCGGTACAGGACTCGGCAACGGAAACCGTACGTCCCTGTTCGGTGAGCAGTCCGGCCACGACGCCTTCCAGGGTTTCTTCGTCATAGGCAAAGACATATGGGCCGAGGCGTTTGTAGATCTCTTCCTCCGCTTTTTTAACCCTTAACCATGCCGCAGCCTCCACCGTATCTCTTGCGGACAGGACGAGATGATTCTCCGGGAAACGGGGGTAGAAACCGACGTCGACGCCGAGCCCCGACAGATCTATCCCGGCTACCGCCTGGTCCACCGCCGCTTCACCGAGACCGAAGATCTTCAAGGTCCGGACCGCCGGATATTGTGATTCCTCGGGAAAAGAACGGCAAAGGAGAGGAAGGACGACTTCCGGCAGCATTCTTTTTACCTCGACCGGGACACCCGGAATGACGGCAAGGACCTTTCCCTGGACCTGCAGGGAAAAACCGGCCGCCGTGCCCACGGGATTGTCAAGGATTTGAGCTCCCTGGGGAAACACCGCCTGCTTGGCATTGTTCTCCGTCCACTTAAAACCGTACCTGGAAAAGAAAGCCTTGATATGACTCAAAACCCCTTCGTCCGTATACAGCGGCAAGTTGAAAGCCCTCGCCACCGCGGCCGTGGTAATATCGTCGGCCGTCGGGCCAAGACCGCCGGTAATGACAACGGCATCCGTCAATGGCAAAACGAAATCAAGGGCTCGCTTGATCATCGCCTCGTCATCTCCCACAGACATGGTTGCCGCAACCTGCCAGCCCTGGAGATGGAACTGGCGGGCAATGAGCGCGGTATTCGTATCCTGGATGCCGCCGCTCGTCAATTCGTTGCCAATGGTAATAATACCGGTCTTCAAATCATCCCCCTGTCCTGCTCACAGATTCACATAACGGATCAGGATGTGCAGGATTACATTTGCGTAGATACCCGCCGCGACATCGTCCATCACCACTCCATATCCACCGGGCAATTGATTCTGGAAGAAATTGGCGGGAAATATCTTTACAATATCAAAAAAACGAAAGAGCGCAAACCCCGCCAGCAGGTGGGGAACCGTAGGCAATACGAGGAACATCGCCCAGAGGAAACCCGTCCATTCATCAATGACGATCCGGGAGGAATCCTTCTCATGGAAGATCTTTTCCGCCTCCTGAGACGTATAAAAGGCCAGAAAAGTAAAGGCAACCACGGTCACGAGGTACATCGGCCAGGACAGGGGTGAGATAACCAGATACAGGGGAATGGCGGCGAAGGTTCCCGCCGTTCCCGAAGCAAAAGGGAAATACCCGCTGCCGCAGCCGGTGGCAATGACCTTGATAAGGGATTTGTTCAGGGGTCACCTCACCCAATTGGTTGGTCAGGCTATCTCCTTTTCTCCCGTGTGTCAACAGGAAATCCCTTAATAACAGAACAATCGTTCCATTAAGGTGCCTCCTATGAAAGATTTGCTCTTCAGGCTTCACTCCTGTTCCCGGGCCATCGTCCATTTGGACGGCGACGCTTTTTCAACCTCCGGCAAAAGGCAATCCATTGGTAGTTGTGGGACAATCCATCATTACGGGAGGGGATCCGGGCACCGTGGCCTGCGCCATTCACTCTGCCGGAATACTGGGAATCAAACGGGGTGAGTCTCTCCAAGGGGCCAGACGCTATCAATTGGCCCCTGCGAAGATGACAGCATTCCCCCGGAAAACCAATTCTGACGCAGTTTGCCGGGAAGCGGGGCGAACCTGCCAATAAGGGGGCAGACCCGGTTCTGCGGAGATAACGACCGCAGACACCTGGGTCCGCCGATCTTCCAACTTCCCTGAAAAAGCGCCGACAATTCGTCTATGGCAGCGAAGACAGATAAGAACGAAGATTGACCTTCTTGTTATTTAAACCAAGCTTGTTCCGGATGTGATTCCGGTGCAGATCAATGGCGCTCTTGGAAACATTCATGATTGTAGCGATTTCCTTGGTCTTCTTCGCATCCCTGATGAGGCTGGCCACCTGAATTTCTTTGGGAGTGAAACCCAGGTACGTCGAGGTCAGCTTCATGAGGAAAGGAGATATGATTTCTCCAAGGTGCATATCGATGATATCCACCAGAATCGCCTGGGTTTCGTTCAAGGGGGTGGACTTAAGTTTCCCGACATAAGGCAGGACCAGTTCTTTGACATTGGCGATAACCCTGACCCCGACTTCGTTCTTGTCATCCTCCCGATGCTTCAACAGCACCTTGAGAGCGGCATTGAGTTCTTCGAGAGATTTGGCGGTAGCCTCCAGTTCCATTTCCCGTCTCTTCAGGGCCTCCTCAGCGACCTTTTTCTCTGCGTTTTGCTGTTCCAGTGCTTTATTAACCCTGAGTAGCTCCGCTACTCTTTCCTCGCCCTTCTTATCCGTTTCTTCTTGACCCTTACGAATCATTTTTCTTCCTCCTCAATTATTTAAGATAATGCTGTTCATGGCCTGTATCCCTTTGTTTCATTTACTACGAGGTTAATCACATGTAACTTGTTTGATAACACGCCTTTTATATCAGCCCTAATCTGTTGTTACTGATACAAGACAAAGGGCAAAAAATCAAGATATTTTTAGAATAATATTACTATAGAACATAAAGCAGGATATTTTTCAGCAATCGAAATAATTTCATGATTTTATGATTGACAGCCGCCAGCCTTTCCGCTAGTAGTCCAAACAAAATATAAGCAGGTTTGCAGATATAAGGTTTCTGATAAATGTAGGGAATGTTTGCTCGTCGGAGATGTCAAAGGGATAGTGAAATGAAAAAAGTGTTTGTCGCAATCATGCTGATTTTAACCATCGCCTTTGCCGCCAACGTCCAGGCGGAAAATGCTACGATCTTCAAAATCGGAGAGGACATCACGATTGAAGAAGGGGTACGGATAAATCATGTCTTGGCAATCAATGGCCAGATCACGGTCTCAGGAACTGTCGAGGGAAACGTTATTGCTATTAGCAAATCCATTGTTCTGACCAGAAAGGCCGTGGTCAAAGGGAATGTCTTAACCATAGGCGGCGTCATTGTCAGGGGTAAGGGGGCGGAGGTTCAGGGAACGATCACGGCGATTAACTCCTCAAACATCTCAGATGCTATCACCACAGTTTTAAGTGGTGAATGGGAAGGTTGGTCTTGGGTATTCGCAATTATCTCCCTTACCATCTTCTTCAGCATATTGATCATTGCCGTACTGATTGTAATCCTGATACCCAAACCCGTCAGGGTCATTGCTGCTTCCATTCAGGAAGAAACTGTAAAGATTACCCTCTGGGGACTTCTAGGAATGGTGCTGGTTGTACCATTGGCTATTTTGTTGACCATCTCCGTCATCGGCATTGTGCTGATACCTTTGGAGATGATCCTGATTGTTTCCGCGGGGCTGCTGGGTTTCATCGCCATGTCCCAGATTATCGGACAGAAACTATATGCATTGTTTAAGAGACCTCCCCAGCACATTATCAGGGAAACATTCTGGGGGCTGGTCGTCTTGTGGTTAATCGGCTGGATACCCTACATAGGTTGGATGGTCAAGGTCCTTGCCCTGATGATGGGTCTGGGTTCCGTCGTCTATACCCGCTTCGGCTCCCACTCGCCAAAAAGGCAACAGCCCGCCTTCAAGTCTGCCCCTTGAATACGGCCTATGTCCCCTCGTCGCAAACTCAGGTGAGGCGATTCAGGGCATCTACAAGCTCCCTCACAGATTGGGCCGACTTTTTCAGGGCTGACATCTCCCCCTCCGTCAGGTGAAGCGGCATGATCTCTTCAACGCCTCCTTTGCCTAATTTTACCGGAACGCCGACGAACAGATCCTGAATGTCATACTCCCCCTGGAGGTAAACTGCACAGGGAAGGATTTTTTTCCGATCTTTGAGGATTGCCTCGGCCATCTCTACCGCCGCTGACGCCGGGGCATAGAAGGCGCTGCCCGTTTTCAGAAGGCCGACGATTTCCGCCCCCCCGTTGCGAGTCCTGTCGACCAGCGCCTCGATACGCTCAGGGGAGAGGACTTCCGGCAATGGAATACCGGCAACGGTGGAATAGCGCGGCAGGGGGACCATTGTGTCGCCATGACCACCGAGGACGGTAGCGTGAACATTCTCCACCGATACCTGTAATGCCATCGCGATGAAGGCCCGGAACCTGGCCGCATCGAGGACGCCCGCCATACCTATCACCCTGCTTCTCGGAAAACCGCTGACCTCGTAGGCGACATGACACATCGCATCCAGGGGATTACTGACAATGATCAAGATGGCTGCCGGGGAATACCTGACCACTTCCTGCACCACGGTTTTCATGATCCGGGAATTGATTGTCAGGAGGTCGTCCCTGCTCATGCCGGGCTTGCGGGGGACACCTGCCGTGATGATGACGATATCCGATCCTGCCGATTCTTCATAGCTGTTCGCTCCTATGATTGTGGAATCGTGTTTCTCAATGGGGGCCGCCTCGGCAAGATCCAGGGCCTTGCCTTGCGGGATGCCTTCCAGAACGTCTATCAGGATAACATCACATAATGCTTTCTCCACAAGCCGCTGGGCGACCGTCGCCCCCACGTTTCCCGCCCCGATAACCGCCACCTTCTTGTCCATGATTCACCTTCCACAGGTTTAATGGCGCTTCATAATGGCGCAGCATTCCCTTGTCAAGATGTTTTATGAATCTTGACAGCTTCGTAAAAAGATCCGGATGCTGCGTTGCGCTGTATCCTTCCCCGTATCAAGTACGGGGCAGGCTTACTGCGGCGTATGCCAAGTACGCCTCATTCCTCATGATTTGCGCGCCTTGCCTGCGGATCTTTTTACGAAGCCGTCGATTATGGCCAATTATCATACTTTTTTACGGGTTTAATCAATCTTGGTCGTACCTCAGTTTTTTTCTTGAAGTATCATCGTCACTTCGCTATATGCCAACGAACGTTTTCAAACCGTGACTCAATGAGGGAAGCTGCCATGCTGCACAAAGATCTCGAACGGATTTTTCATCCCCGCCGCGTCGCTGTCGCCGGGGTATCGACGGAGGGTTTCGGCTTCGGCCGGGGAATTTTTCTTTCGCTTTTATCCATGGGTTTTGAGGGAGAGCTTATCCCCGTCAATCCCCGGGGAGGTGAAATACTGGGGAGAAAGTTATATCGAAGCATTGATGAAATCCCCGGAAACATAGATTTTGCCGTTATTGCCGTGGCCGCATCGAGGGTGCCGGAAACCCTGGAACAATGCCTGGCAAAGGGGGCTCTGGGTGCCGAAATCATTTCCTCCGGTTTTCGGGAGCTAGGAACGCCGGATGGCGTTGCCCTGGAAGATGAGATTCGCACCATCGCCCGCAGAGGGATTCGAGTCATCGGTCCTAATTGTTTCGGTATTTATTGTCCCCGCAGCGGGCTCACCATGCTTCCCGGACCGGATCTGTCCAGAGAGAGCGGTCCCGTCGCCTTCATTTCCCAAAGTGGAGGCATGTCTATAGATTTTGCCTTCATGGGCCCCTGGACAGGCGTCCACTTCAGCAAGATGGTCAGCTTTGGCAACGGCGCCGACCTTCGGGAAACGGAGCTGCTGGAGCATTTCAAAGACGATGACGAAACGGGCATTGTTTCGCTTTATGTGGAGGGTGTGGAAGAGGGTGAGCGATTTATCAGGTCCCTCAGAGAAACATCTGCGGTCAAACCTGTCGTCGTTTATAAAGGCGGGCTGTCGGAGGCGGGGCAACGGGCGGTAACAAGCCATACCGCCTCGCTGGGAGGAAGCCGGGTTATCTGGGAGGCAGCCCTCCGCCAGGCGGGGGCGATTCAGGTTCAGAGCCTCGAGGAAATGGCTCAGACCTGCCTCGCTTTTTCCCTGCTGCCCCCCCGGATTTACCGGGGAATCACCGTTGCCGGCGGGGGCGGCGCTCTGGGTGTGGCTGCCTGCGACATGGCGGAAGCTTACGGTCTGTCCCTTCCCCATCTAGAGGGAGATGTCTATGAGGCCGTCTTATCATGTTTGCCTAAACCCGGCTCCAGCGCCGCCAATCCTATCGATATTGCCAATCCCTACGTTCCCCCGCGCATGATCCGGGAGGCATTGATCCAGGCGGCGAAAGATAAGCGGGTGGATATCCAGATCCAGGCGCCCCTGCTCTATCATTTCAAGGCCCTGGGCACCCTGATGGGCATGAAGTCTTTCCAGGAAACCACCCCTTATATCGAGATGGCCGCTGCTGCCAGAGAAGTAACCGATATCACCGGGAAACCTGTGGTGGTCGTCCTTCCCAATCCGAGAAGAGGGGAGAAAGATATGGATGTGGAAGAACTGCTCCGACGCGCAAGAACGGCATTTTTAGAAAGAGGAATTCCCGTTTTTGACGTGCTGTCAGACGCCATGCGGGCAATCCATCATGTATCTGCATATGCAGCCGCCCACAGACGACAGGATTAGTGAGCAGTAGCCAGTGGACATTAGCTTTGGCGATATGCTGTTATCAGGTTGTTGTCACTCCCCGGAACGGGGAAGGAAGGGATGCTGATCGAGGATTTTGTGGACGAGCTTCTGGAAATGCCGGACATTTCCGCAGATGTTGAAGAGGAGGGGACAAAATACCAGCAGTACACCATCCGTGCCCGTCGGGTGCTACAGCAGAAATACAAGGTTCTGGAGAACAGCATGGCGTTCAGACAGAAGACCCCGGTCTTCTGCCTGCCGGGAAACTATGACATGGATCTCAAATACACTTCCCCCCACAATCGGGACCTGCACCTCCAAAGTTACGACGTCGAAGGCCTGAAAATTGCCGGTTACGGTGGAGCGGATACCTGAACGCCCGGCATTCCCCAGCGTTATGTAGTGCGCTATCGCAGCGGCAGCGGCATCAAGCTCCCCGAGGCCATGCGCCAAAAGATTAGATCTTATCTGCAGCGAGATGAATAAACAACGCAAAGAATGCTTGACAGAAAGGCGGGGCTGATATAGAGCCAGTGAAATGAATGAACGTTCATTCATTTCACTGAGGTACTGAATCATGCAAAGTTTAGATAAGCGCACCGAAGTCATGGCCGTGGCCATGGAACTTCTGGCGGAGAACGGTTTCCATCGGGTCCCCATGTCCATGATCGCCGCCAAGGCAAACGTGGCGGTGGGAACGATTTATCTTTACTTTGCCGGCAAAGATGAGCTGATTATTAAGCTTTTTCAAGAACTGGAAAATAAAATTGCCGCGATGGTTCGGGAAGGCTTCCCCACCGAGGGGCCCATCCGGGAACGGTTTCTGTACCTTACCGGTAAGATCCTCCGGTTTCTTATAGAAAATCCTCTTAGTTTTCGCTATATTGAACAGTTCATGAATTCTCCGTACGGCATCTCCATGCGCAGGGACAGGTTTTTGGGCAAGACCGGCCATAGCGAAATCTTCATGGCCCTTTTTGAGGAAGCCATCGCAGACCACGTTGTCAAAGACATCCCCATCATCGGTCTTTTTTCCCTCACCATCGCCCCACTGACCTTCATGGCGCGGGACCATATTCTTGGCTTCATCACCCTGGATGAAGCACTGATCCGGCAGACTACCGAGGCCTGCTGGGACGCCATCAAGAGGTAATCACATGTTCTGCATAGAAGGATTATTGACAGGCAAGACTTTATGTTCATTCACAATACCCGTAACCGAAACGTCGCTCACCGGACATCATCCTTATGGGTTTGCCAAATTTTTTATGATTGAGGTGCCACATGCAAATCAATAACAGGGTCAAACTAATCGCCACCACCGGGTTGCTTTCCGTTTTTCTGCTTCTGGCCGGTTGCGGACAATCTTCCAATAAAGCGCCGGCCGGCGGTACTCCTGAAGTAGCCGTAGTGACAATCCAACCACAGCGGGTGTTGATCACGACGGAATTGGCCGGTCGGACGTCCGCCAATCTCATCGCCGAAGTGCGTCCCCAGGTGGGGGGCATCGTCCAGAAACGTTTGTTTACGGAAGGGGCCGATGTCAAGGCCGGTCAGGTCCTCTTTAAGATCGATCCCGCTCACTTTCAGGCCGTCCATAACAACGCCAAGGCCGCCCTTGGCAGGTCCGAGGCCAATCTTTCGGCAATCCGGTTGCGGGCCGACCGCATGCGGGAATTGGTGGCCGATAAGGCGGTCAGCCAGCAGGAATACGATGATGCGACGGCCGCTTTGAAACAGAACCAGGCGGACATACAGTTCTGGAAGGCGACGGTCGAGACGGCCAGCATCAATCTGAAATACACCTCCGTCACGGCCCCTATCTCCGGCCGCATCGGAAGATCCAGCGTTACGGAAGGCGCCCTGGTGACGGCCAATCAGCCCCTGGCCCTGGCTACCATTCAACGTCTGGACCCCATGTACGTGGATGTGACCCAATCCACAACCGAATTAATGCGCTTACGGCGACGCCTGGAGGATGGCCGCCTCAATCACAACGGCAAGGTCAGGAACAAGGTCCATGTCCTCTTGGAAGACAACACCAGATATCCTTGGGAAGGGGTGCTGCAATTCCGTGATGTTACAGTCGATCCGACGACCGGATCAGTCATTTTGCGGGTGGTCGTTCCCAATCCGAAGGGAGTCCTCCTGCCGGGCATGTTTGTCCGGGCGGAGCTGGAAGAAGGGGTCAACGAGAAGGCCCTGCTGGTTCCGCAGCAGGCGGTGACCCGCGATCCCAAGGGGAACCCGCTCACGTTGACCGTGGACGCCCAAGGTAAGGTCCAGCAACGGGAGATTAAGGTCGACCGTGCCATCGGCGACAAATGGCTTGTTTCTTCGGGACTCACACCCGGTGAGCGGGTGATCGTCGAGGGGATACAGAAGGTGAAGCCCGGTGCCTCCGTAAAGGTTGTCCCGTTTGACGAGAATGCGGGGAAAACCGGCGGTGCTGACAAGCCAGCGGCCCCGCCGGCAAAAGCGAACTGACGGAGGCCCGCGATGCTATCGAAATTCTTCCTGGAACGTCCGGTTTTCGCTTGGGTCATTGCCATCATCATCATGGCGGCGGGAGGATTGGCGATCTACAACCTGCCCATATCCCAATATCCCCCCATTGCCCCACCCACCATCGCCATTCAAGCATCCTACCCGGGGGCTTCGGCGCTGACCGTGGAAAACAGTGTGACCCAGGTCATCGAGGAGAAGATGACCGGTTTTGACAATCTGCTGTATATGTCCGCTACCAGCGATTCGGCGGGTGGTTCCCGCATCGAGCTGACCTTCGATCCCGGGACCAGCCCGGATCTCGCATGGTCTCAGGTACAGAACAAGCTCCAACTCGCTATGCCGAGCCTCCCCGATGATGTCAAGAACCGGGGGGTTCAGGTCAAAAAATCAACCAGGAACTTCCTGATGATCCTGGGTCTGGTCTCCGAAGACGGCCGCATGGACATGAAGGACCTGATAGACTTTGCCAAGAACAATCTGGAAAGCGTCGTCTCGCGGGTGCCGGGCGTGGGCGAAGTGGAGATCTTCGGCGCCGGCTATGCCATGCGCATCTGGCTCAACCCTGACAAATTGACGGATTACCAGCTCACAGTGGAGGATGTGATCGCCTCCCTCAAGGCGTACAACGTGGAGGTTT
>Ga0172379_10011048_pt1 | contig 10836 bp, 4 predicted proteins | sample GrowelOW334metaG_FD_119756 | JGI IMG/M metagenome (GOLD analysis project Ga0172379, IMG submission 119756) | Groundwater microbial communities from an aquifer near a municipal landfill in Southern Ontario, Canada - Groundwater well OW334 metaG | ecosystem: Environmental > Aquatic > Deep... | reverse complement strand
CAATTAAATCGATATCAAGTGATTTGATGGCCTGAGCGTATATTTTTTTATAAAAATTCATGTTCATTATTCCAGAAGATGTATGGTCCAAATCAAACATACGTCTTCCAATTTCTTCTTTAAAATATCCGACACAAACTCCATTTAGCGCAGGATCAAGATAAAATCTAATATCTAAATTCTTAAATTTACATGCAATCAAAACTTTTTTGGAATAATCGCAAACTTTAATTATGTGATAAAAAAAGACTAAAAGCTTATAATCATGTTTTTCCGTCAAATGCCACCGAATTTGCGTCTTGGAAGAACCGATTTTATAAAATGTCTCAAATTCGCGTAAAAAATCGCTCAATAAGCCATGCGGATTACCCCGATCTAAAACCAAATCATAAACTAAGGTTGCTTTTCCTTTCCAACTAAATTTATTCAAATAAATAGATTTAAAAACTTCATAATATTGCCACTTTTTAAAGTCACTGCCAAAACTTACCTGCATACGATTATCTATTTTTTTCAACCAATCAATATCTAACTGCTTAGCCATCTTGCTTGCTACCCCATCAAGATCTTTATCCAAATATTTAGCCTTCATCTCTAATGAATCCTCAGCTAAAACCAAAGATGTGTGTGTTGAAGCCTCATCGACTTTCAAAAAATTAAATATCGTATATAAATTTCTTAATAAAAAATATTGTTCGGCAGAGTCGACTGAACCATCTGCAGTTAAACCAGACCCAGCTACTTCAGCGCAATCCACAGCAACCGTGCTGATAACGATTGGATAACTATTTGTAAAAACAAAAACAGAAAACAGCAATCTTATGCCAATAAAAAAAATCTTCATCCCATCCCCCTCAAATTTAAGACTATGTTAATATTAAAAATTTTTTCCATCCAAAAGCAATGCATTAATTGAATTTAATTGTTTTTATTTGTGAATATTTTAAAATTATGGTGAAATTAGTGCGTTATAAAGTCCAGAGTTCAGTTTTTTGATAGGATGTCTATGAAATCATTCGAATTACGCAAAAAGTATTTGGATTTTTTTGCAAAAAATGGTCACACGGTTGTCGCTAGTTCCTCACTTATTCCAGCACAAGATCCAACACTTCTTTTTGCCAACGCGGGAATGAATCAATTTAAAGATATTTTTTTGGGTAAAGAAAAAAGATCGTACACTCGAGCTACATCTTCTCAAAAGTGCGTACGCGCTGGTGGAAAACACAACGACTTAGAAAATGTCGGCTTCACAGCAAGACACCTCACATTTTTTGAAATGCTTGGAAATTTTTCATTCGGCGACTACTTCAAAGAAGAAGCAATCAGTTTTGCCTGGGAACTTTTAACTAAAGAGATAGGATTACCAAAAGATAAACTTTACGCCACTGTTTTTACTACAGATGATGAAGCTTTTGAAATTTGGAACAAAGTTGTTGGACTTCCTACAACACACATCAAACGACTTGGTGAAAAAGATAATTTTTGGCAGATGGGAGACACAGGGCCATGCGGACCATGCACCGAAATCTATATTGACAAGGGAATAGAACGCGGCTGTGGAAGCAAAGATTGCGCTCCGGGATGCGACTGCGACAGATTTATGGAAATATGGAACCTTGTGTTTATGCAGTATGATCGTCAATCAAATGGCGAATTAAAACCACTGACTAAAACAGGGGTAGATACGGGAATGGGGCTTGAACGACTTTGTTGTGTAATCCAGGGTAAAGACTCAGTATTTGAAACGGACCTTTTCGCTGAAATAATTGATGAAATAGAAAAATTAACAGGATTCAGCTATAACAAAAGCCCAGAAAAAATAAAAGCTGCTTTTAATGTCTTAGGTGATCATGTACGCTCTTCATCTTTTTTAATTGCAGATGGATGCATGCCATCAAACGATGGTCGCGGATATGTTTTGCGCAAAATTATTCGTCGCGCAGCAATGTTTGCCCAAAAACTCTCTGACGACAAACAATTTTTATCAAAACTCTCAAAGCGTTTCATAAAACAGATGTCCCCTGTTTATCCAGAGCTTAAAGCTAGCATCAAACTAATCGCTGATACAATTGATAGCGAAGTTGAAAAATTTGCACTTAATCTGGTTCAAGGCCAAAATATTTTTACAAAATACGTCGAAGACAACAAAAAAGACGGCCAATCTTTTCTTTCGGGCCAACAAATTTTCAAACTTTACGACACCTACGGATTTCCACCGGAATTGACCAAAGTTTTGGCACACGAACAAAATCTTACACTTGATATGAATGAGTTTGAAAAGGAGATGGAAAAACAACGCGAACAATCTGGTAAAAAACAGGTAAACGAATCCGAAAAAATCAATATCCCTGATGGAATGACAACCGAATTCGTTGGATACACAGAGCTTGAAGTAAAATCAAAAATTATATACATACAAAAAATTGACGCTCAAACAGCTTGGATTATCACCGATAAATCACCATTTTATGTTGAATCCGGAGGACAAGTTGGCGACAAAGGCTGGGTAACAATTACAGAGCACGCGTTACCCGTACTAGCGCTACAAAAGCTTGGCAACGTAAACCAACCTGCAATTGCTGCAAAAATTTCACTCAAAACAGAATCCGGGCAAGTTATTTCCGATATTGAAGTCGGGGATAGCGCACACTGCATTGTCGACTACTTTTCAAGAATTAATACTGTAAAAAACCACACAGCCACACACATGCTCCAAGCTGCCCTAGTCCAAATTTTGGGATCTGGAATCAAACAGGCAGGCTCTTATGTATGTGCAGAATCATTTAGATTTGATTTTTCGCATCAACAAGGATTAACACAAGCTCAAATTCAAGCTGTTGAAGATCTTGTAAACCAAAAAATTCAGGAAGATATTCAAACAAAGATTTTTCATACAACACTGGAAGAGGCAAAAAATGCCGGGGCAATGGCATTTTTTGGTGAGAAATATAACCCTGAAAAAGTTCGCGTCGTCCAAATTCCAGGATTCTCAGCAGAACTTTGTGGCGGAGTACATGTACCAAGCACAGGAATCATTGGCTGTTTCAAAATTACAAGTGAAACAGCACTTTCAACCGGTGTACGAAGAATTACCGGCGTGACGGGGCATGAGGCGATTAAGCTTTTTCAACAGTCATTCACAATAGTTAAAAAACTTAGTGAAGATTTTAAAACAAAATTTGAAGAAACTTATGATGCCGTTAACAAATTGCAAGAACGCTATCTCGAAGCTCAAAGCCAGATTAAACAAATGCGTAAACAGTTAATGAAATCACAGATTACTGAATGGCAAAATAAAATTACAGTTGTTGGCAAAGTTCCATTTGTTTATCTTGAAATTGAAGATCTACCCAACCAAGAGATGAAATCAATTTGTACCGATTTTGAAAAACATACGCCTGGAGTTTACGTCATTTTAAATAAAACCGGCAATTCAGAGAATTTTGCATTGATTGCTTACCAATCAAAAAAATCTGAAAATAAAATAAGTCTTAAGGCGCTTTCTGAGTTATTAAAAAATAAATTTAATATCCGCAGTGGTGGAAACGAAGAGTTTATCCAAGGTGGCGGACAAGGTCATTTGCAAAACCTTGAACAAGAAATCATTAATTTGATTAAATCGAGCTAACTAAAAACAAACTTCATTACTAAAAAAGTTTGTAACAGAATTCTAAAAATCTTACTAAAATAAAATGGGGCTACATTCATAGCCCCATTTTATTTGGTTTTCTATTCGATATCCATAGACTTGATATCTTGATCGAAAGATCCTTGATCAAAAGATCTTAGAGCTCCAAAATGTTATCACTTAAAGCTTCATCTAAATTTTCAGTCCCCAAAATATCATCCAGAGCTTCTACTCCTTTACGATTTTTTGCAGAGATCTGTTTGATTTTTAGTTTCTTATCTTTAAAGTTGATCTTTGCATTTTTTGTTGAGTTTTTTACTTTTGAGGAAACATTTGAACTATCTGAAGCGTTACTTTTTTCTACTTTTACTTTTGCAGTTTTTGGTTGTATTTGAATTTTTGCCTTCAGTTTAGATGTTGTTTTGTTTGTAGCAATAGGCTTGTGATTAGAATAGGCACGGATAAATGAAGGATCAATTTGGTGTCCAATAATTCGTATCCCATCAACAAGCACACTTGCAGAATACTGTTTTATATTGTTTTCTCTAATCTCCAATTCATTAAAGATAATCTGTCCATTTTGGTCAAGCAAGAAAGCATTAGAATCTAGCAAATTAAAGATGGTGTATGGATTTTCAATAGTTAGTCGTGCATCATTAATTGGTGAACCACCAAGCATAATGCCTGGGCCACCTGTGAAGTTAACGATTGGGTATATTTCGCCAGCAGCTACTCTGTCAGGATCAAGTCCGTCTAACAAAACAAATCGAATAGCTAATTCATTTACAGCCGCATCACCAAATGTAATTAATCCCGATAGCGTTAAATTATCCATCATAAGGGTTAATGCATTGTCCTGACCAATAGCTTTAAAGTTGAGACCTATAGCTTCACCTGTATCTCCATCAATATCTACGCTAGCACCTGTTGCCAATTCAATTAAATTGGATGCACCATAATCAATATTTAGAACGCCTCCCAATTCAATATCTTCAAGTCGTAGTGTATTATTTCCTAAATTTAAGACAGCTTCATCAACAAAAGTAACAACATTATTACCTGATAGACTTACAAATGTACACACCGTTCCATCAGGTGAATCCATAATATCAAATGTCCCGCTGCTAAATGTTACATTTTCAGAAAATTCAAAAGTCGTGTTAGGTCCAATTAAAAGTTGTCCACCCGGTTTAATATTGAATGTATCTTGATTAATGTTTCCCAATGTAATGTTCTCTAAAATTACCGAAACGTTTTCTTGAACTACAAACTGAGGCCCTGACGAATTGTTAAAAATAATTGTTTGACCATTTCCATCCAATACAACACCAGCAGTATTGGTAATATTAACAACTTGATTAGAATCCAAAATAATTGTTTCATTCATTACAATATTGTTGTAAATATTTCCGCTCACAAGTGGTGGATTAAACGTACTATTAACAGCGTTACTTGTACCCTTAATCCAAGATACGATGGCATTACTGTTATTGATTGAGAGAGTTCCGGCTGTATTGTTTAATGTAATGATGGCATTAGAGTTATTCTTGATTCCATAAGCAAATGCATTACTATCAGTTCTGACAGCTTGATCAAGTTTTACAATGGCATTGCTATTTTGGTGCGTAAGTAGGTCATCAAATTGAAGCACAAGTATTGCGTTACTGTTATTCTTAATTTCATAAGCAAATGCATTACTATCAGTTCTGACAGCTTGATCAAGTTTTACAATGGCATTGCTATTTTGGTGTGTAAGTAGGTCATCAAATTGAAGCACAAGTATTGCGTTACTGTTGTTCTTGATTTCATAAGCAAATGCATTACTATCAGTTCTTACAGTTTGGTCAAGTGTAACAATAGCATTGGAGTTATTTCTGTCCCCGAAAAGTAACGCATTAGATGTCGTTCTATTCAAAGCTAATAGAGTGTTGCTGTTGTTTTTAATACCGTAAGCAAACGCATTGCTGTCTGTTCTTAAATCACGATCCAATTTAATAATCGCGTTACTGTTATCGTAAACGAGTTCCCCTGGAGCTTCTGCATAAGTTACAATATCATCCACGCCAGAATAAGATTTTATATTGTAATCACTAAGCCCCCCACCCGTAATGTTTTTTATCAAAGATCGATCTCTCCAACCATATACTGCAGCAGGATTAAGCTTAATCTTTGAGTTGCTGTCTTTAAGTATGAATCTCGAAATTTCGTTATCGAACGCCACTGTTGCAAATATTTGATTAAGCAGCAACATGACAACAACACAAAAAATAGCTGCTATATTCTTAAACTTTAATTCCATAAATACTCTCCTTTTCCCTGTTTCATTTTTATACTTAATTCACGTTATCACAACTTAAGAGCCCATCCAAATTAACCTGCGCACCTGCCAAAACTCGAACGTTTAAATCATAATCTAAACCCAAAGCTGAATTCCCAAAAACAATTGAATTTGATAAGTTTTGGGTTAATGATGTTTTAACATAATTTAGACCGAATATTTGCAGTAATCCACCAGAAACACCAATATTTATAGTAGCAATAAACCGCTCATCCGGCGACCATGCCACAAACCCAGGTTCTGCAGCAGTAACTGCACCACCAACCAATATTGGGTCCCCAAACCCTGAAAATTCAAATATTTGTAATGTATTGCCTGCATAATTTAAAATAGCAAGAAACCGCCCACCAGAAGACCATGATAATGAATAAGGTCCTGGATCTGTATTTGCACTCCCAACCAATATTGGGTCACCTAATGCTGAAAATTTAAATATTTTTAATATACTCCATGAATAATTTAAAACTGCAACAAACCGCCCATCCGGCGACCATGCCACTGATCGCAAATCACCAGTACCAGTACTTACACTACCAACCAAGATTGGATCATCTAATCCTAAAAATTTAAATATTTGTAATGTCTGCCCTGCAGAATTTACAACAGCCAGAAACCGCCCATCCGGCGACCATGACACAGATGTAGGTTCTGAACCCATACCAGTACTTACACTACCAACCAATATTGGATTACCGAATCCTAAAAATTTAAATATTTGTAATGCATTTCCAAAAGAATTTACAACAGCAATGAAATGCCCATCTGGAGACCATGACAGAGTCCAAGCTCCTGAACCAGTACTTGCACTACCAATCAATATGGGTGAACCAGATCCATAGAAACTGAAAACTTGTAATGTATTACTTACACGGTTAGCTACAGCTAGGAATCTCCCGTCTGGCGACCATGAAACCGAATAAGGACTGGAATCCGTACTTACGCTACTAACCAAATTTGGGTAACCAGTTCCATAGAAGCTGAAAATTTGCAATGTATTACTTCCTGAGTTAACTACAGCGACAAAACGCCCATCCGGCGACCATGATACTGAATAAGAAGCAGAGCCGGTTGAAATTCCATGAATAAATACCACCGGTGTCGTAGAAGATGAAGCTAAATCTGATATCGCATCACTTTTAAATTGAATTTTATTATCAAAAATTAAGGAACCTGTTGTAAATCTACATCCGGTTAAAGTTGTAAACAAACTACAACCATCTAAATAAAGCTGCGATGTTTTATCAGCCATTCTTATGAAATTATTGGTTGTCGTTGTATTAGATATCGAATATGGGCAATCTGTAAACGTTGCCGGAGCAATTGAAAATGTTGTCCCAATATCAAAATATAATTTTGAATCAGATGTTATAAAACTTGGTTGGCATGATCGATAAACAAATGCCGATGTACCAGTTACAGCAACATCATTATGAACAAACATCTGCCCACGATTAAAATAAAAATCATCTGCAAGCGCAAGTTCAACATCATCAAGGCAAAGCTTGCTGCCCGACGATGCACATTGGACAGCTGGATGTCCCGGCTGATTTCGTGTATTCTGCAAAACTAAATTTCTTAAAGTTAATGTTGCGTCCATATCAACAAAAAGTTGTGAACTGTTACCCAAAATTAATTTATGACCATTCCCATCGATAACAATTCTTCCACCTGTGTGAATTATTTTTCCATCAGGAATTGTCAAGTCTCCGTTTAGAATTAATGCCCTATCATAACCATAAATATTTCCACCGGAAGAAAATGTAACACCATGGTCCAGAATTAAATCTGACTGTAAAAACATTGTATTTGTTTCACGTAAATCAATTGCACCGGAAACAGAAACGCATGTATCCATAAATACACACGCCCCATGTGTAGATCCAACGCCTGAAGTTTTCTTCTCAACTGTAAAACCATTTGCAAGTCTTACAAAACCTCTGGCAAATTCACTATCATAAAAAACGTTGTTTACTGTCTGAAATTTTGGTGTAACGGTCCCATCTTGACTCGTCGAATAAAGCGTAAAATAAAGGCCTGTAAAAAATAAACTAAATACAAAAAAAACATTCACTGCTACTTTTCTCATATCCTCTCCGATTTTTTAATTAACATTATCATTGTTCAACAATCCATCAACAGTAACCTGCGCACCTGCCAAAACTCGAACGTTTAAATCATAATCTGAACCCAAAGCTGAATTACCAAAAACTATTGAATTTGATGGGGCTTGAGTATAGATTTCCGGACCATACTGCAAAGTGTAAACTTCTAGTTCATCATGCCCAGGATATGGATCCAAGCAGCCAATAGCTAGATATTTTCCATCAGCCCTCCAATCTGCCGACCACGCCCCACTAGCTGAAAGATATTGTGATGCTGCAAGTGTTAATGATGAAGATTCAAACTTGTATATTTGAATAGTCTTGTCAGACACTCCATTTACACAGGTTGCAACAAGATAATACCCGTCGGGGCTCCATCTTACAAAGGTTACTATGTTAGTGGTTAGATGCTTAGATGCTATAAGCACCAACGATGATCCATTAAAATTATAAATCTGTAGATCATCTATTATAGCTGACGCATGATCTCCACCAATAGCAAGATATCGGCCATCAGGGCTCCAATTTACTGATCTTAATTGGTTGCCATAAATTTTAGATGCTACAAGAGTCAAAACATACCCATTAAAACTATAAACTTGAAGCTCATTGCCAGAGGTTGGAAGATGACCACCAACAGCAAGATATCGGCCATCGGGACTCCAGTTTACTGAGTAAACAAAGGTACCGTATTCTTGAGATGTTAAAAAAGTTAAAGAAGACCCATCAAATTTATAAATTTGAATTTCATTGCCAGATGTTGGATAGGCCCCACCAATAGCAAGATAACGACCATCAGGACTCCAATTTACTGATCGCACTTCAGAATTAGGATCAGTGCCATAATCCAAAGATGCTACAAGAGTTAAAGAAGTGCCACTAAAGCTATAAATTTGCAACTCTTTTCCAGATGTTGGTGTATTACCCCCAATAGCAAGATAACGACCATCGGGGCTCCAGTTTGTCGCACGTACCATATATCCATAATCTTGTGTAATCCAAGTCCCCATACTTTTTAATTGAAGTTGGGCTGCACTGGTTATAGTTACTTTGTTATCAAAAATTAGTTGGCCCTTCATTAAGCGCATCCCTGTCATGGTTGTTTTAAGTGAACAGCCATTCATATAAAGCTGCGAAGTTGCATCTTGCAGAATTAAAAGATCTTTTGCACGTAAATTAGGTATACCTGTAGTACTTGGCCTGAAGTCCAACGTTGTTTCAAGATCAAAATAAAAAGTACTGTCAGCGAGTATATTGCTTGGTTGGCATGATCTATAAACAAATGCCGATGTACCAGTTACAGCAACATCATTCTGAACAAACATCTGCCCACGATTAAAATAAAAATCATCTGCAAGCGCAAGTTCAACATCATCAAGGCAAAGCTTACTTGCTGAAGAGGCACACTGCACAGCAGGATGCCCCGGCTGATTTCGTGTATTTTGTAAAACTAAATTTCTTAGGGTTAAAGTTGCATCCGTATCAACAAAAAGCTGTGCACTGTTACCCAAAATTAATTTATGCCCATTCCCATCGATAACAATTCTTCCACCTGTGTGAATTATTTTTCCATCAGGAACAGTTAGATCTCCGTTTAAAATAAGAGCTCTATCATATCCATAAATATTTCCACCGGAAGAAAATGTAACTCCATGATCCAAAATTAAATCCGCTTGTAAAAAAATCGTATTCGTTTCACGTAAATCGATTGCACCGGAAACAGAGATGCATGTGTCCATAAAGGCACATGATCCATGAGTCGACCCAACGCCTGAGTCCGGAGTAACAACAGAAAAACCATTTGTCATTCTAACAAGCCCCGTCGCTCTCTGCTGATCCCTAAAATTATTATGTGTTGTCGTATACATTATTCCAGCGCGACCAAGTAAACTGCCACACTGAATAAAACTGAAAATATTTATAATTGATAAACAGGTAATGAAAATAATTTTATACATTTTACTTCTTCTCTCTTTCTTACTTATACTCTCTTTCAAATTTTTCAAGTTAGATTTCTCAAGTTCAGACTCTGTATTTTTTTGCCCGGCGAAGCACTTCATGCGCAAAGCCTTGGTCAATTAACGTTATCATCATTCAAGATCCCATCAACTATAGCTTGTGCTCCGGCCAAAACTCGAACGTTCAAATCATAACTTGATCCCAAAACTGAATTACCGAAAACTATAGAATTTGAAATAGACTGGCCATCAGTTTCCGGACCATATTGTAAAGTATAAATGTCAATTTCACCGTGTTCCGATACCATCGTTCCTCCTCCTGTAGCCAGATTATTTCCGTCAGGACTCCAATTAACTGACTCTACCCATCCTTCTTCTTCTGTTCCATAACTTTGAGATGCTATAAGATTTAAAACCCAATTCCAACTGTCAAAACTATAGATTTCTAATTGTGAGTGCCCTGGATCCGGAAATCCTCCGCCAATTGCAATGTAACGGCCATCTGAACTCCAATTTACTGAACTTACATCATTACCAAAAATTTCACCTACTGCAAAAGATAAACTAGATCCGTCAAAATAATAGACTTGTATATCACCGTCTCCACCAATAGCAAGGTAAAATCCATCAGGGCTCCAGCTTATTGATTTTATGTTATAAAAACTACCCGTTTCAGCAGTAAGAGACAATGACGATCCATCAAAATTATATATTCGAAGCTTAGTACCACCAGAAGAATAATATTCCCCAACAGCAATATACCTTCCATCAGGACTCCATATTGCAGAATTTACCGACCCGAAATCAATT
>Ga0172379_10011047_pt1 | contig 10836 bp, 7 predicted proteins | sample GrowelOW334metaG_FD_119756 | JGI IMG/M metagenome (GOLD analysis project Ga0172379, IMG submission 119756) | Groundwater microbial communities from an aquifer near a municipal landfill in Southern Ontario, Canada - Groundwater well OW334 metaG | ecosystem: Environmental > Aquatic > Deep... | reverse complement strand
AGCGGTTTCCTCCGTGACGGCGATGACGAGGAACGCATGGGCTAAGAGGTTGAAGGCTCCCTCGGAGAAGCGCGGTACGACAACTTGGATAAGAGCCGCGGGGATTACGGCGACGATTCCGGCGATAATCGCGAGCAAAAATCGTCCCATCCCGAAATCGGGACGTTTATGTGCCAGAAAAGGGATGGCTAAGGCGAGCGGCGCGGCGGACAACGCCAGAAGTATGGCAAGCCATGTAAACCCATTCACTATTCGATGCTCCATTTCCCATTTTTATCAAGACACGCTTCCCGGTTCGTATCATAGTAGCGCGTCGATGGTTTTTTGGTCTATGGGAGCATGTGGAGACTTGACCGGCTTGGTCCATGAGTTATACTGAAAGCAAGTATGGACAGCGAAAGAATACTAATAGTCGAAGACGAAAAAATTATCGCATTGGATCTTCAACGTCGACTTGAACGGTTCGGGTACCAAATTTGTGGTACGGCGTCCGAGGGTGAAGAAGCCGTTCGTAAGGCCGGCGAACAGCGTCCCGACATCATTTTGATGGACATAATGCTTGCCGGTTCAGTCGACGGTATTGAAGCGGCTAAAACGATCAAGCGCGAGCTGCAGATACCCGTGATTTTCCTGACCGCATATGCCGATGAACGGACGCTTGAGCGCGCAAAAGAAGCGGAACCGTTCGGTTATATTCTCAAGCCTTTCAAAGAACGCGAACTTTACACGACGATCGATATCGCCCTCTACAAATATAGGGTGGATAAGAAGCTCAAACAGCAGGAGCGCTTGTTCTCGGCGATTCTTCATAGCGTTAACGACGGAATCGTCGCGACCGGCATCAATCTGGACGTTCTTTTCATGAATCCGATCGCGGCGGATATGTGCGGTTGGACTGAAGGTGACGCTCAAGGTCATCCCGCCGCCGTCGTTCTTTCCTTAATTGATTCGCGTACGCTTTCCTCGATTATTCCCGATGCGCTGCCCCCTGACGGGCATCCTGTGTTTTTCCGTGACGCCGTGATGAAAAGTCGCCACGGATCAACCTTTATCGTGGACGGGTCGATCACGAAAATCCATCAGGCAAGCAACGAAACCGAAGGTTACGTGCTCGCGTTTCGCGATATAAGTGAATTAAAGCGGATGTCGGCGACCATTGATTACCAGGCTAGCCACGATTCGCTTACCGGACTTTCCAATCGTGAAGAATTCTCGTTGCGAGTGGCCGAACTGCTTGATGACCTAAAACGCAACGGCGGTCGCCATACGCTTATCGAACTCGATGTGGATCGATTCAAAGTAGTGAACGATACCTGTGGGTCACTTGCAGGTGATGAGCTTCTGCGCCAAGTTTCCAATGTCATCCAGTCCCTGACGCAACGTCACGATATTTCGGCGCGCCTGGGAGGCGATGAGTTCGCGGTAATTTTGCGCGATTGTTCTCTGGATGACTCCCTGCATGTTGCGAAGCGTCTCCAAGACGCGGTCCAGAACCATAAGTTCATCTGGCAGAAGAGCCTTTTCCCGATCACGCTCAGTATCGGCGTCGTTCCTTTGACCGACACCGACAATGATATCCACCAAGTTCTTGCCTCGGCGGACGATGCGTGTTATATCGCCAAAGAAGAAGGCGGCAATCGCATTAACGTGTTCCAGCGGACGGATGAAAAATTCGTGCTTCGTCGCGGCCAGATGGAATGGATCGGCAAAATAAACGAGGCGCTTGAAAAAAACAGGTTCCGACTCTGGTATCAACTGATTGAGCCGCTCAATGCGGAACATGCGGCTGCCCCCAAAGCCGAAATACTTATAAGAATGGAAGCTGCCGACGGGACAATCATTGGGCCCGGGGCATTTATCCCTTCAGCGGAACGATACGGTCTTATGACGGCAATTGATCGCTGGGTTGTTGAAACCACGGCTAAATCCTGGACCCGCTTGAAGAAAGCAGGTCATCCGTTGGCGGAGCGTTTGTTTACCATCAATCTATCCGGTCCGACGATGCTTGATGAATCATTCTCGGATTTTGTCGTTATGACGTTCAAAAATCTCGACGCGCCCCCGCGGTCTTTCTGTTTTGAAGTAACCGAAACCGCCGCTATTCAAAACTTGTCCTACGCTTCCCGTTTTATGACGAAACTGAAGGACCACGGTTTTACCTTCTCTCTGGACGATTTCGGCTCCGGTTTCTCCTCTTTCAGCTATTTGAAGAATCTCCCGGTCGATTATCTGAAGATAGATGGTTCGATTGTTCAAAATATCGATGAAAGCCTTGTTAACTATACGATGGTGGAATCGATAAATTCGATGGGACACGTTCTTGGTCTAAAAACCGTAGGTGAATACGCGCGCAACGAGGGCGTTGTCGACAGATTGCGCCGGATCGGGGTTGATTACGGTCAAGGTTACGCGTTGGCGGAACCTAAAGAAATTCCTTAACACTATTAACAATAACGGCTTGCGTTCTCCCCTTCTCTAGAGTACGATTTTTACAGGTCTAAAAATCGTATGTAAATAGGTATTCACATGCCGACTATTCTTGATTTGCTCGTGCTGGAACGGGATCTTGCCGTTTTTCTCAGTTGCGTTGAAACCGAAGACGAGGCCATTGGGGCTGTTTTGGACGCGGTAGTATCGTGCGATCCGGAAAGCGGTGCCGCCGTCAGCGTTTCCCGCGGAATGCGCGAAGAGGCCGCATCGAGGGGAACGCTGGGTGATGAAGCCCGCCTTCTCGTTCTCGGGGCGATAATTCAATCCGATGTTGAGCAATTTCGCCTCGTTCTTGAGCTGGCCGACAGCCGCGGGCGGTTCGGTCGCTTCGCCTTCGTCGGGAGCGGTCCTTCCCAGCGTTTTCCTCCGTTGGCCGAGACCTTTGAACGGGCGGCTAAAATGCTGTCCTCCGCGATCGGCCGTATCGTAACGGCGAGGGATCTGGACGCTGCCGCTAAGGACCAGGAATTTTTGGTTCGTGAAATGCGTCACCGGACGCGTAATTCCCTTCAGCTCATAAAAGGTTCCATCGGACTTTTCGTTGGAACACTCGCCTCCACACCACCCGAAATACTTGAAGCTATAGATGAGCGGCTAGGTGCGCTGGTTATCGTTCATGAGATGCTCAGCTGGACTGAGTCGTCGGACTTGGTATCCGCGGAAACGTACTTTGCTCAGCTAGCAGAATCATTACGGCGAATCGCCCCTGAAGGAGTGGGAACGCTGATCGCGTATTACGACGCGGCTGAAGATGTCTTTCTTCCGGTGGACCGCGCCGCGACGATGGGATTGATCGTACACGAGTTAGTCATCAATACGGCTAAGCACTCAGGCGGTCGTTTGCAGCGGATGTCGGTCCGCATCGATTTTTCGGATGGCCTTTTATACCTGCGCTACGGAGAGACGCCGGTTCGGCTCCCGTTCGCATCGCGGCTTCCGATTTCAGAGTCCGCTGATCCGTCGCGCTCGAAGGCAGCGGGCCGCGGCTTGGCAATAATAGAGGCGCTCGTCGTACGCGCGCGCGGCCGGAGGCTGGATGACGGCTCCGACATGGCGCGGTTCGCGGCGGCTTTTCCGCTGGATTAACTAGCGGGGACTTCGAAAAACTTCAATTTTTTGAAGTCTACCAAATTTAACCGCAAATCCTAAAAAGGATTTGCATAGGGCACCTGTAAAAACCAACCGGGTTTTTACAGGTGCCCTAGCGCTCATTCGTCTCCGAGGCAGGTGCCGACGGAGCGCGCCGTATCGATCATGTAATGGTCGATGGGTACCGACTTCACTCGCCCTGCCGGTTCGGAAAGGTCTACGGCGCTAACCGCATCGCCCTTAAGCGATACCATTTTTCCGTATTCGCCGCGGGCGAGCAGGTCCGCGGCGGCCGTTCCGAAAGTGGTTGCCAGGACGCGGTCCCAGGCGCTCGGGATGCCACCGCGCTGAAGGTAGCCGAGTACCGTCACGCGCGTTTCCATGCCCGTTTTCCCTTCAATTTCCCGCGCGATGCGATATCCGATTGAAGGTGTCGCCGTCTTTTCCCGATATTTTTTCCGTTCTTTTTTGTCCATGGCGGCTTCAGCCTTGGACAACGCCCCTTCCGCGACAACCACGATGGAAAAACTTTTTCCATCCCTGGCCCGTTGTAAAAGGTGTTTTCCGATTACGTCGATATCGTAAGGCATTTCGGGGATCAATATCACGTCTCCGCCGCCCGCGACACCCGAGTATAATGAGAGCCAGCCCGCTTTATGCCCCATGAGTTCAATGAGCATGATTCTGTTGTGGCTGTGAGCGGTGGAATGGAGTCGGTCTATGGCTTCGGTTCCGATGGAAACGGCCGAGTGGAAACCGAAAGTCATGTCGGTTCCAACGATGTCGTTATCTATGGTTTTCGGCAGTCCGACTACGTTGAGACCTTCTTTTGATAACAGGTAACCAGTCGTATTGGTCCCGTTGCCGCCGAGTACCACCAGGCAATCGAGATTCAGCTTGCGGTAATTTTCTTTTATTACCTCAACCTTGTCTTCTCCGACCTCGGCGTCGGTTTCTTTGTCTCTGGCTTTGAACGGCTTCTCTCGGCTAGTGCCTAGAATTGTACCGCCCCGTGTGAGGATTCCGGAAAAATCTTCAGGCTTTAAAAGACGCGCATCCAAGTCGATCAGACCGCGGTAGCCGTTGGCAATCCCGATAACCGTCATGTTGTATTTGTCGTGGGCGGCTCGGCACACACCGCGAATCGCCGCGTTTAAACCCGGGCAGTCACCGCCCGAAGTGAGGATACCGAAAGTCTTGGTCGCGCTTTTACTCGTTGTTGCCATTGGATTCCTCCGATATTCAGTATATGCGCCCTTTCATCTTTTCAAAAGGCATTCATATGGAGTATTTTGCCGTTATGAACGTTTTCCGTTTTTCGTCTCGCCTGTCGCTTCTGTTCATCATCGCCACGCAAAGCGTTCTGTCCTTTTCTTTCGTTACAACTTTTGAAAAGCGACGCGATCCGCTCTTCGGCACGGCGAACGGCTTATATTCTTTGAGTAAGGACGGAAAGGCTGTTCCTTTGTGGACCGACGGCGGTATCGGCAAAATTTCCCGTTTCGGGTCCGAATATTTCGCGCTCGGGGACCGCGGCATAATCGCTTCCCCTGATTTGCTTTCCTGGGAAACCCGCAATGAAGGCTTGCCGGTAAAAGTGATCAAAAAATACGACGGTGAGCGCAAGTCGTTTGATCGCATCGTTCAAGAGTTGAAAGACTTGGAAGCGAATCCGGACAATCCGAAAATGATGGTGACCGCCGTAAAAGACGCGGTGTTCCTTTCACGGGACGGCGGGAAATCTTGGAAGAATCTCGGATTCCCGGTGCGGACCAACGGGGTAAAAGCTGTCGCAGTCGCTTCTTTGCCGGAAACGGTAGTGTTCGTCTCTCACTCGATCTACGGCGTCCATTATCTGGAGGCTGATAAGAAAGGTGCCTGTTGGGTTTCTCTCAACGACGGTTTGGATCCGCTTGAAACGACGACGAATCCGGATGAAATCTCCGATATTCTGGTCGCGCCAGGCGCCGTGCCTACGATTTGGGCAGCTCAGACTTTCAAGGCCTCCATTTTCCGATTGAATTGGGCTGAAAAGAAATTCGAACGCGTGTGGACCGACGGCCGAGAATTCGGTTCAGTTGATTCTCTCGATATCGTTGCCGGCGCGGGTCCGTCATCAGGCGCGCTCCGTTTCGTTCGCGACGGTTCAATCGGCGAGCTGCGCGTTTCCGCGTCGGGGACGGTGACGACCGAAGACCGATCAGACTTGGCCGCCATCGTCGCCCGCGCCGGAAAAACCGTAGAGGGCTCGCTTCGTTGCCTTCTTACGGACGATGCCCGTTTGTCGGAATTGTGGCTGCTTCCCGGCGCTTTGCCTCTTTTTTCGGCGCGGGGAGCCGCCGCGCGCGGCAAGGAAGGCCTCTACCTGCCCGTTACCCACGCCGCGGATCCGAAGCAGCTCGCGCCGTACCTCGATATAATCAAAAATCGCGGACTGGATATGGTCGTCGTCGATATGAAAGACGATGTCGGCCGCTTGCGCTTCATCCCGCGTAACCCGGCAATAAAGGCGAAATCCCGTGTGTTCAGCCCCGTGGACGTGGAAGCCTTCGCCGCTTCGCTCAAATCCCGCGGGATCTGGATGGTGGCGCGGATCGTCGTGTTCAAGGATCCCGAGCTTGCTCGGTGGAACGGCGGCAAGTACGCCGTGTGGGACGATAAGAAAAAGGCGCCCTGGCAGGGAGTCCGCACCGTTAAGAAAAAGGCGGAGCCGCCGTCGGCCGAAGAGTTCGTCACGACCGTCGAACCCTACGACGAACATTGGGTGGATCCCTACTCCGAAGAAGTGTGGGATTATACCGTCGCGATATGCCGCGAGCTGGTCCAACGCGGCTTCGATGAGATCCAATTCGATTATATACGCTTCCCAACCGATGGCGAGAATTTGTACGACGCGCGCTACCGTTGGCGCGATCCGGGAATGGATATGGAAAGCGCTATCCTGTCTTTCCTCGGCTACGCCCGGTCCCGAATCGAAGCGCCGATTTCCATCGATATTTACGGCGCGAACGCTTGGTACCGTACCGGTTCGCGGACCGGACAGGAAGTGGAGCTTTTGTCGCATTACGTCGATGTGATTTGTCCCATGTACTACCCGAGTCATTTCGAACAGAATTTCCTAGCGCTCAACCCGCTGGAACAGCGTCCGTATCGGATTTATTACCGCGGAACTCTCCGGACTGATCGGATCGCGCGTTCGCGCATCGTCGTCCGTCCCTACGTGCAGTCGTTTTACCTCAACGTCGCTTACGACCGCAAATACTACGGCGCGGATTACGTGAAGCTTCAGGTAGAGGGAGTCCGGGCCGCCGGTTCCCCCGGTTTGACCTACTGGAACAACGTGGGGCGCTATGACGAAATTCCGCTTCTCCGGCCTATCCGGACCGCCGTGGATGCCGGTCCGAGAATCGCTCCGCTGCTCGATTAGGAGTCCGTCATGCCCGGTATATTGGAATGGGGTTTAGGGTTCGTTCGATCGGTTCAAACTATCGCGAATCCGGCTTTGACGGCGCTCATGCAGGCGATCACCTTTTTAGGCGCCGAATACGCGTACCTCGCCATGATCCCTCTGATATATTGGTGCATAGATGAGAAGAAGGGCCTGCGGCTCGGCATCGCCGTTCTGTTTTCGGCATGGTTGAACTTGTCGTTAAAAGACGCCTGGAAACAACCGCGTCCCTACGATATCGATCCGACGGTGGGATTGGCGCACGACAAAACCCCTTTCGGGCTTCCTTCGGGGCATTCCCAGAACTCCGTCGTTTTCTGGGGGATTGTGGGGCCGTGGTTCCGCGCTCCGCACGGTATTCTCGCCGCTATCTTACTGCCGCTTCTCATCGGCTTTACCCGGCTGTATCTCGGTGTCCATTTTCCTACCGACATTTTGGCGGGGTGGATACTAGGCGCTCTCGTGCTCGGCGTGTATTACGCGTTCGGCGCCTTGATCGAAGCGCTGCTCGCGGGCGCCAATCGGCAAGTGAAGCTGCTTCTCCTTGCAGCGATCGTTTTTATCATGAACGGTCTGTATCCGAGCGACGTCAGTATCGGTGGAGTATTCCTCGGTATGGGCGTCGGGTATCTCCTCATGACGGAGAAATTCCCGTTTTCCGCTTCCCGCGCCGCCGACGGAACTTCCGCGCCGATAGCCGCGCGGGCCGCTCGTTTGGTTATCGGATTACTCGGCGCGGCGCTCTTGTATTTCGGTTTAAAGCTGCTGTTTCCCGGAACGGGGACGCCGTCGTACAGCCTGTTCCGGTTTATCCGGTACGGTGTCGTCGGCTTCTGGGTCGCCGCCGTGGCTCCGTGGCTATTTCTGCGGCTTAAGCTCGCCGGTTCGCGGTGAAGTCGTCGATCACTTTTTTTAGCGAGGGGACGGTGTCCGCGTAGCGGAGTATAGCTTCCAGGTAGCCTTCGGGCTCTCCCGTATCCAGCCTTTCGCCGGATATTCGCCTGTAGACGACTTTCCCCGCCGCCATAAGCTTATTCAACGCGTAGATGTGGTAATATTCGCCCCCCGTGTGGGCTTTCCAACCTTCTTCAAGGTAGTCGAAGAAATCCGGCGTGTAGAGATATCGACCGATGGAGACTTCCCTGCTCGGCTCCTTGCCGCGCGCGGGTTTCTCAATGATAGCTGTAACGTGTTTCCCGTCCGGGGCGATATCCAGCACGCCGTAGCGGCTCACGTCGCCCGCTTCATAGAGCGACGCCATAACCGAACAGCCGGTTTCTTTCCAGGTATCGATCAGCTGGGCCGCCAGCGGGTGATCGCCCATGTGCAGATCGTCGGGGTAGGCCACGACGCAGGGCTCGTTTCCGATGAGGTTGCGGACCTGTAGAAGCGCGTGGCCGGTGCCCATCATCCGCTGCTGGCGCACAAACGCGAAGCGCACATTCGCGGGCAGCGCGATTTGTTTCAGCCGATCCTGTTTTCCCTCTTTCTCAAAAAGCGATTCCAGCTCAACTTCCCGGTCAAAATAGTCCTCAAGGACCTTCTTCCTGCGCGAACTGATGATGATGATATCCTCTATGCCCGATTTGACGAACTCGTCGACAATGAACGCGATGGAGGGAATGTTGATCAGCGGCAACATTTCTTTGGGGATGGTTTTGGTGACGGGTAGGAAGCGCGTGCCGTACCCGGCCGCGACGATAACGCCTTTCATAGGATGCCTACTATGATATGAAAAAGGGGTGGCATCAAGTACGACCTACGATATTTCGCACTACCTTTGAAGCTATGATGAGTCCCACTGCCGGTGGTACGAAGGCGATGCTTCCGGGGACGCTGCGTCTCCCCGCACAGGTGCGATCCTTCTTCGGGCAGATGCAGTCGGTCCGACAAGGGTTCTCCGCCTCATTCACCTTGATCGGCGTTTCGCGTGAGTACACGACATCAAGATATTTCAGCCCGCGTTTTTTCAGTTCCCGCCGCATTACGCGCGCAAGAGGGCACACGGATGTGTCGTAGATATCGGCTAGTTCCAAGCGGGTAGGGTCCAGCTTGTTGCCGGCTCCCATCGCGCTGATGATAGGAATGTCCAGCTCCCGTGAACGCATGATGAGGTCGATCTTCGAAGATATTGTATCGATGGCGTCGACGACGTAGGAAAGCCCCTTTCGCAGCATGCGCGGAGCGTTCTCGGCGTTGTAGAATTCTTCAAAGATGGACACCTGGGCGTTCGGATTGATGTCCAGTATCCGCTCTTTCATGACGACTACCTTCGGTTTACCGACTGTGGACCTAGCCGCGATGATCTGCCTGTTGATGTTTGTCAGGCAGACGCAGTCATCGTCTACGAGGATGAAAGAACCTATTCCCGTTCGCGCCAAGGCTTCCGCTGCATACGAACCGACGCCTCCAATTCCGAAAACGGCAACCGTGCTTGCCGCGAGTATTTCCATTGCTTCGGGCCCGAGCAGCAGTTCGGTCCGAGAAAAAGGTCCAAGCATGCGATTGATCGTATGTAGTCGGACTTCTTCAGTCAAGCATTACCACGCGCTCCAAGCGGTAGGGCAGGTCGGTGCTAATAGCCCTTTTCTAGCCAGATCTTGCGTAAACTCTTTAGCCGTTCCCCCGCCGCAAGTAAAGTTTCTTCCTTTTTGGCGAAGTGGAAGCGGATGAGGTTCGTTACAGGTTCTCTGAAGAAACTCGATCCGGGTACCGCCGCGACGCCGACTTCTTTCGCCAGCCACTCGCAGAAGCGGGTGTCATCGCTTGCGTCGAACTCGCCGATATCGGCCAGGACGTAATAGGCGCCCTGCGGCCGAGTGTACGTAAGTCCCGCTTCCTCCAGGGCGCGCAGAAACACGTCGCGCTTGCGGGTGTAGGACGCGAGCAGTTCGTCGTAATAGCCGGCGTGAAGGCGAAGAGCGACGATGGCCGCCTCTTGTAACGGCGCCGCCGCGCCGACGGTCAGGAAATCGTGCACTTTGCGGATCACGTCCGTCGCTTTTTCCGGGGCGATGGTGTAGCCCAGGCGCCAGCCGGTGATGGAATAGGTTTTTGAAAGCGAGCTGCAGCTGATCGTCCGCTCCGCCATTCCCGGAAGTGAGGCGAAATAGACGTGCTTCGCGGGCGCGAACACAATGTGTTCGTACACTTCGTCGGTTATGACCCAAGTGTCGAACTCTTCGGCCAATGCGGCGATATACTCGAGTTCTTCGCGGGTGAAAACCTTGCCGGTCGGGTTTGAGGGATTACAGAGGATGAGTGCCTTCGGTTTCCGCTCGAAGGCGGCGCGAAGCGCTTTTCGGTCAAAGGCGAAATCCGGCGGAATCAGCGGCACATAGACGGGCGTCGCGCCCGAGAGGATCGCGTCGGCGCCGTAGTTTTCGTAGAAAGGCGAGAATACGATCACCTCGTCGCCGGGGTTCACCACGCTCATCATGGCTGCCATCATCGCTTCCGTCGACCCGCAAGTGACGGTGATGTGCGCGACTGGGTCCACGGGAATGCCCATGAGTCGCGCTTGTTTTTCCGCCAAAGCTTTCCTGAATTCGGCGGCGCCCCAGGTCACCGCGTACTGGTGCGGTCCTTTGTACGCGGTTTCCGCCAACGCCTTTTTCAGTTCATCCGGCGGATCGAAGTCGGGGAAACCCTGGGATAGGTTGATCGCTCCGTGTTCAATAGCGACCCGGGTCATCCTCCTGATGACGGATTCACCGAAACCCGCGGTGCGCTTACTTGTTGTCGGCATGCGTATTCTCCTTATCGTCGCGAAAAAGTTTCCACGGTGCGACGGCGTTTCCAAGCCCAGT
>Ga0172379_10011046_pt1 | contig 10837 bp, 10 predicted proteins | sample GrowelOW334metaG_FD_119756 | JGI IMG/M metagenome (GOLD analysis project Ga0172379, IMG submission 119756) | Groundwater microbial communities from an aquifer near a municipal landfill in Southern Ontario, Canada - Groundwater well OW334 metaG | ecosystem: Environmental > Aquatic > Deep... | reverse complement strand
CCATTGCCAAAGACATGGGCTTGCCAAGTCGCGCTGAAAATATATTAGAAGGGCCGGAATTAGAAAAAATGAGCGAAGAAGAATTAATTAGTCGAGTAAAAAAAATTTACATCTATGCTCGTGTTAGCCCAGAGCATAAATTACGTATTGTTAAAGCCTTTCAGAAAAATGGAGAAGTAGTAGCAATGACCGGCGACGGCATAAACGATTCACCGGCTTTAAAAGCAGCCGACATTGGCGTGGCTTTGGGCTCGGGCACACAAGTAGCCAAAGAAACCGCAGAAATGGTAATTTTGGACGACAATTTTAAAAGTATTGTTGGCGCAGTAGAAGAAGGTCGGGGGATTTTTGATAATATTAAAAAGACTGTTTTATATTTAATTTCTGATAGTTTTTCTGAAGTAATCGTTGTTGTTGGCAGCATGTTAATGGGCTTGCCTTTACCCATGACCGCCGGGCAAATATTATGGATTAATTTAGTGAATGATACTTTGCCGAATTTAGCATTAACGAAAGAACCGCGAGAAGCAGAAAACATGTTGGAGCCGCCACGAGGAAAAAAAGTTAATATTTTAAGTCCAGATATAAAAATATTAATTGTCGCTATTAGTTTGTGTTCCGGCTTGTTTGCCTTTATTTTATTTTTAATTACCTATCAGAAAACTAACGATATTATTCTGGCACGGTCGCTAGCATTTGCTCTGCTTGGTACCGATTCATTAATCTATGTTTTTAGTATGCGCAGTTTGCGAAAATCAATTTGGAAATATAATATTTTCAGCAATCAATATTTAGTATACGCTGTGATTATCAGTTTTGGTTTTCTTTTAGCCTCTTTTTATTTGCCAGGCTTGCAGCAAATTCTTAAAACCTGTCCATTACATTTTTCCAGTTGGTTGTTAATAGTGGGCATAAGTTTATGCGAAGTAGTAATCATTGAAATATTAAAATATTTATCAATCAATAGTAAGCAAAAATATATTAAAAAATAATATGTCCAATAAAAACGTTTTAATGGTAGTTGCTAATGAAGGCTTTAAAGATGAGGAATACTTTGAGCCAATAGATATTTTAAGAAATAATGGTATACAAGTAATTACCGCTGCCTTGCAGGCAGGTAAAGCCAAGAGTGCTTTAGGCCAAACAGTGATTGTTGATGTGGCAGCTAGATATTTATTGGAAGACGAGGACCGTTGGCAGAAATTCGATGCGATTGTATTTATTGGCGGCCAAGGTATGGAGCCTTTAGTAGATAATGAAAATTTTAAACAGTTAGCTATAAATTTTTATCAAGCACATAAAATTATTGCAGCTATTTGTGTGGCGCCATTAATTTTAGCCAAAGCCGGAATTTTACGAGGTAAAGATGCCACTGTTTTTCCTAGCCAAGAATATATCGATGAATTAGTTAATCAGGGTGCAGAATATATTAGAGAAGATTTGGTTGTGTCTAGTAATATTATTACTGCTTCTGGGCCAAAAGCGGTTTATAAATTTGGTTTGCTTTTAGCTAATAAATTATCTTAAAATATTTATATGAATAATAAATCTAACTAGCCATCGTTCTATTTGGTGTTGTATTATTGCAGCAGCCACATTAGCGATTAAGCAAAAAATTAACCCTACTAGTAGTGATAATACGATTTTTAATTCAGAGCAAATGGACGCTGATTTTGATAAAAAATTAGATCAAGCATGGCAGCAAATGAATAATATGAATAAGTTGGTGGTTGCCAATAACAATGAAAATATTAATACCAATATTAATACACCTAAAGTAAAAAAATCCGCTGACACTGATATCACTAGTAAATTCGGCCTAGAATTATATACTGGTAGTAATGTTTCCAAAGAATTACAAAGTTACCCAGAGCAAAAAATTTCTATTGCCTCTTTAACTACTACCGATAGCCCAGATAAAGTTATCGAATATTATAAAGAACAATTAGGTGACCAGGCTAAAGAAGTACAGGATGCTAATACACAAGCTACGAACCATATTGAAACCGGTTTAATTCTTTTTTCTCAAGACGGAGGCGAAGGCGAATTAAGTGTAAAAATTTGGAATGATAAGGATAAAACTAATATTGATTTATCAATTTCCGACAATTTTAGTGATCCGCGGAAGTAATATCTTTAATTGCTTTATTTAGTAAACGTAAATATAAATTCAAGCCAATGGCTTCCGCATGCCCAGATTGATTTTTTCCTAAGATATTTCCCACCCCTCTAATTTCTAAATCTTTCATAGCTATTTCCAGACCCGTACCAAGTTCAGAAAATTCTTGTAGAGTTTTTAACCTTTTTTTAGCATCATCGCTTAAATTATCAGAAGAGTATAAAAAATAAGCATAAGCATGATGAAAACTACGGCCAATACGACCGCGGATTTGATGCAGTTGGCTTAATCCGAAAAAAGGGGCATTATGAACAATTAAAGTATTAGCTCGTGGAATATCTAAACCATTTTCAATGATTGTCGAACAAACTAATATATCAATTTTACCGCTATCAAATTCATGCATAATATTGGCTAATGCTAAAGTGGGCATTTGTCCATGAGCAACGGCAATTTTAATATGAGGAAATAACCGTTGCAGCTGCCGGGCCATAAAATTTATTGTTTCTACCTTATTATATAAAAAATAAATCTGCCCTTGTCGGTTTAATTCTTGCTCGATAGCTTGTTTAATTATTTGTTCAGATTCTTGAGCAATAATCGTTTTTATTTTTAAGCGGTGCGGCGGCGGCGTACGGATTTCTGAAATTTCTCGCAAACCAGATAAAGCTAAATTTAAAGTACGGGGAATGGGAGTGGCGGTTAGCGTGAGTACATGAGGAGAATGTTCCTTAATAATTTGTTTAAAGAACTCTTTATGTTTTACTCCGAATTTTTGTTCTTCATCGATAATAATTAACCCAAGTTTATTAAAATTAATGTCTTTCGATAATAAACGATGAGTGGCAATAACAATATCTACCTGGCCTTTTTTTAATTTTTCAACCGTGGTTTTCTGCATTTTCGTTGATTTAAAACGAGAGAGTAGTTCAATATTAATGCCGAATTTTTTTAAACGGGTGATAAATGTGTCGTAATGCTGCTGGACTAAAATTGTTGTGGGGCAGAGGATAGCTACTTGACAACCATTAAGCACGGCGCGGCAAGCAGCCCGAACAGCAATTTCAGTTTTACCAAAACCCACATCGCCGCAGATTAAACGGTCAGATGGCTGGTCTTTACCAAGATCGGAAAAGGTTTCAGTTAAAGCTGATTCTTGATCTTTAGTTAATTCATAGGGGAATGAAGCTGCCAATTCTTTTTCTAGTTCATTTTCTTCAAAAATTGGCGCTTTTGTTGTAGCGCGATTAGCGTAAATAGCAATTAGTTCTTTCGCGATTACTTCGGTTTTTTGTTTGATTTTATTTACTAGCTGATCCCAAGAAGCATCATCTAAGCGATGGATTTTTGGTTTCGCCGCACCCACATATGGTTCTAATCGATTGGCACTAGCACCAGGCACAAACAATTTATCTTCATGAGCATATTGCAACCAAAAATATTTTTCATTATTAATTATTTTCCAACCGTTAAACATAGCCACGCCATGATCAATATGGACTAAATAATCACCTAATTTTAAATTATTAATAAAGCTTTCATCAATGCTGCCAACTTGTTCCTCAAGAGGTGCGCCAAAGATATTTTCATCGGTTAAAAAGATGGTATTTTGCGTAGGCAAAATAAAGCTTTCTATTTTTTTGCTAATTTCTTGTTTAGCATCTTCAATGATTATTTTTGGCTGGTGGATAATTTTTTTTATTTTTTCTTTTTCTTTGGTGAAAACAATGATTTTTAGATATTTATTCAAATCATGATTTAATTCTTTAAAGCGCATATTATAGAATTTTGGCGAGATAAATTCTTCTGTAAGATTTTTTTCCCTGATTATTTCAGCATGCTCAGGAATTTTATCCGGATAAATTATTATATTTTGATGATTATTTTGTAGAGACACGCCATGGCGTGTCTCTACAGCAAACGAATAAATTTTTTTTATTTCATTATTATCAAATTCTATGCGCATTGGTTCTTGAAAAAAGATGTCTAAAATATTGCCACGAACAGCGAAAGTTTTTTCTTGGTTGGCAGAAGTATTGCGCACAAAATCCAGCGCAATTAATTTTTTTGTAATGGTTGATAAAGCGATATTTTGATGAAGAGCAAGATGAATAATTAAATCATTAAATTTTTTTTCAGTAATTTTATTTTTTTGGTAGTATGGCAGCGAAACGATCTGCTGAATAGGGAACAAAGCATTCCAGAATTGGCATAATTGTTTTAAAATAAGAGCATCTTTTTCCTCATTAACTAAATAAAAAACCAGCCTATTTTGATAAAAGATGGGCTTGTTAGCTAGTTCATAGCTGATTTCCGTTACATTTCGCCAAATAGACATGCCATTATATTATATATCCACAGCGTTCTCTTGACAAATAAAAAAAAGCTGGTAGAATGCTGTATTCTTTGATAATAGTGTTAATGGTGTTGCTGATAAGCGCGAACAAGGGAATTACCCCTCCTGATTCTCTTTAGTAGCTTAATAAGGATGCTGATAGGATAACTTGAAGCTTGTCCGGCTTGTCAGTGGCATTATGCACACTATGAAAGAGTGCTTTTTTTATTGTGAAGATTCATGGCTTTTTGCGGTCCGGCAATTAGCCAAGTATTAATAGCTTCAATAATATTGGTTATAAATGCTGAAAGCTGTTTTTGTTCAGAGGAAGAAAAATTTGCTAAAACAAAGTCGGCTGTATCCATTTTTTCAACTAAGGTATTTTTTACACCTAAACGGCAACGGGTAAAAGTTTCTGTTTTTAAATTTTCAATAATAGATTTAATACCATTGTGCCCGGCCGCAGAACCGGATGTTTTTATGCGTAAAGTACCGAAGTCTAAATCTTTATCATCATGAATAATAATAATATTTTTCAGAGAAACTTTATAATATTTCGCAACTTTAATTACAGCGCGTCCTGACTCATTCATAAATGTTAATGGTTTAACCAAAATAACATTATCTTTTTTAGCAATAGCCGCTTCTAATTTTTTATTTATTTTAAAAGCAGAGGACATGGCATCTAGCACAAGGAAGCCCAGATTATGACGAGTTTTTTGGTATTTGGTTCCGGGATTGCCGAGACCGATAATTAATTTATTCATTCTTTACCAATTATTATTTTTAGCGGGACGCCTAAAAATTCGTATTTATTCCTAATTTCTTTTTCAATAATTTTTACAATCGCCGGAGAAATATTTTTTGGTTTGGGGGTCGAGAGAAAGAATACTGGCGGGTTGGTTTTAATCTGCTTCATAAAATTTAATTTCAGATCAGATTTATGCTGCCCAAAGGTGATAGTCATTTTTTGTTTGGGTTTGTATTTTCTTAAAACCACGGCAAGAATTTGGTTTAAATCCTCTTCAGCAATCTGCATATTGGCTTGTTGGTTTATTTCTAATGCCAGGTCAAGTATTTTTTTAACCCGTAGTTTATTTAAAGCGGAAACAAAAATCATTGGTACCCATTTGGCAAAAGGGAGTTTTTGATTAAAATAATCCGCATAAGCGTTAATTGTCGTTTCGTCTTTTTCTGGCACTAAATCCCATTTATTAATAACTAACACGATATTTTTACGTTCTTCCAGAGCTAGCTCTACTAATGCCTGATCTTGGCTGGAAATAGACATTTGTGATTCTAATACTAAAGCCACAATATCGGCTCTTTTTAAAGTTTCCATAGATGCATGGACGCCTTCTTTTTCTATTTTCGCAATCATTTTATTGGACCAATCGCCAACGCGGCTCTTTCTTCTAATACCGGCGGTGTCGACTAAAATAAATTTATGATCACGATAGATAAACTCCACATCGTTGATGTCTCGTGTGGTGTGCGGCAGGGGAGAGACTAATACTTTATCTTCGCCTAAAATGGCATTAATCAAGGAAGATTTTCCCACATTTGGCCGACCGATGATGGCTAATTTTAATGAAGGATAAAATTTTTCCGGATTCTTTTTTTGTTGCGGTAAGAGTGTAATAATTTGGTCTAGTAGATCACCAGTCCGGCTACCGTTGAGTGCGGAAAAAATTGCCACATGATCACAATTTAGTTGATGGTAATTTTGATCTAGTAATTTTTCTTTTTTAAAATTATCTATTTTATTTATGCCTAAAATTACTTTTTTCTTTAATTTACGAAGTAACAATGCTAATTCACGATCTTGCGGCAAAATATCAGTCGAGCCATCTATTAAAAATAAAACCAAATCCGCCTGTTCAATAGCTTTATTTACTTGTTGAAAAATACCACTACTGAGCGGATCTTTCGCCGCCGTATCCATACCGCCAGTATCAATTAAAGTGAATTTTTTATCCTGCCAGAAAATATCCGCATAATTGCGGTCACGCGTGGTATTTTCCATGGGGGAAATAATGGCCTTGCTTGTTTCAGATAAACGGTTAAAAAGCGTCGATTTACCGCTGTTAGTACGGCCGACTATGGCAACAAATAGATTTTTTTTACTCATATGTTAGTATCTTGCCCTAAAACCACAATAAAATCAACGCCTTCATAATTAATATCACTATTAGTATAATGGCTGGCAAAAGTATCAGTGGCTAAATTGGCGTTTAATTCTTTTTTTAAAGTAGCTAAAGTTTGGGGATTGTTTTGGGTAAGATCGTAGATTACAGTTTGGCTGGCGTCTTGGCTAGGAGCATTACCAACTTGGCTGATGGTAAGATCTAATGATTTTAATTTTTCTGCGGTATTGCCAGCTAGATAAGGTGTAGTTGTGCCATTAAGAATAATGATATCAGCATTTTCTATAACTGGTTCGCTAGCAGTATTAGTATTTTTATTTGTATTGCTGTTAGTATCGTTGTTGGTTTGTGTTTCGACATGGACAAATATTTTATTAACCATTTTTTTTATTTCTTTGAAATTATTATCGCCAGCATTAGGTTTAAGAAAATAAGCGCCATCGGGAGGGTTAATGAAATCGTATAATAATCCGTTGGTGCTGTTATCTATTGTTTTATTAATAGTTTGATCTTTTTGTAAATCTTTAAGTAAAATTGCCAATCGGGCCATATTTCCTAATTGTAAATCCGTGCGTAAGTGGTCGCCTAAGTCGTTGATTAAATTCGTCATTTTTATCGGGTTAATGAGAGTAGAGGTAGACATAACTTTTTTTTGGAAAGACTCGATAATTTTTTGTTGGCGTTTAGAACGGGCAAAATCCGTGCCTTCATAATAACCATCCGGATCCGTGTATCTGGTTGTTTTACGAATACGCGCAAATTTTAAGGCCATATCACCGTCCATTTTTTGTAATCCTTTTTGGAATTTGAAAATGCAATACGGCCCGTCGCCTTCAGCCAAGTAAACCGGACCGCCATTCGCGCTTTTGCAAGTTCCGCCGCAGTCCGTGATATGATAATAGCCATTAAATTTATTAGGCGCATCTACTTCAATGCCGCCAACATCATCAATTAATTTAGTAAAGCCGTCAAAATCCATCAATAGGTAATAATTTATTTTTACACCAGTAACTTCTTCTACTTTTGTTTTTGCAAATTCAATGCCACCAGTGGCATAAGCTGAATTTATTTTTGCAATACTCCAATTGTTTTTTACGCCTTCCGGATAAACGCGGATCATTAAATCGCGGGGCAGGGAAATAAGAGCAGCTTGTTTGGTAGAAGGTTTAATGCTGGCGATCATTATAGTATCGGTGAGTTGGCTGCCATCATGCGTGCCACCGCCAATGCCTAGTAACAAAATATTAACTCGATCTTTTTCTTCGCCTAATAATGGTTCATTACTACCAGCGATTAAGTTTTGCAGTTGGTCATATAGATTAGTAGCATTGCCATTATCGATGATTTTGTCGATATTTTTAGAAAAGAATTGATAACAAGCACTGATACTTAGTAAAAGAATGAAAATTATGGCTAAAATTATGGTTTTTTTCCATCTTTTTTTAGGTTTATTGACAATAACAGGTGTAAGTAACGGTGCTGGCTCTGGGGCAACCTCTTTTATTGCTTCTTTTACAGGTTTTTTTATTGGTTTTGAGCTTGTTTTAACTTCTGGTAAATCCGGAGTTACTGGTTTTAATTCATTTGGTTCTTTAATTTCCTTTTTTGCTTTTTTCATAAGTTTTATTATAAATTAAATGTGCAAATGGGTCAATGCAAATTTCACGTTTGTTGCTTTTTTTGCAGATTTTCATTATACTTATGAAAGTTAATAACTTAAATTTTTTTATTATGCCACGAAAAAAGGGATTATCGGTTGCTAAACCATCAGCCAGAAAAATTACTCCACCGCAATTATTAAAAGGGATGAAAGATATTTTGCCAGAAGAGCAGAAATATTGGGATTTTATTAAAGAAAAAGCCAAAAAAATCGCAGAAACTTATGGTTTTGAATATATTGATACCCCAATTTTAGAGTCTACATCCTTATTCATCCGTTCGGTTGGTAAAAATACCGATATTGTGGAAAAAGAAATGTTTTCCTTTGTTGACCAAGGCGGAGATAATATTTGCGCTCGTCCGGAAATGACAGCTTCCATTGTCCGCGCTTATAATGAACATGGCATGATTAACCGGCCCCAACCAGTAAAATTGTACTCTATCGGTCCGGTTTTCCGGCACAATAAACCACAAGCTGGCCGATATCGACAGTTTAACCAGTGGAGCTTTGAAGTGATCGGCGATAATTCACCGGTGATCGATGCGGAATTGATTTCTTTGCAGTATCATTTATTCAAAGACATTGGTCTTGATTCATCTTTGCATATTAATAGTGTTGGCTGCCCGGTTTGTCGGCCGCAATATTCTTTACAATTACAAGAATATTATCGCACTCGCAAAAAGAATCTGTGCGACAATTGCAAACGTCGTTTTAGTAAAAATCCTATCCGCTTGCTGGATTGTAAAGAAAAGGCTTGTGGCGAAATGGTAGCTGATGCACCACAAATGGTGGATTGTTTATGTGAAGATTGCCGCGCTCATTTTGTTAAAGTATTAGAGCATCTTGATGCCGCAGAAATTCCCTATACGCTAGATCCTAAAATAGTTCGTGGATTAGATTATTATGTTCGTACGGCTTTTGAATTTTTTCCTATTAGCAATGCCCAAGAAAAAATTGAAAGCCAATCTGCAATTTCTGGTGGTGGTAGGTACGACGGCTTGGTGCAGCTATTAGGCGGCCGTGAAGAGATTGGTGCTTGCGGCTTTGCTGGGGGATTAGAACGCATTATCTTAGCGATGAAAGAAAATAATGTTCAAATTCCAGAAACAGCTACGGCCGATGTGTTTTTAGCCCAACTGGGAGAAAGCGCACGTAAAAAATCATTAAAATTATTAGAGGATTTAAGAACAGCTGGCTTAAAAGTACGCGCCAACTTGTCCAAGAGTAGCCTTTCTAATCAACTGGGCACAGCCGCCAAGATGGGTGTGAAATTTACTTTAATTTACGGCCAAAAAGAAGTTATTGATAATACAATATTAATGCGCGATATGTCTTCTAGTTCGCAGGAAATTGTTGATATTAAAAAAATCGTCTCGGAAATAAATAAAAGAATGGCCAGATTAAATAAAGATAATGTCTAATTGTCTTTTTTGCAAAATCATCAATAAGGAAATACCAGCTAAAATAATTTTTGAGAATGATTTCATTATTGTTTTTCAAGATATTCATCCGAAAGCGCCGGTGCATTTATTAATGGTGCCAAAACAACATATTGCCTTGGTTAACGAGCTAAACACAGTAAATATTCATTTTATCTCCGAGATTTTTTTACAAGTAAAGAATATTGCCAAAGAACAGGGTATAGATCAAACCGGCTATCGTTTAGTAGTAAATTCTGGTCCAGACAGCGGGCAAGAAGTTCAGCATCTGCATTGGCATTTACTGGGAGGAAAAAAATTAGCTGGCATTGGTTAATTTTTTTGTTTGACATTATTATAAAGAAGTGGTATATTTTTGTTAATTAATTATTTTAATAATATCTAAATAGGAGGTGACATTTTCAAGTGGTAGAAGTAGCAAAAAAGAATAATGAATCGAATGAAAGTTTAGTGCGCAGATTCGTCCGCAAAGTTCAATCTAGCGGTAAGTTGTTGCAAGCTAAAAAAGTCCAGTATCGCCAACCTAAAAAGAATAAAAGACAGTTACGCGAGTCAGCTATTAGGCGCGCAAAAACTAAGGCGGAAAAAGATTTTTTACGTAAAATCGGCAAATTAGAAGAACCAACGTTCCGCGGCCGAGGTCCAAAAAAGAAAAATAAGAAATAATTAATATTTTGGCGGATGAGCTTATACACCAAAATTAACGATCAACTGAAGCAGGCGCAAAAAGCCAAAGATTCTTTGGTTTTAAATACCTTGCGGATGTTAGTCTCGGCTATCAAATACCAAATGATTGCCACAAAACAAGATCTTACTGATGCCGAGATCACTAAAATAGTCATGCAAGAAGCTAAAAAAAGAAAAGACGCTGTCGCGGCCTTTGTTAAAGGCGGGCGTCCGGAATTAGCGGCTAAAGAAAATGAAGAATTATCGATTATTCAACAATATTTACCCCAGCAATTATCGGAAGAAGAGCTGACAAAAATTATTCAGAAAGTAATCGCCGCTAATCCCGGTTTGAATTTTGGTCCGTTAATGGGCAAAGTAATGGCTCAAGCATCAGCTCGCGCTGAAGGAAATACGGTGCAAAAAATTTTAAAAATAGAATTATCAAAATGAAAAATAAAAAAATATTTT
>Ga0172379_10011045_pt1 | contig 10838 bp, 10 predicted proteins | sample GrowelOW334metaG_FD_119756 | JGI IMG/M metagenome (GOLD analysis project Ga0172379, IMG submission 119756) | Groundwater microbial communities from an aquifer near a municipal landfill in Southern Ontario, Canada - Groundwater well OW334 metaG | ecosystem: Environmental > Aquatic > Deep... | reverse complement strand
TGGTTTATGTCAGACTTTATTTATGAAGCCTAGTTTACGGTTGGAGAAAAAACTTTGGGCCCAAGGCTACGATTATTTGGCTGGGGTGGACGAGGCCGGACGCGGCGCCTGGGCTGGACCGATTGTGGCTGGGGCTGTGGTTTTAAGTCGAGCCGAGTTTGAGGCTTTAAAAAAGGAATGGTGGTTTAAAGCCGTAGCCGATTCAAAATCCTTGTCGCCGCTTCAGCGCCAACGAGTGTTTGCGGCTTGCGCCGCTAAAGTGGTTTGGGCCACCGCCGTGGTCAGCCACAAAGTTATTGATCAGCTGGGTATAGGAGCAGCTAATCGGCGCGTGGTGAATTTGGCGGTAGCCAAGCTTAAACATAAACCACAAATGGTGTTGGCTGATTATGTAGCTAAACTAGGGAATAGTTTGGCTGGCGTGCCAGCCCGGGTGATAGTTAAAGCCGACGCCACTTTATGGTTAGTGGCTTTGGCCTCGATAGTGGCTAAGGTGCAGCGTGACAGGTTAATGGTGGAGTATGATAAAAAGTACCCCGGCTATGGCTTAGCTAGGCATAAAGGTTACGGTACCAAGCAACACCAAACAGCTTTGAACCAATTAGGGGTTTGTGCTTTGCACCGTCGGTCGTATCGACCAGTTCGAGCACATTTACTATAATAAAGTAGCTATGAAAGATGATGCCGCTATTGCCAGGCTTTTAGACCCAGAATCATTGCTTAAGCAGCAACTGGGAGTGAAATTAGGCCACCAAGTGGCTGATCTTGGTTGTGGCGGGGCAGGTTACTTCACCTTACCAGCTGCTCGGGTAGTGGGTAGTCGGGGGCGGGTGTATGCCGTGGATATTCTCAGATCGGCTCTAGATGGCGTGGTTAGTAAGGCCAAACTTAGTAATTTGTCGAACGTTGAACCAGTGTGGTCGGATTTGGAAAGAGTTGGCGCGGCTAAAGTACCGGAGTCGTCGCTGGATGAAGCCTTACTAGTTAATATTATGTTTCAGTCTCGGCAAAACGAAGCCATGTTGCGCGAAGCGCATCGTTTGTTAAAAACCGGCGGCCGACTTTTGGTGGTTGATTGGAAAGTTGAGCCCACACCCTTCGGGCCGCCGTTGGAAAGGAGATTAACCCCGGAAAATATCAGTCAATTGGCTTCGGCTATAGGATTTACTTTGGAGAATAAATTTGATAGCGGACCATATCATTACGGTCTCATTTTTCTTAAAACATAACTTATGCTCGTCACCACATTTAAACCACTACTTAGTCTGTCTTATTGGTTCTCGTCTTATCCCGGCCCACTGACCGGAATTTTTTTCTGGTTGGTGGCGGGTTTTATTCTGGCTGGCCTGGCGGTTGGTTTAGGTTTGCGCCTGGCGGCTATTTTTACCAAAGATCAAAGTTATCGGCGTTTAACTAAGCGGCTAAGTGTCAGCTGGGTAACAATTAGCTTGCTATTCGGATTAAGTTTCTTTTTTACCCAAACCGCCACGCCGATTTTGGGCAGTCGGTTTTGGTTTGTCTTGTGGTTGTTGGTGGGATTAATTTGGTGGGGCTTTATTATGCGTTACGCTTGGCGAATATTACCACAAGAGAGATTGGCCCGAGCAGCCACGGCGGCTAACTTGCGTTATTTGCCGCGCTCTAAATAGATTCAGATTAAAATAGGGGGGTTAATGGCTCATGCCAGACAAAAATTTGGTCGGCAGGGTGAAGCCGCGGCCGTAAACTATCTTAAACAGTTAGGCTATTTTGTTTTGGATACCAATTGGCACGCCGGCCGTTATGGTGAGTTGGATATAGTGGCTCAAAACGGGCAAACCTTGGTAATAGTAGAGGTAAAAACTAGGCAAAATTTGAGTTTGGGCGGCCCCGAGGCGGCGGTGACAGTTCATAAACAAAACAAGATAAAATTAGCCGCCCAGGCTTACGTTTTAGCCCACCCACAGTTGCCAAGCGAGGTACGGTTTGATGTCTTGGCTATAGTTTTATCGCCTGAGGGCACGGTTAAAGAATTAAAACATTATCAAGGTTTAATTTTTTAGTTTAAAAACACAGACTATCTACAGTTTATCCACCGTTTTATCCACTTTATTTTTTAGGTATATAAGGTAGGCTAAATTACTTACCTTATGAATCAAGATAGGTTTAAAATCACTGGCTGGAAAAAAGTTTTGTGGCTGATTGTATTTTGGGCAGCAGCTTGGTTGTCAGCGCCAATCGTCTCGGCGGCCGATCAGCCGGCTTTTTTGCATTTGCCAGAGGAGTGTGGCTGGTGGAATCGTTGTCCCATACCAGCGCCGACGATTTTAACTCCCTCAGTCGGCACTGATTTACCAGTTGGTTCGATGGTAGTTCAAGGGCTAACTTGGAATAATACCCAGGTTGATATTTTTTTGGACAGTAAATTAATTGGTCGCCCAGTGGTAAAAAACAATAGTCAGGCTGAGGTTACCAGTTTCAATTTTAAATTTGATCACCTAGTGCCGGGAGTTCATAAATTATACGCCGTGGCTTATAGCCTTAATGGTTGGGAGCGTAGTCCAGATAGCCGACACTTGGATTTTTTGGCCGTGGCGCCTTATCCGACACCAGTATTTATTCAGCCGTTACGGACCGCGAGTGACCAGATTTTGTTACGTGGCTTTGTCCGTCGTCAGTCGGTGTTGGAAATTAGTCTTGATAAAGAATCGTTACCTTTAGTAGTAATTGACGACGCCAGTAATCGTTCCACGGCTCATTTTGTTATCAATTTGCCGTCTTTAGGCGTTGGTTCCCACGAATTATCGGTTACGGCCTTGGACGCGGTGACTGGTAAACCAAGTCGGCCAGCTTGGTTGGAGTTAAAAGTTACTACCCAGACGGTTGAATTAGTAGGTTCGGCTGTAGTCAACCAACCAATCAGATCAACTCGTCAACCCGTCATCAAGGGTGTTAGCGCGTTTGGCCAGTTAGTTGAACCGGGTGTGGTGACTGACTGGCAACCGCTAGCCAGCAATACTAGGCCGGCCGATAGCTTATCAGCCAGGCAGCAAGTACGCTGGGTGGGCTTGGTTTTGCTGCTAGCTTGTTTATTAAGTTGGTGGCTTTTGGCTCGTTATCAGGGCCAACCAATCAAGAGCCTGTTAACTTGACAGATCAATCGCGGGTTCTTATACTGCTAATTGAACTAGGTGCTTATTTTTAAGCAGCCTAGTTATTTTTTACCCATTTAATTTACAACATGCAAACCTCTCCTATCCTCATGGCTATTCAACAGATTTGTGAGGAAAAAAACATTCCAGTTTCAGCGGTTATCGAAACTATTGAACAGGCGTTGGCGGCGGCTTACCGTAAAGATTTTGGCGAGCCTAATGAAAATATAAAAGTAGAATTTGATGTTGATACCGGCGGCGCCCGGGTGTTTGACGTTAAGACCGTGGTCGCCGGTCCGGCTGAAGGCGAAGAGACTATTAACGAAAAGAAAGAAATTTTGTTGGATGATATTATAAAAACCAAGCCCGAAGCGGCCGTGGGGGATGAAATTAGAACCGAGCTAAAGGTGCCGGCCGAATATGGTCGCATGGCGGCTCAGACGGCCAAGCAGGTTATTATTCAACGTTTACGTGAAGCCGAACGTGAAGTGGTATTTTCCGAATATAAGGATAAAGAAAACCAAGTTCTTTTGGGTACCATTCAGCGCGTGGAAGGCCGAACGGTATTTATTGATTTGGGACACACGGTGTCGGTTATGCCCTATGCCGAGCAAATTCCTCGCGAGCATTATGTGCCCGGCCAGCGCCTTAAGGTTTATGTGGTATCGGTTAATGCTTCCAGTCGCGGTCCAGAAGTCATAGTTTCCCGCACTCACCCCGAAATAGTACGCCAGCTTTTTACTCAAGAAGTGCCAGAGGTAGCCGCCGGTTCGGTTATCATTAAAGCTATCGCCCGAGAGGCCGGTAGCCGCACTAAAATCGCCGTGGTTTCACAAGAAGCCAACGTTGATCCCATTGGTTCTTGTGTCGGTCAGCGTGGCATGCGGGTGCAGACTGTGATCAACGAGCTGGGCGGCGAGAAAATAGATATTATTGAATACGCCGAAGATCAGCAGCGTTTTATTAGTGCGGCCTTGGCGCCGGCTAAAGTGATTACAGTTACTTTGGACCAAGCTACCCACACCGCTCAGGTGGAGGTTGGAGAGGATCAATTGAGTTTGGCAATTGGCCGGGGTGGTCAAAATGTGCGTTTAGCGGTTAAGTTAACTGGCTGGAAAATAGACATCATTGGCAGTTTGTCGGGACAGGTAGATTTATCCGCTGCCGACGCCAATCAATCTGTTGAAGCCGCCGCTCCAGACGCTCCCAGTGAAAAAGAGGCCGTTACGGCCGAGCCGACAGCCGAACCCCAGGCTTAGTGACGGCTAATCCAAGACTTGATATAGTACTGGTGGGCCGAAATCTTAAATTTACCTTTATTAATTTATAATAATTAATTAACCAACCTAAAAATTATGTTAATCATCCCTGTTGTTATTTCGGTGATATCATTGCTTTTTGCTTGGTACCTAGCGACCTGGATTATACGTCGCGATATGGGTACGCCCAAAATGCAAGGTATATATCAAGCTATTAAAGACGGCGCCAACGCTTTTTTGAAGAGGCAGAACAAAACTATCGGCATTATGTCGGTGATTTTGGCCCTGGTACTTTTTGGCGCTTACGCCTTAACTGGCAAGACGACCCTGGGTTTGATAACCGCCCTGGCTTTTATTTTTGGTGCCTTTTGTTCCAGTCTGTCGGGCTTCATTGGTATGTGGATATCAGTTCGCTCCAACGTCCGTACAGCCTCGGCCGCCCAAACTAGTTTTAGCCAGGCCTTAACCATTGCTTTGCGGGGTGGTGCTGTGTCTGGTATTACCATTGTATCCATGAGTTTGATTGGTATCAGCGGACTTTATTATATTTATTCAGTTTTGGGTTACGAGCCGACTGAAATCCCTCACCTTTTGGTGGGCTTTGGTTTTGGCGCCAGCCTGGTAGCCTTGTTTGCCCAGTTGGGTGGTGGTATTTACACCAAAGCGGCTGACGTGGGAGCCGACTTGGTGGGTAAGATTGAAAAAAACATTCCCGAAGATGATCCGCGTAACCCGGCCGTGATCGCCGACTTGGTGGGAGACAACGTAGGTGATTGTGCTGGTCGTGGCGCTGATCTATTTGAGTCCACAGCCGCTGAGAATATTGGTGCCATGATTATTGGTGTGACCCTGTTTCCTTACTTTGGCATTAATGGAATTTTATTTCCTTTGGTAGTCAGAGGCTTTGGTTTGTTGGCTTCCATAATTGGCGTCTTGGTAGCCAAAGCTAAAGAAGACGATGAGCCTTTAAAGGCTTTGAATAAAGGTTATTTTGTCACTAGCGCTTTGTCGGCTTTGGCTTTTTACTTTGTCACCATGGAAATGCTGAACAACGTGTTGTTCTTTTACGCTGGTTTGATTGGTTTGGCCGCCAGTTTGGTATTCGTGTTTGTGACCCAATATTACACCGAGCACAAATATCGTCCGGTGCAAGAAATTGTTAAAGCCTCTGCCACTGGCCACGCTACCAATATTATTGCCGGTATCGCAGTCGGCTTAGAGTGTACGGCTGCCACCGTTGTCACTATAGCGGTAGCTTTGTTGTCGTCTTACAAATTAGGTGAAATGACCGGTTTGCCGTCGGGTGGCTTGTACGCTACCGCTGTGGCTACCATGGGCATGTTAGCCACAGCGGCTTATGTTTTGGCCATGGATACCTTTGGCCCCATTACGGATAACGCCGGTGGTATTGTGGAAATGTCCGGCGCTTCAGAAAGCGTGCGTCTTATAACCGACAAACTTGATTCGGCTGGTAACACCACCAAAGCCCTAACCAAGGGTTATGCTATGGGTAGCGCCGCTTTGGCCGCCTTCTTGTTGTTCTCGGCCTATTTTGAAGAAGCTAAATTAGCCTTAGTCAATTTAGCCAAGGTGGAAGTCTTTGTGGCCGGCCTGTTCGGTGCCATGTTGATATTCTTCTTTAGTTCATTGGCTATCAGAGCAGTGGGTAAGGCCGCGGGTAAAATTGTGGAAGAGGTTAGACGGCAGTTTAGGGAGAATCCAGGTTTGATGGCCGGCACTAGTACCCCGGATTACGCTAAGTGTGTCGACATTACCACCAAAGCCGCTTTGAAAGAAATGGTCGCGCCGGGTGTCTTGGCTGTCGCCTTGCCGATCGCTATCGGTATCTGGCTGAAAGCAGAAGCTTTGGCTGGCTTTATTATTGTCGGTACCATTGTAGGCGTACTCTTGGCTACTTTCTTCAATAACTCTGGTGGCGCTTGGGATAACGCTAAAAAGTTTATTGAAATGGGCAATGCTGGCGGTAAGGGCGGGGATGTGCACAAGGCGACTGTCACCGGTGACACTGTTGGTGACCCGTTCAAGGACACTGCCGGCCCCTCGCTTCACGTTTTGGTGAAGTTGCTAGGCACACTGTCTTTGGCTTTGGTAGCCTTGTTCGTATAACATAATGGAACGTAAGGTTGAGCCAGTAGCTCAAGGTAAGCTACAAATTACTTTTGTTTTGTCGCCGGAGGAGGCGGCTAAGTTTGAGGACAAAGCTTTGCAGCATTTGTCCGCCTCGCTTAATTTGCCCGGGTTTAGACCAGGTAAGGTACCGCCCGAGATGGCTAAACAACAACTGGGCCCGGAAGCTATCAAGCATGAGGCTAGGCTGCAGGCTGTGCAGAAATTATATCCGGAATATGTAAAGCAAGCCGAGTTGGAGGTGGTTGGTCAACCAGAGATGGAAGCCATTGATTCGCCCGGACTAGGTTTCCGTTTAACTGTGGCCAAGCTGCCCGAAGTTAAATTGGGTAAATGGGAAAAAATTAAAGTCGCCCAGCAGCCGGTTAAAGTTGATGAGGCTGAGGTGGACCAGATTTTATTGGACATCAGAGAGAGCCGCGCCACCGAAGCCGCCGTCGACCGTCCAGCTAAGCTGGGGGATCAAGTGGAAATAAATTTTGAGGTGGCGGTTGATAAAGTGGTGATTGAAGGCGGCCAAGCTCAGAAGTATCCGGTGGTTTTGGGCAAGCATCAATTGGTACCGGGCTTTGAAGAGCAGTTGGTTGGCCTTAAAGCCGGAGAGGAAAAAGAGTTTTCCATAACCTTTCCGGTAGATTACAAGAAAGATTTAGCCGGTAAGCCGGCTCAGGTGCGAGCCAAAGTTCTGCAGGTGTGGGAGCGTACCATACCGGAATTGACCGACGACTTAGCGTCTAGTTTGGGCAAATTTGCGTCGGCGGCCGAGCTTAAGACCAAACTAAACGAGAATCTGTCAGCTGAAAAAACCGAGCAGGAAGAACAACGTTTGGAAAAAGCCATCTTGGACGAACTTTTGGCGGTGGCTAGTTTTGATGCCATAGCCCAGGTGTTGCTGGAGGCTGAGGTTGATAAAATGATTCACGAGTTTAAGCACTCCTTGGAAGAGCGCGGGTTAAAGTGGGTTGATTATTTGCAGAACATAAAAAAAGATGAACCGGCTTTGCGACAAGAGTTTGAACCCCAAGCCACCAAACGAGTTAAGTCAGCTTTATTACTGCGCGCTTTTGCCAAGCAGTATAAGTTAGAGGCGACTGATTCGGCTATTGAGGAAGAAATAGAGCACAGTTTGCATCACGCTGGCGGCGACGAGCGTTTAATAGCCCGTTTGCAGAGCGACGATTACCATGATTATCTGCGTTATGTTTTGACTAACCAACTGGTGCTTAAATGGCTGAAAGAAAAGTTGGTGGAATAGGAATGTCTTATAAAAATAAGCTATACTTAAAGCGTGCTCAAAGCACGCTTTATGTTATTCGGTTCCCATGTCTCAGCTGCCGGTGGGGTAGCTAAAGCCCCTCAGCGCGCCCACGAAGTGGGTTGCGAAGTCTTCCAGTTTTTTTCTCGTCCACCGCAGGGCGGCCCTGGTGTGCCGATCACCCCCTCAACAGCTCAGGAGTTTAAGGATAATTGTAAAACCTTTGGTCAAGTTGAAAGTTATATTCACGCACCTTATTACATAAATTTTGCCTCAACTAAATCCAGCGTGCGTTATGGCTCCTCTAGTGTTGTCCGTAAGGAATTAGAGCGCGGCAGTTTGTTGGGTGTGAAATATTTAATGACCCATTTGGGCAGTTCGCGTGAAGTAAGCGATACCCAAGCCATGTCTTACGTAGTTGAGGGGTTAGTTCGTATACTGGATGGCTACAAGGGTAGTACTCAATTTTTAATTGAAATTTCCGCTGGCGCAGGTAAGGTTATAGGCGACACCTTTGACGAGATTGCCGCTATGATTCGCGGCACAGAGAGAAAAAACAAGAAGTTTAAAAACAGTATTGGTGTTTGTTTTGATACTTGCCACGCTTTTGCTTCGGGCTATGATTTAAGAGATAAGCAGAGCGTAAAAAAGACTTTGGATGAATTTGATAAACATGTCGGCCTGGCCAGGCTCAAATTAATTCACTGTAATGATTCCCTGGCCGGCTTGGGTGAGCATAAGGATAGACATGAGCATTTAGGTAAGGGTAAAATAGGCCTTGTTGGTTTTGAGGCCTTAGTTAAAGAACCTAGGCTTAAAAGAATGAATTTCGTGCTGGAAACACCTAAAGATAAGCCGCAAGACGATCCGCGTAATTTGAAGATTCTTAAAACTTTTAGACGGAAATAATTATGGCTGGTTGGGGTGAAAAAATGAATAATTTAAGTGATGGCTTTTATACCGAAGCCAAACGTGCCTTGTTAGGTCCGACTTTGCATAAATTAAAAGAGAGTGTGGATCGCGCTGGATTGAAAGGTGGTTCGGAGTACATATTAGCCGCCATGAATTTACGTCCGGAATACTCCAGTTATCAGCCGGAGGCTAGACAAAAATTACAAACCGAACCAGGAATTGTGATAGCCAATCATCCGCCTGGATTTTTTGATATCCCGGCGGTTTTGCAAACAATTGATAGAACGGACCTGAAAGTGATGGTTAATGAAAAAATTTATCCGGAATTTGTAGAACAACTGGGTGAGCAGTACTTTGTTCCGGCTAGTCACGGCGCCGGCGGTCTGCGAGAAGTTTTGAAAAATATTAGGACTCATATTGAGCAAGGCGGCGTGTTAATGTTTTTTCCAACTGGCGCTCAAAGCAGTGTCAAAGACAGAATTTTTAAAAGTGGTTTTCGTTCCATTTTAGGCCAGCTTCGTCCGCAGGACATGGTTTACTCTTTTTGTTTAGATCCCCATGATGTGGCATCGGTGCTGGAACAGCGCCCCTATTTGCGACTGAATTTAGCCTCGGAAGTATTTTTTACCGAGGCTTTAAATATGAATCGTCAACAAGAACCAGTGCCGTTTCGCGTCTACGAGAAATACAGTCAAGCTGAGGAGTGGCAGGCTCTAACCAAACAGCGCGCTAACGGTGAGATAAATAACAGGTTGACCGAGTACTACGAAGGACAGTTTGGCGCTGAAGTTTTTGATGAACGACTGATTTATTAAAAAGTTTATAATGACTACCAATAACCGAGAAATAGAAGTCAGATTTTTAGAGATTGATGAGTCGTCTTTGGTTAATAAGCTGGGGCAGTTGGGCGCTCAGGATTTAGGAGAAGAGCTGCTTAAGGAAGTAATTTTTTACGGCCAAGGCGTATCTTATGCTGACAAAAAGTTTGTCCGGCTGCGCCAGGAGCGAGTTGGCATACGTTTAACATTCAAGCACCACGAGAAAATGTTGGTGGATGGGGCGCGTGAAATTGAGGTAATGGTGAGTGATTTTAACAAGACCCGTGAGATGTTAGAGGTTTTGGGCTTCACAGCCAGGCGTGAGCAGGAAAAGAAAAGACATGCTTTCAAGCTGGCCGGGGTTGAAGTAGACATCATTACTTGGCCTACCATACCAACTTTGGTTGAGCTAGAAGGAGCTTCTGAACAGGCGCTTAAACAGGCCGCCGCCGCTTTGGATTTAGATTGGGGGCAAGTGGTGTTAGAAGAGAACGCTGGTTTGATAGAAAATCGTTATCATATTCCTTTATCTAAGATAAAGATTTTTACTTTTAGTAAGATTGAATAATTATTTATGACTAATCGTTTACTAGCTATTACCGCCGCTCGTCGAGCTGGAACCTTTCTACTTAAAGAGTTTAAACAAAAAAAATTAGCTTGGCATTTGAAGCATCGGCACGAGATTGTGACCGGCGCCGACACTGGAGCCGAGAAAATAATTTTATCGTTATTGCGCAAGTACACCCCAAAGTTTGAGATTTTGAGCGAAGAGGCGGGCTTGAATAATCGTCGCTCGGATTATTTATGGGTAGTGGACCCACTGGATGGCACTACCAATTTTAAGGTCCACAATCCTTTATTTTCCGTGTCTATCGCCCTGTTTTATAAAGGGGAACCGATTTTAGGAGTGATATACGCCCCTCATTTGGGGGATATGTTTGTGGCCGAAGTGGGCCAGGGAGCGTGGTTGAACGGTCAACGCATTCATGTTTCTAAGACTGCCGATTTAAAAAAGTCGTTTTTGACTTATTGTTATGGGCAGGAACACAAGCACATGCGCCGGGCGGTCGAGCTTTACCGTTATTTTAAAATGAAAACCGTGGATATGAGGCAGTTGGGCAGTGCCGCCATTGAATTGGCTTGGGTAGCGGCTGGCCGCACGGAAAGCATTGTGATTCCTGGCACTAGGCCTTGGGACGCCGCCGCTGGTGTACTGATGGTCACCGAAGCCGGCGGTCGGGTAACTGATTTTAAAAACAAACCCTGGCGGTTTGTGGATAGCAGAAACGGCAAGATATCAGCCAATGTTGATTTG
>Ga0172379_10011044_pt1 | contig 10840 bp, 10 predicted proteins | sample GrowelOW334metaG_FD_119756 | JGI IMG/M metagenome (GOLD analysis project Ga0172379, IMG submission 119756) | Groundwater microbial communities from an aquifer near a municipal landfill in Southern Ontario, Canada - Groundwater well OW334 metaG | ecosystem: Environmental > Aquatic > Deep... | reverse complement strand
GGTAAACCAAAAGATGAAGAGGATGCTAAGAGGATATTAACTAATTTTTCCGGGAAAACTCATAATATTGTCACGGGGCTGGCTATTATTGATACGAAAACGGGAGTAATAATTAATGATTTTGGAGAAGCGCGAGTAACTTTCCGAAAATTGTCTTCGGAGGAAATCGATGATTATGTTGCCACCAAGGAAGCAATGAGTTTTGCTGGAGCCTATGGATTCAAAAATCGCGCCGCTGTGCTTATTGAAAAAATTGATGGAGATTTCTATTCCGTCGTCGGGTTGCCACTAAACAAGCTGCACTTAGCACTGAGAAAATTGGGATTTGATACACTTAAACAATAATTTTTAAATTTAAAGCTATGTCAAAAACAACCAAAATAATTCGCACGGGTTATCTTTATGTTGCAGTCTTGGTCAGTTTGATTTTTGTGGCAGTGGGAAGCGGAAGATTGCTCGATACGGCACTCAAGACTTATGTTTTCCCAAAAGCAGAAAAAGGTGGCTATAGTCGTTGCAATGAACAGCCACCGGTTTATGGTTTGGATAATCTCAAGGGAGCAAGTTTAACAACAGAAGAACAAAAACAACAGATTGCTAATTTAATCACGGATTATGAAAATTGGAAAAAGAGTAACACTGGCGAAGAATGCTACAGCGCCGAACGGCAAAGCAATGTCGTTGACGCCATCACGATGATTATTATTGCTCTCCCAATCTATCTTTTGCATTGGAGAATAATCAAAAAAGAAAAAGAGGAGAAGGAAGAAAAAACAGCCTAATATTTTCAGTTTAAACTTTATGGATGATACCAAAAAAACCAGAGTTAGATTTGCTCCGTCGCCAACCGGATTTATCCACATTGGAAATCTGCGCACCGTATTATTTGGATATCTATTCGCCAAGAAGAATAATGGCACATTTGTTGTGCGCATCGAAGATACTGACCAAAACAGGGAGGTGGCAGGATCGCTGGAAAAAGTCTTGGAAATGTTGCAATGGATAAATTTGACAATTGATGAAGGCGTAATGTTGGATGAGAAAAATAATGTGATTGAAAAAGGTGACTGCGGACCATATATTCAGTCAAATAGATTGGATCTATATAAAAAATATGCCCAGGAATTAATTGACAATGACAAAGCCTATCCTTGTTTTTGCACAGAAGAAAGGTTGAATAAAATGAGAGAAGATCAGCAAAAAGAAGGTGCCGCGCCTAAATATGATGGTTGTTGTCGAAAACTTTCACAAATCGAAGCGAAAGAAAAAATAGCCAATGGAGAAAAATATGTCATTCGAATGAAAATTCCGGAAAACAGAAAAGTGAAATTTAATGACTTGGTTTATGGAGACGTCGAAATTGAGTCTAATAATATTGATGACCAGGTTTTGGTCAAATCAGATGGTTTTCCGACCTATTTCTTAGCTGTTGTGGTCGATGATCACTTGATGGAGATATCGCACATTTTCAGAGGAGACGATTGGATTTCTAGTGCTCCTAAGCTGGTTTTGCTCTATGAATTTTTTGGCTGGGAGATGCCCGCCTTTGTGCACGTACCCAATGTCATTAGCAACAATGGAAAAAAATTATCCAAGAGGCGTGATAGCGTGAGCGTGGAGCAATTTAAGGATGAGGGTTATTTACCCGAAGCGTTGGTTAATTTTCTCGCGCTTCTTGGTTGGAATCCGGGAGCAGGGGAGACGCAAGAGATTTTTTCGATTGATGAAATTATCCAGAGATTTGATCTGGCCCATGTACACAAAGCCGGTGCGGTTTTCGATTTGAAAAAATTAGACTGGCTCAATGGTCAATATGTCAAAAAACTTTCCATTTCGGAGCTCTATGAGAAAGCTTTGCCATTTTTTGAGCAAAAAGATTTTTATAAAAATGCTAGCCCAGAAAAAAAATCAGCGGAATTTCTTAAAAAAGTTTTGACAATCGAGAGTGATCGCTTAGTGAGACTAATGGACGTAGGAGAAAATAATCAATTCTTTTTTATTGATGATTTACGATATGAAAAAGCACTTTTGCGTTGGAAAGAAATGTCTGATGTAGAGTTGAAAAAGATGCTAGAAAAATCTAAAGAAGTTTTAGAAAATATACCAGATAAAAATTGGACACGAGAAACTTTGGAAAAAATTTTGCTGGAAACGGCAGGGGATAGGCGAGGAGAGCTTCTTTGGCCACTGCGCGCTGCGCTCACGGGAGCGCAAAAATCTCCTTCGCCTTTTGAAGTGGCTTGGGTTTTGGGAAAACCGGAAAGCTTAAAAAGAATCGAAAAAGCACTCGCGCTATAGTTTAAAAGTAAAAATCAAATGCGACTAAAACTGAAAAATTCCGCCTCAGGCGGAAAAAATATAAACTATAAAATATTCTTCTTGTTGATTATTTCCGTTTTTTTGATTTCACCCAAAACTTTTATTGCGGGAAGTTCTTGTGGCGATACCTGTGAAACAAAATGTGTGGCACTTTATCCGGATAGTTCAGACAGTCGTGATGATTGTGAAGATAAATGCGTGGATGATTGTAACGCTTTGGAAAAAAAAGCCAAGGTCTATGAAGATTTGATTAAGTTAAAAAATAAGCAACAGGACGCGCTGGCCGGTCAATTAGATAATATCAATAATGAACAAGCAAAGACACTGGCCCAATTACAAGAGGCGCAAAAAAAAGTGCAAACACTTGGCCAGCAAATAGAAAATCTGTCTGAACAGATAAAGGAAGGGGAATTTAAGATAGATTATCAAAAAAAGATTCTTACCGGATTAATGCAGTCTTACTATGAATATGATCAGCAAGGTGTTTTGCCTTTAGTCTTGGCAGATAAAGCTCTTTCGGACGTGCTTAACCAAATGGATTATGTTGAACAATCCGGAGAAAAAGTAGCTGACGCACTGACTGAAATTAAAAAAGCCCGACAGGAATTGCTAGACAATCAAAACGCACTGATGCAAAAAAAAGAAGAGAGTGATAAGGCCAAGGAAACATTGATTGACAAAAAAGAAAACCTGCAGGCATCAGAAAATCAAAAAACCAATCTCTTGGTCCAAACTCAAGGCGAAGAAGCAAAATACAAGCAACTACTCGCTCGAGTTGAGGCGCAAAAAGAAGAGTTGTTTGATTTTGGCGCCGCCAGTAATTTGGGCGACGTCAGTTCTAGCGTGAGTAGTTATCCCAAACCAAGCAGTAATCTCGCATCCACAAGCTGGTATTATTCCCAAAAAGATTCTCGCTGGGGGAATAAAAAAATTGGAAACTCCAAAACGCTCATGAAAGATTATGGTTGTGCCGTGACAGCCGTTTCCATGGTTTTCCGTGAAAAAGGCGCCAGCATTGACCCAGGAAAAATGGCCTCACAGAAAATATTCTATTATGACCTGATTAAGTGGCCCGCAACCTGGTCTCCTGGCATTAACCTTGCTTCATCAACTTCGCATGGCAACATTAAATGGTCTACGGTTGATTCTCAGATTAAAAAAGGTAATCCGGTGATTGTCTACATCAAGCGTAGTCGTGGTGGTGGTCACTATGTCGTGGTCACTGGAAAAGATAGCAAAGATTATATAGTGCATGATCCATATTTCGGAGCAAATCTTTATCTTGGCACATCAAAATCGCTTGTGGGAAAATTAGGAACAAACAGTAGCGTTTCAATCGATCAAATGATTGTTTATAACTAAAAAAATATTAACTATTTTGCCAGGAACCCCGCCTGGGCGGGGTTTCGCATGTTTTACTAACTCAGGTATTTGACTGGTAAACTAAGAGAAGCGGGTTGCAAACCCACTCCTGCATATCACAAAAAAACGAGCCCTAAAATTGCGCCAGGAGCAAATTAAATTAATAGGTTGGTATAGATGTATTAAGCTAGTAGGTTAAACTGAGTAATTTCACAGAGTCAAAAGATTAACTTAAAAAACCTAAAGTGTCGCAAAAGTATTATTGTGCGACACGGTCAATATTTCTCACAACCGCCCCAATAACCAAAAAACCACACCTCCCTCTCGTCAGAAACGAATTTTGGGCGGTGGTTTTTATTTTTAAATACTATTAAAATATTTTTTTTATTTTAAATCTAAACGGTATACCCCAGTGTCTCGCAGAAAAAATCCTTTTTTTAAATAAAGTTTATGCGATGCAATTCTTTCTGGTCTACTGGTCAGATTGATCCGGACAAGCTTTTGTTTCCGAGCAGTCTCAATAAGCTCATCCATTAATCTTCCTCCTAGTCCTTGACCGCGAAAATCTTCCCCCACAACAATATCTTCAATACTGCCCACATAACCAAATACTGGAACTATGTGAATTACTAATGCGCCAAAACCAACAACCTTGCCATTCTCATTTTCCAGAACAATTGCGTGACAATTCGCATCATTAATCACATCTTCAATTCGAAGATTAATTGGCTTGTCTGTCATTTCTTTAAGTAGAGCAATAAGTTGCTTTTCATCATCGTGTCTTACGAAACGAGATTTGATATTAGACATAAATTATTCTAGGTCTAAATTAATATACGCAGTTAGCAATTTTTTCCAAGCTTCATAGAAATCTTTGAGTTTTTCTTGAACCTCTGGGAATGATTTAGTATCGCGATAATCTCTTTCTAGTTTTTCGATTGTCAGTGTCGCTTTCTTATCTTTTAGCATACTAGGATACATCAAAGGGTCTGTCATATGACTTGCCGAATCAGCGCAAGCTAAAATTTTCGCTTCCAATGATTCTGGCTGAATATCCTTGCATCTGTGTGCTCTCACGCAATGCAAAATCATTGCTAGTTTATTTGGATTGAATTTTTCTTTTTCCAAAAATGCTTTTGCAATTTTTTCACTTTTAATCGCATGATCCTCATCAGCAATTGGATAGTGGCCACTGTCATGTAGCCACACAGAAAGCAGAACTACTTCACTGTCTGCCTCTGGATGATTTGCAATCAAAAACTTCGCCCACTTTTCCGCTTCAGGAATATGGCTAATAAGGCCCCATGGGTCAGAACCATAATTATCAATAGTTCCTTTCATGAGCACTTTGGCTTTTTCTAATGTAATAGTATTGTTATTTTTCATACTATTCTCCTTTTTTCTTATAATCTTCAATCGCCGCGACAAGCGCTTCGCTGGCCAAATTAGAACAGTGCATCTTGACCGGTGGTAGGCCGTTCAGGGCTTCCGCCACATCATCGCGCGTAATCTTGCTCGCCTGTTTAATATCTTTGCCTTTAGCAAGATCAGTAATCATAGAAGATGTTGCAATCGCACTGGCGCAACCCAATGTCTCAAATTTGATGTCAGAAATGACCTCGCATTTTTTGGCGTCTTTTTTAACTTTGATATAGATTTTCATCAGATCACCGCAAGTCGGATTGCCAACCATCCCAACACCGTCAGGATTTTTTAGCACACCTTGATTGTGCGGGTTAGTGAAATGATTAATTACCTCTTTAGAATATTGCATATATTTTTGCAGTTACTAATTTATTTTTTCTTCGAATAATATTCTTTCAAGATTTCTCCCGAAACTTTTCTCAATTTTTCCAAAACTTTTTTCAATTTGGAAATAAAAATGATTAACTCTTTTTTTGTTGTATATTTTCCAAGGCTGATTCGCAACGACCCGTGAGCTTGTTCAGGTTTGAGGCCAAGTGCCAAGAGGACATGCGAGGGACTTAGTGATCCAGAAGAACAAGCCGAGCCAGTGGAAACAGCCATGCCTTCAGCATCGAGATAAAGCAGAAGACTCTCCCCTTCCACGTCAGAAAAACTAAAGTTGGCATTGTTGGGAGATCTTTTAGAGCGTGAGCCATTTAGCCGGACACTTGGAATTTCTTTCAAGACTTTTTTGATCAAATAATCACGTAGTTCCTTGATTTTTTTGGTTTCTTTTGGCTTGTTTTTTGCCAGCACTTCAATGGCTTTACCTAGTCCTATAATACCAGTTGAATTAAGTGTGCCAGCGCGCAAGGCAAACTCTTGCGCTCCGCCATCTTGAATTTGAGTTATCCGAGTCCCTTTCTTAACATAGAGCACGCCCACGCCTTTTGGCCCGTAAATCTTGTGTGCTGACATTGAAAGCAAATCAACGCTAAGTCTTTTCACGTTTGTGTCAAAATAGGCCACAGCCTGTGTCGCGTCAGTATGAAAAATTATTTTTTCTTCCCGCTTTGCATTAATTTTCGCCAGCAGTTTCCCAATTTGTGCGATTGGTTGCACGGAGCCAATTTCATTATTCACGTACATCACGGTTACAAGAAGTGTGTTTTCCTTGATGGCTTTTTCCAAATCAGCCGGTTTAATGATCCCTTCAGAATAAACTGGCAGATAAGTCACCTCTGCCCTCCCCTCTTTTTCTAGTTCTTGGCACGCCTTGAGAACACAGCTGTGCTCAAAAACTGTCGTGATGATATGGGCAATTTTTCCTTTGTTTTTTTTATCTTTTTCGTATGCACGAAGCACCCCTTTAATCGCCAGATTATTTGATTCAGTCGCACCGCTGGTGAAAATAATTTCTTCCTCCGTGCATTTGAAAAAATGAGCCAAATTTTCTCTCGCTGCAGTAACGGCATCCGCCGCGTTTCGCCCGAAATAATGGATCGATGAAGCATTACCAAATTCATCGCTAAAATATGGCAACATTGTTTTTAGCACCTCCATGTCAACAGGAGTTGTCGCCGCATAGTCTAAATAGATTTTTTTGTTCATAATTTTATTTATACCGCTTATGCATTTAAATTAGATTTGTCATTCTGAGCGGAGTCTGTATTCAGACGCAGTCGAAGAATCTACTAGCCATAACCCTAGGCTTTCTACTTAATAGTAGGGCTTACGACAAGGGAAAGTAGATCCTTCGGCTTCGCTCAGGATGACATAATTGGGTTATTTTTTAGACAAATGTACGAGTCTATATGCTATATTAATTCACTTAATTTAATTGCAAATAAAGTTTTTTTAATCTGGAACGCGAGCTTATTCCAAACGAAACTGGACGCGCACATTTTCACCTTTGAACAATTATTTCCTGCGCATTTGGAAATGATTGGTCCTTCCATAATTTCGATAATTTCTCCTGCGGAAATATTTTTTGGATTTTTAATAAGCGTGTATCCCCCGCTTTTGCCTTTCTGACTTTTGACCAAATTATTTTTACGCAATTTTCCAATCAGTGTTTCAAGATATTTGGCAGAGATATTTTCCTCTTCGGAAATCTCAGTGATATTTTTTTGCGCCGGATACGCCCGCGCCAAAGCCACCATCGCTCGTAATCCATATTCAGCTTTAGTGGAAAATTGCACAGTTTTTACTTAAAATTATTTAACGGGGTGAATCAAGTTAAATCCTACTATAATGCTATGCTTTCATTATAGCGCCTCTGGCAATTCTGTCAAATTTTTAGCAATTGTGCTATAATATTGAGGCTAAATAGCCTAAAAATAAGCCTATGCGCATTTCATATTCCGCCCTTGAAACCTATAAAAGTTGTCCCTTGAAGTATAAGTATCAGCAAATCGACAAAATTAAGACACCCAAATCCAAAGAAGCGGTGTTTGGGACAATTTTGCATTCGACAATGAAATTTATCCACACGCCAGGCATTCTCTCTCCCACTCTTGAGCAGGCGCTGGAATTTTTTTCCAATTCTTGGAGCCCGGCTGTGTTTGATTCGCCAGAAGAAGAACGCGCCGCCTTTGTGCAAGGGGTAAAAATCATCCAAGATTATTATCAAAAAAATAACCCAGCCGATTTTAATATTGTCAATTTGGAGTCACGTTTTCAAATCGAGATCGGCCCCGTAAAATCGCCTAACGGTGACCACGGGGCAAGCCCCGTAAAATCGTCTGCTGACGAGCACGGGGCAAGCCCCAAAAAATCTACTAGTGACCACGGGGCAAGCGAGAAAAGGCATATCATTTCGGGAATCATCGATCGCATCGATCGCACGGCGGATGGATTTGAAATTATTGACTATAAGACAACCAAGAAAATGCCCACTCAAGACCGTGTCGAAGGTGATATGCAACTTTCGGTCTATTTGGCTGCGTTTCTATCTCACTATCCAGCTGAGCGAAAAAACTTAGACAAACTCAAGGTTAGTCTCTATTTTTTAAAACATGGCGTGAAACTTTCAGCGTCCCGAACCGAAGAACAACTGAAAGAAAATGAAGCGGTTTTCTTGGAGACGATCAAATTGATTGAGGAAGAAAAATTCGAGCCAACCATTTCTCCCCTTTGCGATTGGTGCGGTTATCAAAATATTTGTCCAATGTGGAAACACAAGTTCAAAGAAACACGCAAAATTGACACGGAAGAAATCGCCGGGCTCATCGACGAATATATTGATCTCAAATCCGCCATGTCGCTCACCAAAGACCGTTTGGCGAAAATCCAAGAAGATATTGTGACTTACATGGGTCAAGAAGGCGTCGAGCGGGTTTTCGGTCAAAATGGTCTGATCGCGCGAAGTCTGCGCGTGACCTATAAATATGACGAGGAGAAGATTCAAGCCATCCTAGAGCCTCTAGGAAGATGGCAAGAGGTCTTGAAACTCGATAAAACCGCACTCAAAAATGTTTCTGATCTTTTGCCAGCGCCGGTCAAAAAGGAAATTGAAAAAGCCAAAATTGAAGATAAAAAAACCAGTAGCTTGATCGTGAAGAAAGGGAAAATTTAATTTAATAAAACTTCTTTTGTCAAAACTAACCCTTTCTGTTTTATTCTTTCAGCGCCACTCCTGCATTTGTTCCCGCAAGATAACCCGTACTCCAACAAATCTGCAGATTATATCCGCCAGTTGGACCATCGAGATCAAGAATTTCACCGGCAAAGTATAAGTTTTCGATAATTTTTGAGCGCATCGTTTTGGGATCAATTTCTTTCAGTGTCACTCCCCCGCTTGTCACCATCGCCTGGTCAAATCCCATAACTTCCGCGACAGTAAATTTCAAGGATTTCAAGAGCGCCACGATTTTCTGGCGTTCTTTTTTGGTGAGAAAATTCAATTTCTTATCCGGATCAATCTCGGATAGTTTCAAAATTAAATCTAACATTTTTCGCGATAAAATTTCCCGGAAATAATTTTTAATATCCTTTCGATTATTTTCCTGAAAAGCCAAGACCAGTTTTTTGTCTAATTCTGGAATAGTCAATTCGGGAAAAAGTTCCAGTTCAATCGTGACAGAGCCATTCCGCAAAAGCAGATTAATAACTTTACTGACATCAATAATCAACGGACCACTCAGTCCAAAATGCGTAAAAAGCATTTCGCCTTGAAAGCTTCCTTGTTTTTTTTCGTCTTGCCAAAGACTAATGTTTGCCGCCTCCAAGCTCAATCCCTGCAAATCACCAACCCAATCCTCCTTAATTTTAACCGGCGCGAGTGCTGGCAGAGTCGCGACAATTGTGTGTCCAAGTTCTTTTGCCCAGACGTAGCCAGCACCAGTCGAACCAGTGGCAGGATAGGATTTTCCGCCGGTAGAAAGGATGAATTTATCCGCGGATACTATTTTTCCACCAACCTTCACGCCACTAATTCTATTTTGCGCAAATTCAAATCCAGTCACTTCCGCCTCAGTGATTATTTCAACTCCGTTGTCTTTGAGATATTTCGTGAGCGTCGAAAGTACATCTATTGCATCATCAGTTATCGGAAAAACGCGGCCATTTTTTTCCATTTTTGTGGGCAGATTTTTCTGCGCAAAAAACTCAACCACTTCTTGTGGCCCGAATTCGGAAAAAGCGGAAAATAAAAACTTGCCATTTTTTCCCAGTTTTTCCACAAAGCCTCTGGCATCGTGGTCAATTTGGGTGAGATTGCATCGGCCATTTCCCGTGAGCAGTAGTTTTTTTCCCAGCGCCGGATTTTTTTCCAAAAGCACCACTTTCGCCCCCAGTTCGGCCGCTCTGCCGGCCGCTAGCATTCCCGCCGGCCCGGCTCCAATTACTGCGACATCAAATTTTTTGGTTAATTTTAGCATAAATAAATCTAACATTGTCGGTTCAAGTCTCTGACTTGAAACTTATATTTCTTATCCAACTTTTGAATTAGTAAATTTAGTTTAGTTGATTAGAACCAACCGGTTCAGGTCAGGAGACCTGAACCAACATAGTACGCGAGCTAGACTATTGTAAAATCCAATTAAATAAATAGCCAGTGAAAATTATTCCCACGCCAACGACAGAGGCAAAAAGCAGAATCAACTTGATTTTCATTACCTTTTTGAGAATCATAAATTCCGGAAGTGATAGTGCGGTCACAGCCATCATAAAGGCCAATGTTGTTCCGAGCGCGACACCTTTTTCTGTGAGCGCGCTGACCAATGGAATGATGCCAGCCGCATTAGAATAAAGTGGAATCCCGATAAGTACTGCTAATGGCACCGCATACCATTTGTCTGCTCCGGCATAAGTAGCGAGAAAATCTGTTGGCACATAGCCATGAATCCATGCGCCCAAGCCCACGCCAATAATAATATATGGCCAGACTTTCTTGATAATACCTCCGGTATAATTCGTGGCATATCTTATTCTTTCCTTCCAAGACATTTCCAGCAGTTGAAATTGTCCATTAAATTTATTTTTATAAACGAATTCTTCCACAAGATTTTCCACTTTAAGATGCCCAATTACAATTCCAGAAAAGATAGCAATAAGAAGTCCGCTTATAATATAAAGCAGGGCGATTTTCCAACCAAATAGTCCAAAGAGTAAAACTAATGCCACTTCATTAATCATGGGTGAGGCAACCAAAAATGAAAAAGTTGTTCCCAGTGGCACGCCGGCTTCCAAAAATCCCAAGAAAAGCGGAATGGCCGAGCAAGTGCAAAAAGGTGTGATGATTCCCAAGAGT
>Ga0172379_10011043_pt1 | contig 10840 bp, 9 predicted proteins | sample GrowelOW334metaG_FD_119756 | JGI IMG/M metagenome (GOLD analysis project Ga0172379, IMG submission 119756) | Groundwater microbial communities from an aquifer near a municipal landfill in Southern Ontario, Canada - Groundwater well OW334 metaG | ecosystem: Environmental > Aquatic > Deep... | reverse complement strand
GATTCTGAAGACCGGAGGTCGGATTATTTTTGAAGTGAATGAGGCGCTTCCGTATGCGGCTGGAGAAGAATTGGATCTGAAAAAATTGCAGGGGAAAAAGGAATCTTTGTCTGCGGTCCATGTTTCTTTTGTCATCGGAGTAAATAATTTAGACATGATGATCCCGGGAGAAAAAACCTTAACAAAAAATGGTAAAAAAAGTTCAAAAGCTCAAATGCAAGAAGCCATTGCACGTCATGTAGCGAATTTGATTCAAGATGGCGATACGGTTCAATGTGGGATTGGAGAAATACCGGCAGAAGTGCTTAAACATTTAAGAGATGCGCATACCAATGTGGATATTTATACGGAAGTGATTGCGGATGGAATTATAGATTATTTTGATCCTGAAACGGAGGGCGGGCGTATGAATATGGAACGATTCATTCGAGAAGGGCGAAAAGTGGTGTTGGGTTTTGCCGTGGGATCTCGTCGATTGATTGAATTTGTGGGACGTTATCCTCAATTGTTTGAGTTTCGACGCAGCTTGCATGTGAATGCGCCGGCCAATGTTGCGGCTATTCCTAATTTTAAAGCCGTGAATGGGGCGACGGAAGTGACTATGGGAGGTCAGGTGATGGCTTTTACCGTGAATGGAAGTGCTCTTTCCGGAATTGGAGGGCAAGGAGATATGGCGACCGGAGCTTTGGGAGGACACACACGACGTCCCAATGATACTTCGGCTTCCATTATTGTGTTGCCCTCAATGAGACAGGAAACGTTTGTATACGATTCTGCTGAGGTTATTCCTGAAGATCGTTATGTCGTGCCGCCGGGAGAAAGCGATTTAAGGCTTTATTATCGTCCTCAAAAAAATAATAATCCTGTTGCCATACCGGATGGAAAAGTGAAAGTAAAAGTGTGGGTCTCTAAAGTTGTTTTAGGGCCTGGATTAGATGCAACGACTCAACGGATGGGACAATTGGCCCATTTGGTTACGGAAAACGGGGTCACTCCGAGACTTCATCATCTTTCTGTGGGGCATAGGATATGTGAGATCATTAAATTGGCTCATCCTGCGTTTAAAAAAGGATTGGTTGAAGGGGCTCAAGCTCAAGGTTGGTTGAGCAATATTGATTTGGATCAAGAAATTCCCGGATGGAATACTTGGGAGGAGGGAGAGTAATAATACTTGAAGAATTTACTGATGCGGAGGTCTTTTTTTGGGCCTATTTTGGCTTAAGCTTTAGGGCTAGACAAACCGGCTTTTCTCCTGTAAAATAGTAGGATAATAAAAATAAAATTCTTTTGATTATGCCGCGCGCTTCGTCTCAAAATGACACTTGGATTGATATGGGAGTTTTGTCGAATTTCTTGCGGAAAATCGAGCGTTTGCAATCCACGGATTCGCCTCAACAATTTCGTTTTAGCCCTTCGTTTGGCGACTTTTGGGTGTTCGAAGTGGAGGACGCCGAAGATATCTTGGGCGGTGTTTTGGCTGTTCAAGAGGGGCGGGTGTATGCGATTTCCGAGGATGTGTACGGGTTTGTGACCCGGACGTTGGGGAAAAGAAAATAAAAGTCCTGCAACAAAGAGAAGTAAATCGATATATCTCCCTGTATTTCCTTATGGTTTTTTAAGTATTATAATGGCTTAAATAAGCCATTATTTGAGGCAAAAAGTGTGCACGTGCACACTTTTTTGGCTTTTATTGGGTTGAAAAAGTTTGACTTCGTCCCGATTGCTCCTTATACTCCGGACGTTATTTTTTTATTCAAACCTTAAAGGAGGTTTTATATGATTTCTGTTTGGAAAAACACTAAGGAATCATTCGATCGGTTTTTATCTCGTTTTGACCATGCGGTCCAACGTTCTCGTGTTGTGCGTGTCTTGAGAGAACGACGTTATCGCAAGAAACCGCTGACCAGGCGGTTGCAACGTCAGGCGGCGTTGAAACGTGAATTCTACCGAACGAAACGTGAAAAAATGAAGTTCTACTAAGAACACAAAAAAGAGGTCGTCGATGAGGCGGCCTCTTTTTATATAAGTATAAGATTTTCTACTAATATGAATCATCCCAACCTCGGCTCTTTTTTGGCTTTGACATCTCCTTCTGATCGTTTGTCTGCGGAGTTGATCGCAGGCCATGTTTTGGGCCAGAGCAAGGAATGGGTTTTTGCGCATCCGGAATATGAGTTTTCTTCTCAAGAGTCCGATCGTTTGGCGCATTTGTGGTCTCGGTTTGGAAAAGGGGAGTCGGTGGCGTATTTGACCGGGGAAAAAGAATTTTTTGGGTTGAAATTTAAGGTGGATCCGCGAGTGTTGGTTCCGCGGCCCGAGACCGAGCATCTGGTGGAGGCGGTTTTTAAATTAGTGCAGGGCTCAGGGTTGTCAGAGCCGCGAATTCTCGATGTGGGAACCGGGTGCGGAGCGATTGCTTTGGCTTTGGCGCACACGCTTCCTCAGGCGCAGGTGTTTGCGAGCGATGTTTCTCCCGAAGCCATCGAGGTGGCGCGGGAAAACGCGGAGCGATTGGGACTTTCTTCGAGAGTTTCGTTTTTTATTTCCAATCTTTTGGAAAGCCTTCCTAGGGAGGCTTTGAGACCGGATGTTATTGTTGCAAATTTGCCCTATATTGGCACTGAAAAATTTGATTTTGTTGAAAAATCCGTGAAGGAATTCGAGCCGAATATTGCGCTTTTTGCAGGTTCGGATGGACTTGATTTGTATCGGCGATTGTTTGAGCAAATTAGTTGTTCAGGTGAGGGCGGGGCGGGACGAAAAGTGGAGTGGATGCCCCGATGGATTTTAGGTGAATTTGGTTCTTTGCAAAAAGTCGCGCTGGAGAAGGAATTACGGCATTATTTTTCCGATTCCGCGATTCAAATTGAATTTCATACGGATTTGGCTGGTTTGGATCGGTATTTTATTGTAGGATTACCGGCGAACCTTTGATTTTTTTTTATGCTGATTCTCGAAAAACTTAAAAAATTTGCAGATGAACTCGTTGAGGTGGAGACCAAGATGTCGGATTTGGCCGTGATTTCCAATCAACCGCTTTATCAAAAATTGGTGCGTCGTCGCATCGAGCTTCAACCCCGCGCTAAGGTGTACCAGGAGCTTAGGCAAAACGAAGAAACTTTGGCTGAAGCGGAAAAAATGATGCAAGAAGATACGGATTCGGAGACGCATGCGTTTTTGGAATCGGAAATTGAGACTGCAAAATTGAAACAGGGTCAGATCATTGAAGCGGCGCGTGTGGCGCTTTTGCCGGTGGATCCGGATGACAGCAAAAATTGTATTTTTGAGATTCGGGCCGGGGCAGGAGGGGATGAGGCCGCGTTGTTTGCCGAGGAGTTGTCGCGCATGTATTTTCGTTATGCGGAATCTTTGAATCTTAAGGTGAATTTGATTGATAAAAGTGAAAATGAAGGCGGTGGGGTTCGTGAAATTATTTTTAAAGTCGAGGGGGTGCAGGCGTTTGGGCTTCTCAAATACGAATGTGGGGTGCATCGGGTTCAACGCGTGCCCGTGACTGAGGCACAAGGTCGAATTCATACGTCCACTGCGACCGTGGCGGTTTTGCCTGAGGTGGAAGAATTGGATCTTCAAATCCGAGATCAGGACTTGAGGATTGATGTTTTCCGCGCCGGAGGGCATGGTGGGCAGTCTGTGAACACCACGGATTCTGCGGTGCGCATCACACATTTGCCCAGTGGGTTGGTGGTGATCTGTCAGGATGAAAAATCCCAGTTGAAAAATAAGGCCAAGGCCATGGGAGTTTTGCGTTCGCGTTTGTACGCCATGGAGCAAGAAAAACGTCAAAAAGAGTTGGGAGAAGCTCGACTTTCTCAGATTGGGACCGGCGATCGTTCGGAAAAAATTCGTACGTATAATTTCCCGCAAGATCGAGTTACGGATCATCGCATCAAGGTGAGTTGGAGCAATTTACCGGGCATCATGGATGGCAATATCGCCGAAATTGTTGAGGCGTTGAAAAAAGCGGATCAGGAGGAGATGTTGGCCAGGGCATGCTGAAAATTGGGTGGTCTTGACTTCTTCTCCTTCTTATGGGACAATTAAGGTGTCCTTTTTTTATTATATTTATAAAATTATCAAATATGAGTATCTCAAAGCCTGCAGTCGTTGCAACAATGTTGGCCGCTCTTCCTTTAACAGCGGACGCTCAAGGAATGGGCGTTTATCGTGTGGGGGGAGAACCGACCGTTGAAGTCACTGGTCCAAATTTAATGAATGTTTGTACGGTTCCTTCTATGACAGTGGGGCAATTAAATGGGCATGCAACCTCTCTTGGAGAATCTTTGGGTAGAGCGGTGGAGGTTACAGATGAGGAACAATCTTTGGCTCAAGAAGGGGCTCAAGGGAAATTGGATGCCGGAAAAAAGGCTTTGGAAGCTCGAGTTGGCACTGTGGTAAAGGGTACGGAGGCACTGAAAGTCGAAATGCAAACCATGCTCAATGGATTGCCTACGGATGCTCCTGCCAGTGATTTTGCGAAAGGAGGTGCGAAGCGCACGCAATTACAAGGATGGAAAGAAAAATTGGAAGCTAAAAAGGCGGAATTGGATGCCATTTCTGCGGAATTGCCATTGTTAACGGCACGTGTCCGTGTCACGGATGGAGGCATTCGTTTGGAAGACGTAAGAAGTGCTTTTAAAACATGGGAAAAAGTTTCTGGTATAAATTGCCCTGATTCGGTGGAAACTTCTGTTGCGACAAATCGTTCCTTTCCGACGAGTGTAGACAAAAATGAAAAAAAGGAAGGTTCAAAAGTTCCTGATGCAAGTTTAGGGTTGGCTCCGGAAGCTGATGTTTTAAATCGAGATTCGATGGAAAAACCTTCTCCTCTTTGGGCTTTTGTGAATGAAGTAGAGATACTGAAAGCTCAAGCGACTAGTTTAGTTGAAGAGGCCAACGAGCTTTCTGGACGTATTACTGCGATGGCTGTTCCTCAGGAAAGATAAAATGATTCCCCAGGCTCTTTTTCCTCTTAATGCACGCCTGAGTCACGGCTGTGGCGGTTTCGAGCATGTTGCGGGTTTCTTGGGTTTGTTCATTGGTGCCTTGGGTTGTTTTCGGGAAGGATTTTTGGAGGGATTGAAGTTGGCGCAACGCGAACTGCATGCGCGAAGGATGGCGAATAATGCCTACGTTTTCCCATAACAGGTTGCGAATTTGGGTTTGAATGGTGCGTAGACGTTTGAGTTGAGCTGGGGTTGGTTTTTGGTAAGTTGGAACTGAAAAATTCGGGAAAGAAGTCGGGGCGGAATGGTGTGCGATCTTTTTTTGAACTTGGCCGCTGAACACGAGTGCTTCGAGCAAAGAATTGGAAGCAAGCCGGTTGGCGCCGTGGACCCCGGTCCAGGCCACTTCACCGAATGCGTACAGGTTTCGTACCCCGGTTTCGCCGTTGAGGTTGGTTTTAAGCCCACCGCACAAGTAATGCGCGGCCGGCGCAATAGGGATGAGGTCTTTGGTGAGGTCGAGGTTAAATGTTTTGAGTTTTTGATAAATTTGAGGGAAGCGCAACTTGATTGAAGAAGAGGAATCCGAAGAAAATGCGGGGGAGCGCACTTCGCTTCGCTGCGTGCGTGGTAAATGTCTCATGTCCAAAAAGGCTCCGCCTTTTAAATCTTCCTGGTACACAGCGCGAGCCACGACGTCGCGAGGAGCGAGTTCTGCCAGAGGATGGATGCCGTTCATGAATCGTTCATTTTTTTTGTTTTTAAGGAGGGCTCCTTCGCCTCTCAAGGCTTCGCTGAGTAAAAATTTTGTTCGACCTCCGAGCTTGAAGGCGGTCGGGTGAAATTGAATGAATTCAATGTCTTTTGCAGAGAGTCCTGCGCGTAAGCCCATGGCGATTCCGTCTCCGGTGGAGATGGCCGGATTGGTGGTGTATTTGTAAATTTGTCCGAGTCCGCCGGTGGCGAGCACGGTATTGGCGGCGTATAGATTTTGAATTTTTCCGGCATGAATGACTCGTACTCCATAACAGGTTTTATTTTTTACCAAAAGGTCGAGGGCAAACGTGTGTTCTAAAAGCTCGATATTGGGATGATTTTTTACTTTTTCCACCAAAATGCGTTCGATTTCCATTCCGGTGTAGTCTCCGACAAACGCGATGCGTCGAGCGTGGTGACCGCCTTCTTTGGTGAGGAGCAGTTTCCCAGTTTTATCGGTAGCAAACGGCACTCCGAATTCGACGAGTTGCATGACGGCCGCGGGGCCATTTTTCACCATAAATTCAACGGCTTTTCGATTGTTGTGAAGGCTTCCGGCCTCGAACGTGTCTTGAACATGGGCGGCAAAGCGGTCGGCCTTGTCCAGGACTGCGGCGATTCCGCCTTGGGCTTTATTGGTTCCGGTTTCGGCGGCGAGTTTTTTGGTGAGAACTACGACTTTTCCGTATTGTGCCGCGTGTAAAGCAAAATTGAGGCCTGCGATGCCGGAGCCGATGATGAGTGTATGGCACGGACATTCCAAAGCGCCGCATTTCTTGCAGTACTTTTTTTTAAATTGAGGAAAATGTTGAATTTTTTTCATAAGATTTTCGACGTTGTTTTCCTCTTTAACGGTGTAGATAAGATCTGCCACGCGTTCATAAACGGGTTTTCGTTCTTTCCAGATTTTATCCAATTCCTGGAGGGACGATTGTGTGCCGGTGAGTGAGGGGCGGGCGTAACTTTTTTGTAAGCGTTTTTTGAGAAGGGGAAGGGATGCGTTGAGGAAAATTACAAGCCCTGTTTTTTTGAGGATTTTTGCGTTTTGAGGATCCATGAGGGTGCCTCCGCCGGTAGAAATAATGACGTTTTTTTCTTTTGCCAGACGTTGGGTAACTCTTTTTTCCAGATTACGAAACGCAGGCCATCCTTTTTCTTTTACGAATTGATCAATTTTTTTGTTCATCATGTGTTCGATTTCCTGATCGATATCAAAAAAAGGACGATTTAATTGGGTTGCAATGTCGCGACCCAGTCGTGTTTTTCCTGAACACCGCATGCCGATGAGAATTAAATTCATTTTAATGCTTTAAATCTTTTCTTAAAAAATACACAAAAGGCAGGGCAAGTACAATCAGCCCCGAACTGACCCAAAAAACATAAGAATTGCCATAGGTTGAACCCAAGGGAGCAAAAAGAAATGCTCCCAACATAGCGCCGCTTGCGTCTGAAAATCGCATTATTCCCGCGCTTCCTCCCACTCGTTCTTGCGGGAAGAGTTTGCGCACGCCATGGTACAAAAAAACGAATCCAAATGCGTCGCCTCCTTCATGAATGAGTCGCCCCAGGAAGGAAATGGGAAGAGAGGGGATTGTCATAATGAGTTGGCCAATGGCTGCAGCGATCAGTCCGATGGTTAATATTTTTGTGACAGACATGCCGTGATGAATGAGCACGCTTGCGTACCGGCTCCATCCGTACATGGTGATGATCGCGAGGCCGGTGTATAAGCCCATAACCTGATAGGAGAGGTGTAAATTTTCACGCAAAAATAAGCCGTACGAGGTGTTTTCCGCCCCAAAATGAACGGCCCATAAAAAGATGACGATGATGAACGCCATTACGCGAAAATTCCAAAGGTCGTTTTTGTAGGCTTTTATTTTTTCTTTGAAAATGATGTTTTTGGGAAGCGTTAGGCAAAATAATGCCATGAGAAGGGTCACGCCCGCGAGGGTGTAGAGCCATGTTTGAAAAGTGAGAAATTGCAACATCGTGCCCCCGGTGAATGTTCCCAATCCCGAGGCGAGAAGGAATGTTCCAACATAAGACCCGATTTCTTTGCTTTTTTCGCGGTTGCTGTTTTTGTAGAAAAAACTGTCGACCGACAGGGTGATGAGGTTGGTTCCGATGCCTCCCAGGATTGAGACCAAGATGAAAATTTGGAAATTGTTGAAGACCGCGAATCCCACAAAATCGCTGGCCAAGAGGATGAAGCCCAGGGCGCTTAAATATTTGGAGGGGATGCGGTCATTGAGAAATCCGATGGGCACGACCACGAGAAGGGTCACAATAGGGAAAATGGCGAAAAGAATGCCTTGCTGAGCGCCGGAAAGGCCGATGTTCGTGAAATAAATGCCCCAGTAAAAAAGGATGGCTTGGGCCAGGAATTTTTGTGCGCTGATGAGGAAGGTGGCGCGACGAACAGACCCGGAGTGAAACGGAGGGTCGCATTTTGTATTTTTGGATGTTGGCTTTGAAGGAGTAGGCATGGTTGGATTTATTGATTTGATTGTAAGGGTGAAAGGAAAGGAATTTTCGTTCACATGGGAGCGAAACGCCTCGGATCATGATTCTCGGCGTTTCTTCCTTGAAAATGTTCACAAAAATTCTTTCCTTCCGCCCTAGAATGATTTTTTATCTTTTTAAGATCCTCCCAAAACCCCGGATACGTTTTTCCTACACAGCTCGGATTTTTAATCACGAGCCCGGGGAGTACGCATCCTGCCATTCCAAAGCACATGGCCATGCGGTGGTCGTTATAGGTCTCGATTGTGGCGGGGTGAAGGGATTTTGCATTGCCAAAAATGATTAGGCCGTCCTTGAGTTCTTTCACTTTTATTCCCATTCGTCGAAGTTCGGTGGCGAGAGCGGAAAGGCGGTCGGATTCTTTGATTTTTAGATTACCGAGTCCTTTTAAGGTCGTTTTTCCTTTGGCAAAAGCCGAGACCACGGCCAAGGTCATGGCGCCATCCGGAAATTCGTTGGCATTTACAGTGCCCAAGGGTTTGAGCGTTTTGGGTGAGAGAGGTCCGCGGATCGTGATTTGATTTTTTCCTTCTTGAATTTGGCATCCCATTTTTTTGAGATGTTTTAAAATTTGGATGTCGGGTTGAAGCGTTTTCGAGAAAATATTTTTCACTGTAATTGTTTTCCCGGTGATGGCCGCGAGTCCGAAAAAGTAAGAGGCGCTTGAGACGTCGGCTTCGATCGTAAGTGTTGTTGGTTGGTAATTTTGATGGAGTATTTTTAGAGTTCGACCGGGTGCTTTCTTGGGAGTTTGTATAAAAAATTTATTCATCAAGTAAAGCGTCATTTCTACATAGGGTTTTGATGTGAGTTTTCCTTCGATTTTTAAGGTTAAACCGTGGGGTAATCTCGGCGCTAAAATGAGTAAGGCGGAAATGTATTGACTGCTTAAATTCCCTTGAATTTGAACGGATTTTTCAGTGAGCGGTTTTCCGTGAATCGTGAGCGGAGGACATCCGTTGTTGCTTTCAATTTTGGCGCCCATTGTCGTAAGAGCGTCGAGCAAATCCTTGAGCGGTCGTTCGTGCATGCGCGCGTCGCCTTCGATGCGTGTTGTGAAGGGTTCATTGGCTAAAATCGCAGTGAGAAATCGGACCGCGGTCCCGGCATTGCCGAGATACAGTGGTTTTTTAGCTTGTTTCAATTGGCCGGTACTTGTAACGGTGAGTGTGGTCCCTTTTTGTTGAATTTTTACTCCTAAATCCTTGAGTGCTTGAATCATCACTTGTGTGTCGTCAGCCAAAAGCGCGTGATTGAGTGTGGTTTTTCCGCAGGCCAAACCAGCCATGAGCAAGGCTCGGTTGGTGTAGCTTTTTGAACCGGGGATTGAGGCGGAAAGGTTAGGCATGTGGAAAATTGCTACAATATCGCGCGTACTTGATCTTCAGTGATGCCTCGTATAATTTTGGGTTTTCCAGGGCGTTTTAACAGCACAAACGTAAATCCGTGAGCCGTGTGTTTTTTGTCGCGGCGAATGGCTTTAAGGATAGGCTCGCGCTCGAGTTTGTCCGGGAGACGTGTGGGCAAGCCGAGAGAGCGGAGGACTTGCTCGATTTGTTCGCAGGTTTTGGGAGATTGAAGTTTGAGATCTACGGCCAGGCGATTTTCGAGGTTCATACCAATGGCAATGGCTTGGCCGTGGCTGAGGCGGTAGCCGCTGGCGTATTCGATGGCGTGGCCGATGGTGTGTCCATAATTGAGAAGCATGCGCACTCCGGTTTCGCGTTCATCTTTTTCCACAATGCGCGTTTTGACTTTGCAGGAACGGATGAGGAGTTTGGTCAGAAGCAGAGTGTTGGCATTGCCCGCTTCGTTCGGGAATTTTTTAAGGATTTTATAAATTTTTCGATCCGCAATGAGTCCGTGTTTGATGATTTCCGCGAGGCCATTTTGAATTTGTTTTTTAGGTAAAGTCGCGAGCAGGGCCGGGTCGACATAGACTTTTTGCGGTTGGGCTGTGGTTCCCACCAAGTTTTTTCCGATGCGGAGATCTACTCCGGTTTTTCCGCCAATTGCGGAATCGCCCATGGCCAATAATGTGGTTGGCACATGCACGAATGGGATTCCTCTCATGAAAATCGAGGCTAAAAATCCACCGATATCTCCGACCACGCCGCCGCCCAAGGCGATGACGCAGGATGTGCGATGGTGCCCGAGTTGAACCATTTGTTCGGCCAGTTTCCCGATGGTTTCGAGTGTTTTTCGACCTTCGCCACTTTGGAACGAGATCATGCTGGCTTCCAATCCGGCTTCGTGTAAGGCTTTGAGCAATCGTTCTCCGTAAAATTTACGCGTGTTGGTGTCGGTGACGATGCAATATTTTTCGCCGAATTCTTGATCCTTGAGGTCTGCGGGAATTTTTTGAAACAATCCGGGTTCGATTTGGATTTCATACGAATCGTCGCGCCAGTTGAGGAGTTTGAGGAAATGAGACGAAGAAACGCGAGTGAGCCACATGGGGAGGGAGGATTAAAAAGTGTTTTTAATATATCCTAAATTTTTGAAGAAATTAAGCAGAAAACAAGTGGGAGAGGAAAATTTTTGTGAGCATTTTTAAGGAAGAAATGCCGAGAATCATGATCCGAGGCATTTCG
>Ga0172379_10011042_pt1 | contig 10842 bp, 7 predicted proteins | sample GrowelOW334metaG_FD_119756 | JGI IMG/M metagenome (GOLD analysis project Ga0172379, IMG submission 119756) | Groundwater microbial communities from an aquifer near a municipal landfill in Southern Ontario, Canada - Groundwater well OW334 metaG | ecosystem: Environmental > Aquatic > Deep... | reverse complement strand
TTTCAAAATTGCCTTGAGCCGATTCAAAACTAACGGAGGGCGGACTTTCCAGTCCGCCATTTGAGTTAGATTTCCGCGGGTAGGAAAACCCGCGCTCCTTTAATTTTGAGTTTTGAAATCGGCTCAGGACTTTTGATTTTCCCGCTGACGTGAAAACGGTTAACAGGGAGATAACAAAATCTCTTGAAACCTTGCATTTTTTGATTACATGATGTACAATTGTACAATCGAGGACCTGGATATGAAAATTGTCATTGACACATCCGTGATAATTGCTGTAATCACAAATGAGCCGCACAGGGAATCTCTGCTGAAGGCAACCCTTGGGGCGGAGCTTCTTTCACCTCCTTCGGTTCACTGGGAGATAGGAAACGCTTTTTCCGCCATGTTGAAGAGGAACAAGATAACTGTTAAAGAAGCCAGAAAGGCTCTTTCAGTATATGCTGTAATTCCCATCAGGTTTGTCGATGTGGAACTTTCGGAAGCACTTGATTTGTCTGACAGGTTGAAGATTTATGCCTATGATGCCTATCTTCTTGCTTGTTCTTTGAAAACACACTCCCCTTTGATTACGCTTGATGAAGGATTGAAAGTCGCAGCGAAATCATTAAACATAAAACTTGCAGGAGGTATCTGATGACCGTATTTACATATTCTGAAGCGAGGCAGAAGTTCGCCTCCGTACTGAATAAGGCCAGTCAGGAAGGAAGTGTCAGGATCATGAGAAAAGACGGACAGACTTTCCTTTTGAAACCGGAAAAGACCGGAAAATCCCCTTTGGATGTGCCATGCATTAACCTGAGACTGTCAACTTCAGACATAATCGGGGCAATCAGGGAAGGCAGAAGAAGCTGAACGATAAATATGCGGGGAATGGAAAACCTTTTAAGGAAAGGTTCTTCCCTTCCCCGCACCCCAGCCCTTTCCAAACCTGTTTGCTACTGTGAGCCGATTTCAAAACTCAAATTAAAAGGAGCGCGGGTTTTCTCACCCGCGGAAATCTAACTCAAGCGGCGGACTGGAAAGTCCGCCCTCCGTTAGTTTTGAATCGGCTCAGGGTAGTTTTGAAATTACCTCACCGTAAGAACCGGACACAGACGGGTTTGCCGATTTTTATCACGTGTTCGGTGGGTTCCAGCAGTCCTGTTTCCTGATTGATGCGGAAGACCTGGACGGTGTCGGAGTCCTGATTTGCGACAATACAGAACCTGCCTGTCGGGTCTATGTTGAAGTTCCTCGGATTCTTGATTCCTGAATTCTGGAAGCCGAGCAGGGTCAGTGTCCCTTTTTCAGGATTGATTTTATAAGCGACAATCGAATTGTGTCCGCGGTTGGATCCGTAAAGGAACTTTCCGTTGGGATGAACTCTTGCTTCGGCGCAGTAGCTTGCTCCTGTAAAACCCTCCGGCAGGGTGGAGATCGTCTGAATCTCGGAGAGGTTTCCGTTTTTCGGGTCATGTACGAATGCGACTACTGTTTCATCAAGTTCATTGATGAGGTAGGCGAACTTTCCGTCCGGGGTGAAAGTAAAATGCCGGGGTCCGGCTCCGGGTTTGATCCTTATCTCGGAAGGATCATTCGGCAGAAGTTTGCCGGATTCGGGATCAAGCCTATAGACCATTATTTTGTCGAGACCCAGGTCTGCGACATACGCAAAACGGTTGTCCGGACTGAAATTGATGCTGTGGGCGTGAGGTTCCTTCTGGCGCTGGGGGTTCACGCTTGAACCCGTGTGTTGAATGGAACTTGCCGGCTCAGCCAGGGAACCGTCATTATTCACAGGTATTGACGCAACACTGCCGCTACTGTAATTTGCGACCAGCAAGACCCTGCCGTCAGCTGAAATGCTGATATGGCACGGATTATTCCCGCATGATTTGGACGTGTTGATCAATCTGAGTCTTTTCGTCTCCGGATCGATCGCAAAAGCGCTCACAGCCCCCGGATCGCGTTCCGTCACAGCATAAAGGAACTTGGAGTTCGGATGTATCTCTATGAAACTTGGATTTGAAGCCTCTCCGGCAATTTGAGGGCTGGAAAGGCCTCCTGTTTTCAGATCAAGCACGGCATGGTAAATCCCTTTTGGAAAACCATCCTTGTTATATGTTCCGAAGTAAACATCCACCGGCTGAGCCGCCAAAGTCTGCATTGCAAGCAAAGATGCCGTCATGATTATTTTCTCCATAATAAAAATCCATTCAGGTTTTTCCAGGATTCAGATTGAAGCCCATACACTAGCCGTTTTGACCGTGAAATCAACCTGTCTCCGCATAGTCAAATTATCACGCTGCCCAATCGTCAAATATCTTCAGATATTCTCCTCTTTCGCACCATGATAATTTCTCCGAATCCTCTGCGATTGATCTTTTGGAAAAAGAACTGACCGATTTTCTCACCTTAACCAATTTTTATTATTTCAGCGCTTTCCCATTGACAAAATCCGGAGAATGAAATATAATGTGATTGAACATCGGTGAACAACTATATGAACAACTCGGAATAACTATGATTCAAAGTCATCCGACAGGATGACGGATGGATGGATTGCTGGATGAACGGATGATTGGGTTTGAGTTCAAGATAACACAAAAGCCATGGAGATGAATGAGAATTATGGGAAAGTCATTTCGGATAATTTTTCCAGGATGCTTTTGGTCTTATGTCTTTGATGCGCAACCATCCAGCCATCCATTAATCCAATCATCCATGGGACGGCAGTGACTATGATTAACAATCGTCCGATACGGAACTTGAAAGCCTACTCCGGGCTGGAGAAAGACCTTCGCAAATCCATTCTTGGCGGAAAGCTTTCATGCTCCGAACCGATTTCAACTGAAATCACGTTGTCGCAGACATATGGGATCAGCCGAAACACCGCCCGAAAAGCTTTGCAGAAACTGGTGGACGAAGGACTGCTGAGCAAAGTACACGGACGCGGCACCTTCATAGTGCCGCCGGAAGACCGTTCGCCGGAACTGGTCCGGCTGACCAAAATCCTGGTGATAATCCCCGGCGGCAAGGACAACATCTACGACCGCAAGCTGGTTTCCGGTATCGCTGACTATGCCTATTCGCACCAGTGTCAGTTTGACGTCAGAAGAGAGGTGGCGACCTTGAGCCAGTTGCGTTCACAATATGAGAATCTTAAGTTCGACGGCATCGTCTGGGAACGTCCCAACGCAGAAAACTATCCGATCATTGAAGCGCTGCGGGATGACGGCATCCCGCAAATCACTGTCAGCCGGCAAATCGAAGGCGTAGCAAGCATTGCGTTTGACTGCGAATCGGGGATGAGGGAATCGGTCAGGTTCCTGCGCGGCATCGGGCATTCTGAAATCATGTTCTACGACCTGGACTATCCGGCGCCGATTTACAGCTTACGCCAGAACGCATTTGCCGACGAACTGGGCAAATCCGGCGCATCTCCCTTCAGAAAACACGTTTTCACCGTAAAACCAGAGACACTGACAAATAAGCATATCCGGCGCGCCTTTGCAGCTTGTCCGGACACCACCGCGCTGATTTTCTCCAGTGTGCTGACCAAGGAGTTCATGGAATACTTTAAAACCGCCGACATACGGATACCGGAAGACCTTTCCGTGATAATTTTCGGGGAGACCGATGAATTCAACATGGAAAACCGGCATCCTTACAGCATCCTGGTTGAACCGCGACGGCTGATTGGAACCAACGCGGCGGAGATGATAAAAATCCTGAAGGGCGGAGGAAAAGTTCCAAAGGAACAGATGCTGATCCATGGCGAACTGATGATTCGCCAAAGTTGCAGGACTCCAAAGGATTCAGGAGTCAGAATAAATCCGGATCTGCCTGTGCGTACACGCAGACAGGTTTGAGTTCGAATTTCATTCTGTATTCTGACTTCTGAATTCCTGTCCGCCGCGGCGGACGAGTTTTGTAATTGGCTCAGGCATTTTAAAACTATAAAGGAAAGAGGCGCAACATGAAAACAGACAATCATGAAACCGGAAACCGGCAAATCTCCAGATTGCCAGACCGCAATGCCTTCACCCTCATTGAGCTCCTCATAGTCATAGCCATTATCGCAATTCTCGCGGGAATGCTGCTGCCGGCCTTGAATAAGGCCAAGCTCGTTGCCAAAAAGGCGGTCTGCACCAATAATCTGAAACAGGTTATACTGGCTACGCTGCAATACGGCAGTGACTTTGACGGAGTTGTTCCGCCCGGTTTCGTTTATGAAAACGGCGGTGCAACGTGTACGGCATTTGTAAATTTTCTCCAGCGCGGGAACTATTTGGCCCTTTCCGAGGATGTTTTCCCCGGAGCATATAATCCTTCATATACAGCGGCGGATAAAGCCAGGGCCCAGGCGGTTTCCGGCATTGTCACAAAATGTCCGGATAAGGAGAATTACAGCTATGGGAATTTGCCGATGAATTATACCGTCTGGAGAGATGTCGCAGATAATTATCGGATCAGTCCGGCAGCAGTTTTCTATTGTTTTCCGACGACGAAAAGAATGAAGATGCCCGACAAAACCGCCGGCCCGCTGGACGATCCCAGGATAGGCGCCTCGGTCGCATATATCTCCCCCCCGGGACCGGAGACTCTTGATAATGGGGATTACATCTATGACAAGCTGGATTTGGGTTGGGGAAAATGGGGGGAAATCCGGCACGGGCAAAGCAATGTCAGCTTCTATGACGGCCATGTGGAGGCGTATAGCGGCATATACTACGGCTGGTGCTGGCCTGAAAACAATACTGTCAATCCGACAGCTTGGGTGCTTCCAAAATAGTTGAAAATTAAAAAAAAGGAGTACATATGAACAACACTTCAAGATCAGTTTTTAAAGGGTGCGTTTTCCTGGCTGCGATGACGGGAATCTGCGTATCTCTTTACGCAGAGGCAAATATCGGCTGTGATTTTGAGTCGGGAACAGTTGAAAAGTGGCAGAAGACTTCAGCTGAAACTGAAATAACGGCAGGTACAGACAATCTTTCCGGCTCCTGCGGGAAGTATGCGCTGCTCGCCTCGGGCACATCTAGAAACACGGGAGTCAATTATTACTCCCAGATTCCTGTCACCGCCCAGACAGCCATAGAATTCGATGTGCGCTGTGACGCCCAGATGCCTCTCTCATATTTCGCATTCACGGCAACCGACAATAAAAAAAGGGTGTTCTGGTTATTTGCCGGCCAATTAAACGCGATCAGGAATCCAAAGCGCGGCGAATGGTTTCATGTCGTAGTTCCGGCTACGGCATTGAAAACCGACAAGGGACAGCAACCGGAGCCAGGAGATGTATTCACATCGGTCGGAATGTTTCAGGTACAGGTGAACGGATGTCCGCACCGCTTCATGATGGATAATTTCAAGATTTACGAAAAAGAAGGCCCGATAGAATCTGCTGACCCGCAACTCTTTACTGACAAGACTGAGTCGGACGCCCGGAAAAAGCCGCAGGTAGAGCGGACATCGGCGGATGCCGTTCCCCTCGTGACGGTGCCGGGAGGCGGAGCACCGGCCATAGACGGCGATCTCAGTGATCCCTGCTGGCAGAATGCCGCCGGATTCGCCCTCTTGCCGAATTACACAGGAAAGACAATTTCGGAGAACACTTCTTTTTCACTTTCATCTGATGCCGACAATTTGTACATCGGGGTGGTGGCCGGACAGAGATATCTAGACCCGGTGCTCAATCTGCTTGACAAGGCGAAATGCAAAGTCTCGAAAGCCGACGGCCCGGTTTTTTCGGACGATTCGGTTGAGATATTCCTCATGCCGGGCGGCGACGGCTGTTATCAGTTCGTCATCAACAGCGACGGCGTGATGTTCGACTCCAAAAACAAAGACGTGTCATGGAATTCGAAAAATGTGGTGAATGCGGTAAAAAAGAACGAGCGGACGTGGACGGCGGAGATCGCAATACCCTTCAAGGAACTGGGATTGACAGCCTCCGATCGCGCGGCATCTTCATGGAGGGCGAATTTCTACCGCAACAATCCGGCAAGCGACGAATCATCGGCGTGGAGCCCCACGGAAAAAAGTTTTCACACGCAGAGCGCCTTCGGCTTTCTATCGTTCGATTCACAAGCGCCGGCGATTCGAGGGGAGTCCTTTGTCATCGCCGGCGGTTCTGCGGCAATGAAACTTTTTTGCGGCGGGACGACACGGCCTCTTTCAATCATCGGGACACAGTCCGGCACCGAGATCAGCGAGAAAAAGGTGAACGAACTGAAGTTCAAACCTGACGCGGACGGGCTTGGACAGATCAAGATCAGCGCTTCCGGCAGGGAAATATTCCGCACTCCTGCGATAGCGATAAAAGGAAAGAGTTCCGAATGCCGCGTCAAACTGGATTCTCACGGGTCGCAGATGACGGTTTTTGTGAACGGCAAACAATCAGCATCAGCGAAAAACCTCCTGAGCTCAACGGTGACTCTCGATGAAGACAGAAACATCATCGCACTCTGTGCCGACAATGCGGCGACACCGCTTACAGGTTCAATTTTCCTGACAGACGTCGAGATCCCCGTAAGCAATTTCCTCTTTTCTGAAACGCCGGCGGACGGATGGGAGAAGAATGGTTTCGATGATTCATCCTGGCGTCCGTATGATGGACGGGTTTCGAAAAAATTATGCCTGAGGTACAACCTCATCCGGAATCACACGATGTTTGCACCGCAACTTGAGAGGGATGTGTATTATATCGCCAACAAGGCCGCGATGAGATTATCGTTCCGTATTTCATCCCCTTTTGAAAGACCTCTTGAAAACTACCGGTTTCATTTGGAGGTTCCTGAATCCATAAAGACACCCACGTATCGTCCCGACCTCAGGAGGTATAACAAGTATGTCAATTCGCTTGGCGGGGAAAAGCGCGACGGCATGAACCGGCTTGTATTTTCATTCGAAAAACCCGTCCCTAAACTTGCTTATAATTTTGGGTTTAATGTCATAACGATGATCATACAGCCAGACTTCCCGGCCGAATGGGAAGGGAAGACCGTAACAGGACGCGCCTGGATCTCCGGAAAAGGTGTTGCGGAGATCCCCTTGGAGTTTAAAATAAAGGTTCTCCCGGCGCTCAACGGGCATCAACCCAAAAGTATACCAATAGTGACGTGGGCAACCGCCCGTGATCAATGTTATGCGACAAAAGAAATAGAGCTTCTGCCGGAAACATGGAGAAATGCCGGTTTCACGATGATCGGAGATGAAATCAAGACCCGAATGGACTCTACGTTTGATAATCTGGCTTCGTATTCCGCGCAGTTCAGGAAAAACAATCTGAAAATGATCTTTGTCTCTTTTGTAAACCATGACAACCACTGGGCCAGCGACAGCGACACCACGAACCCCGCATCCAAACTCGTGCCGCTCTCAAGCATTAAAGACTCCTGGAAAAAACCGCTTTGCCCTTTTTATTTCATGGCATCCCCTGATATTGCCGAGCGAATAAGGATAATCGCATTGGCAAGCGATTATGTCATGGACGATATGGAGAGCGGTCTTGGGGCATCTTGCCTTTGCCCGCGCTGCCGTGAATATTTCGCGAAAGAGAATAATCTCGCCGATGTGCCCGATGAAAAGACAATTCTCGCAAAACACAAAACGTTATGGATCCGGCATCAGGTACAGATGAATAGAAAAGTGTTCGATTATCTGGTCGCAACCGCCAGAAAGGCAAAACCGGATATACGCTCCGCCGTGTATAGCGGTTATGCGACCTGCCCGCCGGAACAGTACGGAATGGACTGGAGTCTTTACAAGGATGTCGATTTTCTGAGTGCGGGCTATGATGAGAATAAGGCGACGGTAACGATGACACGAAAGGCGATGGGAGGGCGGAAAATGTGTCCGGGACTCATCCTTGAATCCAACATGGGGGAACGCACCTATGCCGACCAGAACGTGATTGCGCGCTTGTGGAAACAATTGATCGCCGGCGGTTTCGGAGGCGTCCATCTCTTTGATTGGGCGGAACTTGACGGCCGCGGACTCCGTTCGGTAGCAAAATTTTCACGAGGTGTTGCGAAATTCGAAGGCATACTCGATGAAGGGAACCAGATGCCTTTCGACGGATTGATCGTGGACGGGCGTGATGGCAGCGATTACGTGTACAACAAAGGCAAAGAATATCTCTATGTGGCGATCAACGACGGCATTTCCCCGCGAACAGTGAAAATAAAGATGCCGAAGGGTATTTCCGCGACCGCCAAAGCGCAGGAGTTTTCGACCGGAACGCAATTCACCGGCAAGGATGAATACGACGTAGGGATACCGCCAAACGACGTGATGCTTCTGCACATTTCAGAATAACAGTAAGCGTTAAGCTGGGGTCATCTCCTAAGTAACGCGGTTCTTTAGACCGCGAAAATTCTAGATTCTCTCGGGCTGAAGCCGCGAGCTACTATTTCAAAATAAGAGTTTTATTGAGTTTAAAAACACCCAGCTTAACGGTTACGAATAACAGGCAGGAAAGCCTGTCTTACTCAAGAGAACAGGCATTTTAAAACCATAAGGGAAGAGGTGCGTCATGAAAACAGACGGTCATAAAACCGGCGAATCCGTTTCCGATTTCAAATTAAAAACTAAAACCGGAAACCGGCAAATCTCCAAATTGTCAGGTTGCAGCGCCTTCACGCTCATTGAGCTCCTCGTTGTAATTGCAATCATCGCAATTCTCGCCGGGATGCTGCTGCCGGCATTGAAAGCAGCAAAGAACAAGGCGAAAGAGATTCAGTGCGTGAGCAATCAGAAGCAGATATCCCTGTCATTCCAATCCTACACAGTGGATTACAATGATTATTTCCCTCCATACCAGATACCGCTAAAGTATTGGCCTACCATTTTTCTGGAACAAGGATACTTTTCCGGTGTCAGGCATTTAGTATGTCCGGAACGGGGAGATGATTTAATCAGGCGGCTATTGCTGTCTGGAAACTCAACGAATGTCGAATATATGGATTACGGCTACAATACTTATTATATCGGGAGCAATGGCGGATATGCCTATCTAGATCAGCCAGCGCGCCTTTCATCAATCCGCCGTTCTTCGGAAACCATACTTCTTGCGGATACCCGTTGCGCATTTGCTACAAAAATGGAGAGAGGCTATTGTCTTTTTGAAAGGCAATTCGGGTCATCGGATTATTCAGGTGTCATCTTTGGCGCCCACCATTCTACGGTAAACACATTGTGGTGCGACGGGCATGTTTCCGGGCAACCGGTAAAAGACGCTTACAATCCCTATCCATACGCCCCTTTTAAAAACGGGACTATTTTGAATGATACGGAAAATTATTTTGACCGTTATTAAACCTTTAGGAGGAAAAACATGAAGTTATCAGAATATGCCGGCAGAAGCCGCCTTTTGCCAATGGTTGCCGGGATTAGCCTGTGCATCTTTTCCTGTGTGGGCGGCAAATCACTGAACAATGCCCGTCAGCTTGAACTTCAGCCGCAGCAACTGCTGCTCAATGGCGATTTTTCAAAAATACTGCCGGCAACGGATACTTACTTGTATTGGACGGTTAGCAATCCGGAGGGATTTACATCTACCGGGGGCGGACTTTGCTATTCCGGCAAAACAGGAAATAAACTTTATCAGAAAATTGATTTGGCAGATGTGATGGTGCCGGAAAGCATCATCGGGCGCGTATCCGGTGAGATTGTCAAAGGTGAATGCCGGATCATGGTTTCGGCTAATTTTTACGGGCCGGGCCGTTACCGTATACGAAGTGAAGCCCTTATTTCACGTAGCTATACAGGCAATGGCAAAATGGTTGATGACACCTTTGAAATCAAGGTTCCGGCCTGCCCGCCTGACTGTCAGCTCGACTTCATTTATGTTTTCCTTCAATTTACGGAAAATTCCATTGTGAAAATCAGAGAAGTTTCCATGACCCCTAAAGTTACTGCGGCTACGGCTCCGTCCCGGCAGATCTTGCTGGACGGGATTCCGCTTCAATCTATTTATCTTCCGGCGCAGTCTTCATTTTGGATTAAGAAAGCGGCAATGGTTTTGCAGAAGGAGGTTCATGCCTTAACCGGGCAGGCGCTTCCCGTATACGAATCTGACTTACCGCCACCTGCGGATGGAGTTGTCCGCTTTCTGAATCCTCCGAAGTTGGAGGATGCCGGAAAATCGCCGGGAGAGATTAAAGAAGGCGGTTTTTCCATGGAGTTCAAAAAGCTCCTGGTCCAGATTCAAGGCAGGGATGACGGATATATTCATGCGGTATATGCCTTATTGAAAGAGTCCGGTGTCGAATATTTGTCCCGCAGCGAAAAAAATGTGCCTGACATGAAAACATTGAACATTAAGCCGTTTTCCCTTGCCAAGTCCCCCCGTTTCAGCTTGCGTCTTGCAGGAGGACCTGAGAATCTTTGCAAGCTGGGATTCTCCAGCGTGGATATGATGTCTTGTCCCGAGCGCCTGGGGGTTCGCGGATTTGATCACACACACAACTATTTTTTGAATTATGGGAAGCATCAGGGGGAACATCCCGAATATTTTGCAAAGAACGCAAACGGTTCCCCCGGAAAATTTACAAGCATATCATTTGTGCATCATTGCCTTACAAATCCGGATGTCCTGAAAATATACGCCCAAAATGCAAACTTCTTAACGAGCCTTCAGCCACAGGCAAATTACATTTACATGACAGAAGCCGACGGTTTGGAGTGGTGCCAGTGTAATGCCTGTACATCAAGTGATCCGGTTAAGGGGCAATATACGGACCGGTTGATGGATTTTCACAATGCCCTGGGAAAACTGTTATCCGATAAAACGAAACCGAGAATCACCTTTGCATATGCCGGAGTGACCGATACGCCGCCGGTAAACAGCAAGCC
>Ga0172379_10011041_pt1 | contig 10843 bp, 15 predicted proteins | sample GrowelOW334metaG_FD_119756 | JGI IMG/M metagenome (GOLD analysis project Ga0172379, IMG submission 119756) | Groundwater microbial communities from an aquifer near a municipal landfill in Southern Ontario, Canada - Groundwater well OW334 metaG | ecosystem: Environmental > Aquatic > Deep... | reverse complement strand
TGCGCAAAAGCGGCATGCGCGCACTGTATCTCAAAGACGGTCTTATGAAGATGCGCGGATTGTATGTGGGAATAAAGAAAAGATAGCCGGCTCAAAAACAATGAAACGCTTTGGCGTATTGGACGAATAGAAAAAACAAAAAGGGCCTGCGGAATTTTCCCGCAAGCCCATTGCCGTTTCAACTGAACATGAATTCTATGATCCTAATGACCACATATCCATAGATTATGTACGCCATCCTGTGAAGAACTTCAAATAATGGGTTTACACACTGTAGGTGTACCCCCATTAAGCGGTCTAACAAAAGAAGAAGGGGTAGTCCAATAATAACTGCACCAAAAAAATGCCTGTAATTCATCAGTTTTCCTCCTAGTCGAGCAGCTCACTTTGAAAGACTTCCAATTTGGGCACCTCCTGCACTAATCGTACAATAATCCTGACCTTAAATGTGGCTGCCATCTCATCCGCCAGCTTGCTTACCATTTCGAGGCGATTGCGTCCGTATGTTTTGATTACCCACTCGCGTTCATTCGCTCTATTCTGGCCGTCATTAAAGCAGATAACGCCCAAGAACTGATGTCGAAATTTCTCTTTCAGCAGATTGAAGAACCACTTTTTTGGTTGGATATTGGGATCCTTCCAAAGAATGCCAATCGAGCGTTCGAGGGCATCAATCTGATACTCTGACGGATTGTCTACAGCAATTCCTATCGCAAACGCCGGCTTAAAGCCTTTCTCGATCAGCCATTTCGTAACTCGGATAGATAATGCATCTTGGATGGTGACGTTTTCACTCACTCCCTTCCCTCCGTTGTTTTGTTTTTTCCCGATTCCCGACACTCCTTTATCGGATTATCCCATAAATCCATTTTACTCCTTCTTTCTTAATGGATTATCATCGGGCCAAACAACGCCCATAGTCTTGATCCCAGAAAAAATATTACTAAAAATACAACCGATACAACAGTGGCGACCAACACCATCCCAACAAGTTTTTGCAATCCGAATTTGGACGGCATGCCATCCCGAATGAATTGTATAAGGCCTAACCCAACAAGAACCACAAAAACACATGTACCAATTGTGCCAATTACAAGCGCAAGAAGCGCAAGGCTACGAATAACCTCCACCCCAAACTTAACATAGTCAAGCATTTTTCCCTCCCTCAACGAATTTCTGAACCCTTTCCGCCCGACTAAAATCTTCGAAGGATAATTATGAGAACACCTCATCGGCGTACCGTTTCGGGAAGTAGCGAAACTTGATTCGATCGAGGATCGAAACCCTCGCTTTGCCCCAGCGTGCGATTCTTACGAATTTAGCACATTTATCCCTCAAAAAAACGCCCCATTGATAATCATATTGGGAGGGGCTTACCGCAACGTCCATGTTCGCATCTATATATGCATATCTTTGCAAAGTACCCAGATGTCTTAATGAGACGAACCCTACGAAAATGCGCTCCTTTTCATCGGTAATCAGAACGTCATCTACTTCTGTCAGGGCTCCTCTCAAGCGTATTTCCTCCTCGATTCTAACCGTAACGCCGCCACCGGGAAATTTTTGACCGTCCTCGGTTCGACAGTTGTTATATGCATTCAGCTTAATGACTGGCAAATCGTAGCCATGGCTCTTTAAAAACTCTTGTGCTTTCTTAAGACCGCCCAACGTAGGTTTGTAGCCCATTTTTCCCTCCTTTTTTTATCTATAGCCTTCCCTGTAGAGGGAATCATACAACGCCTGTCCGTTCGGGGTGAATTTGCATGCCTTGCCACCGGAACGGAATTTACCACTCTTCCACTCCCCAAGCACACGGCCGCTCGGAACGCCTTTTCCCGATAGTTTGTAGGCCTTGATATCCCGATCGAGCACCTGTCCGTCTTTGCCCAACTCTCCGTCAAAAACTTTGAGTTCTTTGAGTTGGTAGGGGAGCGCGATCTCGATTCCTTTTATCAGGTCAACCCGACACCCCCCAGGATCAATGCAGACAAGCGCAGAACAAAGTCGGGTGCGGCTAATGTGTCGGATCTGTATGAATTTTTCGCCAGCCAGATTAAGTACTCTGGTGTTTGCGGCAAAAAGCGGCTGTTTTCTGATCTTTATCTGATGTCTTATACCCTCCAAGATCACGTCTTGGAGGGTCATACTGAAGCCATAATCGTCTCTCGTCAATTGAGGCACTACCACTCCGCCGGGTGTTAAGATCAAAAATTCTTCGAATGTCTCTCGTAATGCTGTTTGCATCGGATAATGCAACTCCAGTTGCGAACCAGCCATTCCCGAGCCGATGGTATCCAAATCCGGATACACCGGAGCACCGCCGTCACGATGAACCGCCAGGAGTACCCGGCAATCCGGGAGATTCAATATAATTCCTGCTCCCGCGGCACACCAAACAACTCCGTGCTTGCGGCGGTTTTGGATCGCTTCAAGCAGGATACGCTCCTTGTTATCGGTTACCACCAAAGCGTTATCAGGGATATGCACGCGCAGAATTCCCGGAGTATAGACGGCGTCAGCGCCGATCAGTAAATAATGTTCGCGTGCTTCGAGCGCTTGTAGGCGTCCGATTGAGAGAAGCGGATACGATTTTTTCATTTCCCTCTCCTTTTTCGTTATGGTTGATATGTTGGCCGTTGGCGCGCGCCAAGTTTTTCAAAGAAACAGTAGTATCATACTGTATCATACTATTATAATATTCAACTATTGTCAACTTCCCTATTCAGATTATTATTGCTATACTTATTGTATGAGAAGAGATCGTATAACCATTACTATCCGCCGCGATGTACTTGAGCGCCTTGATGCTATTATTGACGGCGACAAGATACGCAATCGTTCCAACGCGATCGAAACAATCGTGCTGAAAGAACTCCGGTCTTTGCCGCTCAATACGGCGGTGATCCTTGCTGGCGATAGCAGCATAAAAATAAACAACCGCTCGATCTTAAAACCTCTTCTTCAACTCGGCAAAAAAACTCTGATCGAGCAAAATATCGAATATTTGAAAAAATTCGGCATCAAAGAATTGATACTGGCCGTCGGCAAATTATCCGGCGGGCAACTAAAAGAACATCTGGGCGACGGCTCCCGTTTCGGTATAAAAATTTTCTATTTTCAGTCGACCGCCGGCTCGGCGGAAATTCTGCAAAAAGCTAAAACGAGGCTTCATTCAACCTTTTTATTGACCAACGGCGATATCTTGCTCGAAACGATCGATCTGGAGGACATGTATCGCTTTCACAAAAAAAATCAGGCCATTGTAACTATTGCAGTCGCGACCTCATTGGATCCCTCGCGCCTAGGGTCAATTTTCGTAAAGGGCAATACAATCAATAATTTCAAGGAAAAGGCGGCCAGAGAGAACGACCAATCATATTTGGTCAATGGCGGTGTTTATCTGTTCGAACCCAAGGCTTTGGAGCAGATTCGCCCAGCCGAGGCGTCTTTGGAAAAAAATCTATTTCCTCGGCTGTCCAGGACGGGAAAGTTAGGCGGTTATCAAATCGGCAAGAACTGGATCCATCTTCATGATCGGGAGCACTATCAAGATTATATAAAAAAATAACAGAATGATATTGGGGCATCCACTTATCGGGCTACTTCCCGTGGATCACGGCGGGTTCTCGTGATATTGGCTGCCGGTGTTCAGTGTTTTTGCGGCGTATTATTGGTAAAATATATGGAACATTTTGACATACTTGACGAACAGGGAAATAAAACGGGGCAGATGAAGCCACGGAATGATGTGCATCGCGACGGCGACTGGCATCGTGTGGTGCATGCGTGGATCATCAACGGCAAGGGAGAATTGCTTTTACAAAAACGCGCCAAAAACAAAGAAATGTATCCTAATATGTGGGATATCTCAAGCGCGGGGCACGTTTGTGCGGGGGATGACTCCATTGTTTCAGCAATACGCGAAGTGGAAGAAGAGCTTGGGCTGGTGCTTGCAAAGAAAGATTTTGAACATCTCTTTACTGTCAAAAACCAGGTAGTATTGCATGATGGTGCATTCATCAACAATGAATTTGATGATGTTTATCTTGTTACAATGGAGGTGGATATTTCTAAACTTATTTTGCAAAAGGAAGAGCTTTCGGAGGTGAAGTGGGTCGATTTTGTGGAATATGAAAAACATATCGACACCAAAGACCCCGCGTATGTGCTGCACAGAGAAGAATACAAAAGAAAATTTTTCGGACTATTGCACGAGAGGTTCGGCGTGCGCAACACATAACTCATGTCCAAACAGAAGCTGGTCATTATATTTACGGTACTCTTGGATGCGATCGCCGTGGGGGCCATCGTGCCGGTGTTGCCGTTCTATGCCCAATCGTTCGGGGCGTCTCCGCAGGCAGTGACGCTGCTCTTTTCGATGTACTTTGTCTGTGCGTTCTTCAGTACCCCGTTCTTGGGGGCGCTGTCTGACCGTATCGGCAGGCGTCCCGTGATGATCGTGAGCATTCTGAGCACGGCAATCGGATGGTTCGTGTTTGCGTCGGCCCGCAGTTTATGGATGCTGTTCGCGGGAAGGGTGGTGGACGGCATTGCCGCCGGTAACATCTCCACTGCGCAGAGTTATATGGCCGATATTTCTCCCTCAAGCAAGGAGCGTACGCGCAACCTTGGATTATTGGGGGCCACTTTTGGCATCGGATTTGTGGTGGGACCGGTCATTGGAGGATTTATGGGGCATTTTTCTCACACGTTGCCATTTTGGTTCGTCGGCTTTCTTTCATTGACGAATGCGCTACTCGCATATCTTTTTTTAAAGGAAACAAATACAAAGCTCGACGGCACGCGTCGGTTCGAGTTCACGCCGTGGCGTCCGTTCAAACGAGCATTTCAAAATAAAGCGCTGATGCCGACCTATGGCGCATGGTTCTTGTTCGGGCTTGCGGCGGCGATCAATCAGTCCATTCTTGCGCTGTATGTGGATAGCGCGTTCGGTCTTCGGGAACTTGCGGTCGGTATCTTTGCGATGATCACCGGCATTGTGGTCACGTTCAATCAGGGAATAGGCATTCCGCGCTTTTGGTTGAGGCGATTCAAGGAGGGCTCGCTGACAGGCATATCTATTATGATCCTTGTTGTGGCATTTGTGTTGGTAGGAGTGCAGTCTCTAGTGTTGTTCATCCTGGGAATTATGCTTGGTGCATTCGGCCAATCATTGTTCCGCGTGGTGACGATGAGCCATGTTGCGGGGGAAGCACATGAACAATACCGGGGCGAGGCGGTGGGGGTGCTGAATGCCATTCATTCGGTCAGCATGATCGTTGGTCCCCTAGCTGCAGGATTATTGTTCGGCATCGGGATCTCTTTGCCGTATTTTTTTGCCGCGGCATGCATGGTCGTCGCTTTTTTGATAATTTCCGCAAAAAAAGATACAATAACAACAGCTATGAATAAGTTAAGGAAAAACATTGATTTTAAGATCGCGGTTGCAGTTACTGCGGCGCTCGCTCTCGTGGCCGGATATTTGATCTTCACCACCGCGGAGGCACCGGAAATTTCTTCCGAGGGAGAAAGAGTGCTGACCAAACAGGAAAGCGCTCTGCTGAGCGGAGATACTCTGTACCGTGATGCGGGCGGCGAGTATTCTGTTATGGTCCCGAAGGGATGGTTCGCTCACGAAAAAACCATAAAGGGATGGACCGCCGGCGAGGAAGGGGATGTTTCTTTCACTGTGCAGGAATTGGCTCCGCAGGAAGGGGAAAGTGTTATTTCCGATGCATATTTTTCCATATCAAAAAACAACGTTACGGATACCAAAAATGTAACAAATCCGGGAGAGTGGCTTGTGGCAAATGGCTTTACCGACAAGAATCTTGATTATAAAGATGGGCTGATCACGCGTCAGGGCAGTTATGAAATGCTGCGGTTTGTTATGGGCAACAAAAAAACAAAGACAGACACCCTGTATTATATTTTCTTTCCCGACGCAGAGCGGGTGATCGTGTTCTCACATGCCCCTTACACTCGCGGCGGCGATACGGCGGTTGTGTTCGACAGATTCGTGAAAAGTTTTGAGAATTTTCGCGGTCAGCAGTAGCGGCGCACTCTTGCGCTTGGGGTGCTCCGATCATTATTACAGAACTAGTTCTGTAATTTTTTGTTTTGTTTCTTCGGGGAACACAGTAAGACTCCCGAGTTTTTCCAGCGGGATCCATTCCAGTGCGTATACATTGTTTTCCGACTGTCTTTCTTTTTCGGGGCCGCCGAGCATTATTATTCCTCCGGTCTTTTTGACCAGGAAAAAATATTCCCTGCGCCCCACACTCTCTATTTCCCAGAGTTTTTTTATGACAGTGACGGTAAGTCCGGTTTCTTCTTTTGTCTCCCGCACGGCGGCGTTTTCCGGTGTTTCTCCTTCTTCAATTCCTCCGCCCGGGAAGGAATAGAATTCTCTCCCGCTTTTAAGGCGGTGCATAAGCAGCAGAGCATTATTTTCTATCAAAACGATCCTGGCTCTATGATTTGTGCTGGCGCTTGTCATTGGTCTGTTTTGCTTGTTTTTCGCTGCTCATTTTTTTGAATTTGAGGGACGCGGAATTTATGCAGAATCTTTTTTCGGTCGGTTTTGGTCCGTCATCAAACACATGTCCAAGGTGGCTGCCGCATTTCCGGCACACCGCTTCTATGCGGTACATATCGCGGCTTGCATCCGGCTTTACCGCTACGGCGTTTTTTTCGATCGTCTGGAAAAAACTGGGCCATCCTGTTCCTGATTCATATTTTGCTTCCGAAGAAAAAAGCTCCGCGCCGCACGCCGCGCAGAGATAGATGCCCTCGTCCTTTGATTTATAGTATTTTCCCGTGAATGGCGCCTCGGTGCCTTTCTCTCTCAATATTTTATATTGCTCTGTGGTGAGGCATTGATGCCACTCTTCCTCGGTTTTTTTCATATTGTTGTTTTCTGTCATATGGTGCTTCTTAATAGCAAGATAGTAGTATACCATATAGCTCGGAAAGAAAAAATCGGTTATACTGCCACTGTTGTTATTTTTTGCTGTTTATGGATCTAAAAAAATATTTTGGCGTCAATAAAGCTATCCAGATACTGTTGCACTTTCTGTTTATAGCGAATGCCAGTGCAAGCCTTTGGGCTCCCATTATTGGCGTGTTCATCGTGCAAAGTATCGCGGGAGGAACGCTCGCTACCGCCGGTTTTGCGATCGCCATCTATTCTGTTGCGAAATCGATCGTGCAGATCCCGCTCGCCAGGGTTATTGATCGGCAAAAAGGAGAAAAAGATGATTTTTATGTCATGATGGCGGGCGCCGTGCTTGGCACAGTGTTCATTTTCGGCCTCCTTTTTGTAGAGCAGTCGTGGCAGTTGTATCTTCTCGAGGTTATTTCGGGCGCCGCGGATGCGTGTTTAATGGCTGCGTATTACGGCATTTTTTCACGGCACGTGGATAAGGGCTCGGAGGGGTACGAGTGGAGCCTCTATAGTGTTTGGGGACTCACTATTTCTACCGCCGTGGGCGGTGCCATCGGGGGTGTTATGGCGGATGCCTATGGTTTCGCGAATACATTTGTTGTTTCCGGCATTGTGTACGCGGTAGGCACCGCGTTGCTCTTTTTCCTGTACCCCTATCTTGATGGTGTCAGAAAAAAGCGTCTTCCCCCGTTTTCTGTGCAATAAAACGTTGTGCGCTTTGCTGTTTTTCTGTAAGATATCTTTATTGTCTTTTGAACCGATAACTGTGTGATGAAGATCATAAAAAAATGTTCTGCTGCCCTTAAATTCGTCTGGGATCACGCGACATACCAGCGGCTGTTGTTCGTTGCGGTGATGCTTGCACTGCTTCTTTCCATGAGCAGTTTTTTTTCGTTGAATGATCCCGATTATTTCTGGCACTACCGGGAAGGCGAATATATCTTTCAGAATCATTCCATCGCCTATGGCGACAGATATTCGTTCAGCATGCCCGGATTTGAATGGATCAATCATGAATGGGCGAGCGATACGTTAATGTATGCCATTGAGCGCTATCTTGGGACCACGGCGTTGTCGTTGTGGTACGTGTTCCTGTTCGCGCTCACCATATGGATCGTGGCGGCCAGTAAGAAGAGAAAGTTGAACATCATTGATTTTATTGTCGGTGTTGTCGGTTTCGGCACGCTGCTCGAGTATGTCGGGGTTAGGCAGCAAATGTACACACTTCTTTTCTTTGCGCTCCTTATTTATGTGCTGCAAAAAAACCGGGCAAAGGTGCTGTGGTTCCTTCCTTTATTATTCGCCGTGTGGGCAAACATTCATGCCGGGTTCACTGCGGGCATTGCCGCGTTCGGGCTGGTGGTGATGTATAAGCTCTATTTGTGGTTTGTGGATAAAAGCGAGGAAGGAAAAGATTGGCCCGTGTATGTGGTGACGGGGCTGCTGTCGATCGCGGCAACATTGCTGAACCCGTACGGCGTGCGGGTGTACGAGGTCATTTTAATGACGCTTGGCGACAGCTACATGACCAAGTATATCGACGAGTGGCTTTCGTTGTTGATCAATGTAAGCAACAGATATTTTGTTTTTCTTGCGGTGTTCCTGGCGCTTTTTTCTTTCAAACAGGCAAAGGAGTCTCCATACCGGCATTTGATCTTGCTGATCCCATTCTTTTTTCTTTTGCCGTGGCGCTCTGTAAAATATGTTCCCTATTTTGTGATCATCGCAATTCCCTATCTTTTGGACACAACCGACGGCCTTCTTTCTCCTTCGCATATCAAGCACTATAAAAAGGTTGCTACCAGTGCCGTAGGGCTTTTGCCGCTTGCGGCGTTCGTGCTGGGAGGGATATTTTTTATCTGGCCGGGCATTCTGCTTGAGGTCAGACAGTCGGGGTACCCCAGCGAGGCGGCGGTCTCAGCGTTAAGGAGTGACCCCGGAGAGCGGGTATTTAACCATTATAATTGGGGCGGATATCTTATCAGGTATGTCCCAGAAAAAAAATATTTCATTGACGGGCGGATGCCGAGCTGGTGGGATGCGCAGCACTATGCGTTCCGCGATTATGTGGATTTTTCCAATTGCACGAATGCAGCGCTTATTCTGGATGATTATAAGCCCGATACTATTTTTTGGCCCGTGGGAGAGCAGTCGGTAAAATACAGGCTGCCGGAGAAAATGCGAAAGGCCCTTGAGGATCCGGGAAAGCTTATCGCAAAGCATCTTTTTGGTATTGAGAAGGGAGAGGACTGTGTGCTTTTGGATGAGATAAAAAAACTGGGATGGAAGAGCACGTATGATGACGGCAATATCATTATTCTTAAAAAATAGACTATATGCATATGCGGTTTCACTTTTGTCCGAAATGCGGCGGTGCGTTAAAGAATAAGGTATTGGAGGCAAAACATCCCGCTCAGTTGGTATGCAAGAACAGGGCGTGCGGCTATGTGTTCTATCTTAACTCTACTCCTGCGGCGGTGGCTTTGATCACCAAGGGCGATAAGGTGCTTCTTGCCAAACGAGGCACCGCGCCAAAAAAGGGAGAGTGGTCTTTGCCGGGCGGGTTCCTGGAGAATGGAGAAGAGCCCCTTAAGGGAATGCGCCGTGAAATAAAAGAGGAGCTTGGCGTGGCCGTGCGTGACCCTCGGATCGTGGGGATCTTTGTTGATACCTATACCGCCGAGATAAAGCATGTGCTGGTTATTTTTTATCAAGTAAAATTGAGCGGGAGATCTCTCCCAAAAACCACAAAAGAGGTTACTGCTACCCGCTGGTTTTCCGTGCATGCGTTGCCGCGTCTTCCGTTTGACTCGCACAGGCGGGCGATCGAGGCGTGGAAAAAAATGATCACGCAATAGTCCTTGCGGCATGTACCGTTATCGTGTATAAATACCTACTATGAACAATTACATAAATATCACGGTTCTGTTTATCACGAATATCGTGCTGCTGCTGTTGCTCGCTATAGTGTTCGCACTGGTGTTGCCGCAGCGGGCAAGGACAAAACGACTGCTCAAAGGTGCGGACGGGGCTAACCTCGAAAAGGTCCTTGAAAAACACCAAAGAATGCTTGAAAAGCACGAAGGAGACATAGGGAATATTGTTTCCGAAATAAAAAAGATCACCGAAGCCGATAAACACCATTTTCAAAAGATCGCCATCAAACGGTTCAACCCGTTTAAGGATATCGGAGGGGACCAGAGCTTTATGCTGGTGCTTCTGGATGGGGCATACACCGGTTTTGTGATCACCAGCCTGTATCGCGAGGAGGGTACCCGTATTTATGCGAAGCCGATCGTTGAAGGGAAGCCGACGCACAGTCTTGCTCCGGATGAGAAAGAGCTATTGCAAAGTGTATTGAGTTCGTAGATACTGTGGTTATGAAAGAAAAAGAGCCGCAACAAGGCGCAATATTGCAAAAAATGAGCGAAGACCGGATGGAACAAGTGGTCAGTGATTTCCGCGCGCGCGGTTTGAATATCGACCACGACGATGAGCATTTTATTATTACGCGCACAAGAGAAAGCGACGGCGCAGAGATAAAAGAGTACGTTTTGGCGCGTGAAAAACTGATGGTGAAAGATTCTGCCGACAAGAACAGCGAAACTCGGCTTGTTCCCATTGACGATATTCTTGAGACATCGGTCCGGTTTTCATTCGATGACTACGAGAAGCTGGGCACGCACGAACTTCTCAAGCGCCTCGCCGCCGCAAAGATGTCAGAGAAGAGGCCGCGGTAGTCATTTGCAAAAGCTGCTCGAATCATTTATCCTGTGATATTCACGTCTTTTTGGTATGAGTACGAAAAATAAACAACCGGCAGTAACAAAAAAAGAACGGCCCCCGATCGTGGTGATCATGGGGCATATTGATCATGGAAAAACAAAATTACTCGAT
>Ga0172379_10011039_pt1 | contig 10843 bp, 8 predicted proteins | sample GrowelOW334metaG_FD_119756 | JGI IMG/M metagenome (GOLD analysis project Ga0172379, IMG submission 119756) | Groundwater microbial communities from an aquifer near a municipal landfill in Southern Ontario, Canada - Groundwater well OW334 metaG | ecosystem: Environmental > Aquatic > Deep... | reverse complement strand
CCAAACATAAGATTGAACCGGTACTGGTGATTTTTGATGATTGCTGGAACCCGGTGTATGCTGCCGGCAAGCAGCCTGATCCTAAACCCGGCATCCATAATTCAGGATGGGTTCAGGATCCCGGCGAATTGCTTTTCAGCGATTCAACCCTGATGAAGGTCCTGGAAAATTATACCACCGACCTGATGAGCCATTTTGCTGATGATCAGCGCATTTTGTTGTGGGACCTGTACAATGAACCCGGTAATTCCGGCTACGAGAATAAATCGATGCCCCTGTTGAAGAGTGTTTTCCAATGGGCGCGTGCGGTCAGTCCGTCGCAACCCGTTTCAGTCGGTTTGTGGTCGCGCAGCCTGCCTGATTTGAACCGCTTCCAGGCTGAAAATTCCGACATCATAACGTACCATAATTACTCCGATCGCCCGGATCATGCGTCCGCGCTGGATACCCTGAAGGTTTACGGAAGGCCGAGGATCTGCACTGAATATATGGCCCGGACAAACGGCAGCCGGTTCGAGTCCATACTTCCATTATTGAAAGAAAGAGGGGTCGGTGCCATTAACTGGGGCCTGGTCAGCGGAAAAACCAATACGATCTATGCCTGGAGTACCCCAATTCCCGACGGATCGGAACCGCCGGTCTGGTTTCACGATGTCTTCCGCAAGGACGGCACCCCCTATGACAAGACAGAAACCGATCTGATCAGAAAAATGAATGGAAAATGACAAAAACTGATTTCCAACATAGAATCCCATTGACCCTGATAATCATCGGATTCATTGTTTTTACCACTTCCTGCGATATGCTCACCCAGGTTGTTTCAACAGTTGATCAATCCGGAGGCAAACTCACCACTGATCAGGTAGCTCAGGGCCTGAAAGAAGCCCTCAGGGCAGGGACCGATGCAGCAGTTAGAAAGCTCAATGCGACCGATGGATATTACCTCGATCAGTTCGTGAAGATCAATTTGCCGCCCGAGACTAAAGAGCTGATCACCTATGCAAAAAAGGTGCCCGGACTGGATAAACTCATCGAAGATGTCATCCTGCAAATCAACCGTTCGGCCGAGGATGCCGCCAAACAGGCAACCCCCATATTTGTGAACGCCATCACCTCAATGACCATTTCCGATGCCTGGGGGATCCTGAACGGGGCTGATACCGCCGCAACCGGATATCTCCGGGAGAAAACCTTTATGCAACTGTTTAATCTTTACCGTCCAACAGTAAAGAATTCCCTGGATAAGCCAATCGTGGCGGGGATTTCAGCTAATCAATCCTGGAGCCAGCTAACCAGAAAATGGAACCAGTTTGCCGGTTCCATTGCGGGAAAACTGCTTAGTGTCAACGAAATTACCTATTCGCTCGATGAATACGTCACCAAACAGGCTTTGCGTGGATTGTTCATCAAGGTAGCCGACCAGGAAAAACTCATCCGCACAGATATCAACGCCCGCACCAGCGACCTGCTGCGCAGGGTCTTTGGCTCTAAGTGACCCTCGGAGCAGTGTCATCCCCGCGAAGGCGGGGACCGCGTCACGCTGGTAGGATTTCTCCCTATATATCAAACCCTACAATGAACGCCATAAACCTCTCTTTCCTGTTATAAAACTGGTTGCTGAGGCTTCTGCCATTATAATAATTAAACCCGATGCGCAGCCGCCTGTGGTCGCGCTCCTGGGGGAAAATATATCCGCCTGTGACTGAGACGTTAGGTGCATAAGCATTTAGTTGGTAAGCGCTGACATTCAATGCGGTATATATTCCGCCAAAGTATTTGTTCTTGAAATAGTATTCGAGCTCGGCCCCGCCCTGGAAATTATAATAAGCCTCATAATGTGGCTTGTTCGACCGCTCACCCATAAAATCATATCCCGGATAAAAGAAACCGAATTCCCCATATACCTGAAGGATATCCCATTGCGGATCATGGAGGAACCACAGGGGCCTTGCGGCAGCCGATACGATAAAATCATCCCTCACCGGAAGAGCGGTGATGTTCGGATCAAAATCGATCGGAGAATACACTCCTCCATAGGGAAACTCATCTCCAACATGGGTGCATATATGGTGTTTGGTGAAGCGGAGACTTAGCCACTCAGTGGGTTTGCCGGCTATTGCAAAATAATAGATCCCATCCGTGCCGATCAGGTCATTATTCCCGGCCCTCATGATCGCCGGAATGGTAGCGCCCAAATCAACGGAGATACCCAGCTTTGGATTACTCTTTGGACTGAATTTTAACAAGGAAACACGAACGCCGGGATTGATGACCTGTTTGCCTTTATACCCACCGCCTTTGTTGATCTGATCCTGCGGGTCAAAATCACTGTAAAGCATATTCTGGATGGATACCTCGAACCTTACCCCCAACGGATCAGCCAGATAGGTAGGGTAAAGATGATCGAAACTGACAAGCTGCGCCTCCCAGTTCCCGATCGAAAAGGAAAACTTGGGCCTGGCTTTCTGACTTTGAACCGGAATTAAGGGTAATAAAGCAATCAGCAGGATATATATATATTTCATTTAAATTGGATTTTATTTGATTTCAGAATACCAGACATCGTTCGCAGGGCCATTTTTATTGGTATCGCCGCCCAGTATCCAGATTTTATGGTCGAACTCCACGAAACCGTATGAATATCTTGCATCGGTATCCGATCCTTTTGAATCAACTGACCAGATATTTCCGGGTTCCCGTTTCCACATGGTGACAAATTCAGCCAAGGCAAAATGGAAATGCATGGAATTATTGGTGCAACCCGGGAATGCATATAAAGTATTATTGTAAAAAGCCATCTGATGTTCAGCGCGGTACAAATAACCCTGACTGAATTCTGCGGTGTCATTTTCCGCAATCCAGTGCTTGCCGTCATTGGTGCTCCAGAGCCAGTGCCAGTCGGGTAATGGTTGTCCCTGACTGAGTTCGCTCCCAAAAATTATCCCGTGATTGCCGCCCTGAACATAGATCGTTCCGGTTGCAGGGTCCACAGTGACCGCATGGCCTGCACGTATTCCGTAATCTTCGCTGTGCATGTCCTCCCAATGGATCCCATCAGCCGATCGCCAGACATCATTGAAATATTTCATGGCATACCGGGCGCTGCCGGTCTCCATCATGGTGCTGCCACCGATCAGGTACATGTATTTCTTTCCACCGTGACTGGCTACCACCACGGCATGATTCATGCGGGGGAAAAAGTCGTACAGTGAGTCAAGCTCCGGATAAGTTCTCGCTTTAACCTGAGTCCAGCTGGCACCATCGGTTGATTTCCACACATCGTTGGTGTATTGGCGGTAACCCGTGGCTTCATTAACGGTGAATCCGCCGATGAGGAACATGGCTTCACCGGTCCCGTCGTCGAAAACGGTAACGGTATGCCCGCGACGGCCCATCCAGGGCGCACTGTCCTGCACCGGTTCCCAGGTCTTTCCATCCGCAGAATTCCATACGTCTTCATGATAAGTATCCCCTTTCATCTCGCCGGAATAGTATCCGCCGAAAATCCACAACTTGTTTTTATAGGCAACAGCCGGAAAGTCTATCCGGTTCGACCACTGTGCATTGGCAGTCACCTGGGTCCAGGTAAACGCTCCGTCGTAAGGCGGAATCTCATATTCCTGAAAGGAAATGGTTTCACAGCCTGCCAGGAGTGTCGCCAGGCCAAGCCACGTGAGGATTTTGATTTTAGTCATGAGTTTGTTGAATAAAACGCGAAAGTAATCAAAAGCGCTGTTTTATTAGGGTATGAGGTTTCGGGTATCAGAATCTAAGTTTAGATTTTTGTGTTTATTTGTATTTTGTGTTTTGTAATGTGTGACTTGATTTCATGACCTGATACCCGATACCCGATACCATTTTAACCATGACCATCGGTCTCCTCATCTGCGACCATGCCCGGATGGAACTGAACCATCCGGACGGCAGCTATCCTGAAATGTTTCGCCGATTATTGCCGGACTTTGATTTCAACGATTATTATGTGTGCGACGGAGTCTTCCCGGGTTCGCCAGATGAATGCGATGGCTGGATAATCAGCGGATCGCGTTTGTCGGTTTATGAGGAGGTGAAATGGATCCAACGATTAAAAGGATTCACCCGCGAAATTGCCGGATCGGGAATTCATTGCATCGGGGTATGCTTCGGTCACCAGGTGATCGGCTCAGCGCTGGGCGGTACGGTTAGAAAAGCGGAAACCGGCTGGTGTATTGGCACCCATGATTTCGAAATAATGGTGAATGAGCCATGGATGAACCCCTGGCTCCCAAAGGCCGGTCTCCTGATGATGTGCCAGGACCAGGTGATTGATCTCCCACCGGATACGGTCATACTAGCGCGGTCGCCCCTGTGTCCGAATGCCATGATCCTGGTTGGGGAAAATATGCTCGGAATCCAGGGCCATCCTGAATTCTCAGTCGATTTTGAGCATAAGCTGATCCTTGCCAATGCACTCTATCTGGAAGGTAATCAAGTGAAATCCGGCATCGAAAGCCTGAAGCAACCGGTTCATTCCGTAGAGGTTGGTGGGTGGATGGGGAATTTTTTAGAAAAGGACATGGAGCGGATGGCTTGATGCGCCGCTGGAGCCTTTGTTTTCTCCTTCGATCTTACTCCGTACATCCCACGATTTACCCAATCCATCACTTTTTTTTCATCAATGAAATTATTGGTCTTTAATTAGCTCCGAAATGTTAATTCTATGAAAAAAATTGTCGTCGGAATATTTGTGATCTGTTTTTCAATTTCTGCCTACTGCCAGACCAGCATACCAGAATCTTCGCCGGATCAGGTCATTTTTGCATTCGGAGGGGATATCAATAAAGTTTTTATTAAATATACCGCCGCCCTCACCAATCTGCCGAAACCAAAAGTCTGTTATGTCCCGACCGCCAGTGCAGATAATGTTTATAACATCAATTTCTGGTACGATGCCTGCCATGATCTGCCCCTTGAACCCTATGTCCTGCGTGCCTGGCCCAGTTCCGGCGACGACAGGCAATCGTTTGAGGAAATCCTGACGGGAATGGATGCGATTATTGTTGGTGGGGGAAATACGCTCAATATGATGGCTATCTGGAAAGCTCAGGGGATCGACACCGTTCTTCAGAAATGCCTGAAGAAAGGAATCATCCTGGCTGGGGGCAGCGCCGGTTCGATCTGCTGGTTTATCAACGGGGTCAGCGATTCCAGGCCCAAAGAGCTGAGTATGGTTGATGGACTCGCCTTTCTCCCGTTCAGCAGCTGCCCGCATTATTCCGAATGGGAACTCCGGAAAAACCTATATCAGGAAAAAATCTTGAGCGGAACCATCAGTCCGGGATATGCCTGTGATTATTATGCCGGGATCCTGTTTCGTAACGGGACTTATATCAAAGCAGTCAGTTTAAGTGAAAAAAATAATTCCTGGTTGATTTCCGCCCAAAATGGAAAAATTGTTGAAAAAAAATTGAAATCCGAAATAGTTAAATAGAGATAAAGAAGAGTATGAAAAAAGTATTTTTTACCCTGATATTATTGATGGCTTCGGTTACCCTCTTTGCCCAGGTGAAAACAGTCATTACCGGTAAGGTGCCTAATAATCCCAATAAACCTGTTATCCTGCTCGTCTACAATTTTGATACCGGTCAGATGAGGGAAGTGGAAATCAGGACCGATTCCATTATTAACTCCGATCATACGTTTTCCTTTTCCACTGACGAAATCCGCAGGCCCTTCACTCGGTGTCGCATTGGTTTTAGCAACGAAGGTCAGGAAATCCGGCTCTCGCCCGGGGATACCCTCCAAATGGAGTTTGAGTACGGATCGATGGCTAAAACCACCCTTTTTAACGGTAAAAGCGCCGGTATCAATAACTACCTGAAACTGTACAATCTTCGGTTTAATGAAATGCCCGCCAGGGAGGTATATGATAACCTCAATGGTCTCGATACACAACGCATCAATAACCTGTCGGCCCTGAGAAATGAAAAAGTGATCCTGCTCGATTCCTGTTATCAGCAAGCGGCCATTGATTCAGTTTATTATCGTTTTGAAAAATCGAGAATCGATTATGAATACTTTCAGCACCTGATAAATCCCTGGATCAATGCCTCTTACAAGGATTCCCTTTATCACGAAAAGGTGGAAAAAATACTGGGACACAACAATTTCTCCAACGATAACGCTTTGGTCGACTACCGGGAATACCGCGATTTCATTGAGGATTATGTAACGTGGCGCGCCTATGCTTTCCTGCCGGACCGTGTGATACTGCAAGACCGCATTGATCAGGTTTCCATGCAATTAAAAGGACTTTCTAAAACATACGGTGAATGGAAACTGATGAATGGGGCGATTCAAAATGCCGGCGATTCCAGACAAAAAGTCCTGCTTAAAAAATATTTCACTGAAAAATCAGAAGACCCCGGTCTATTGCTGCTCCTCGATTCCATTAATGTCAGGCAATCGTTCCGTAACGGTATGGATTACAGACGGATGATCCAACCCACCCTTACGGTTCTGGCCTTTCTTCTTCTGCTGTTTATGTTGATTTTCATTGTTTACAAGAACCACCTTCATTTCATTAAAAGCGGAAGACAACTGAATTATAAATTATTTGCGATCAATGGCTTACTGCTGATAATTCTTGTCTTTGCCTTTAATTACCTCCGATACCACACTCATCAAAACGACGGTATTTTTCCATTCCTGGAGGTGGTAACCATGATCGGATTCGGCAGTTTGCTGGTTTTCTGGCTGATACCGGCCTGGTTTGATCAAAGGAAATATTCCGGATTCAGTTTGGGTTTAATCATAGCGACATCCGTATATTTTGCAGTGATCCTTCTGATCCACCCTTCCGGATACGACCATTTTTATGGGTCCTCCCTATTCCGACCGGGTTCCCTGACATTTATCCTGAATAGCCTGGTGGTACTGTTTCCCCTGTCATTTTTATCTTATTATCTGCTCCGGTTGAACCGGGAAAAGAAAAGTTTGGGTTACCTCTTCAGCAAAGAATACCTGAATCCGGAATTTTTCATACACCTGCTTATATTCTGTTTTTTATTGTCGTCCCCTGTCAGAAGGATGATCCTGGGTCAACAAAACCTGAAGTTTGTATTCTATCTGACTTTGATAGCCGGCCTTTTCTATACAAACGCCTTTTATCTGGCCCCGAAATATCTCATCCGGGGGAAATTCGGGAAATACCTGTTGATCAGCTTTTTTGTACTCCTGGGCACCTTGCTCGTTGTTTATCTGAAAAACGTATTGGATATTTATTCGGCTATTGTCCGGGATGGTATCAGGATTCCCTTGTTTTGGGCTTTTATGCAGCCCCGGAGTCAGGATGTCTACGCAGCGCTAGTCATTCAAATCGTCATTGTGCTGGCATTGATATATGCGTTTGTCAGGTATCAGATTGCGCAAAAAAGCCTCGGTTTTAACCTCTTCCGCAACAAGGAGGCCGAACTTAACCAGCTCCGCTCCCAGGTTAACCCACATTTTTTATTTAATTCTTTAAATACTGTTTACGCTTTTGCCCTGAAGGAGAACAATCCAAAAACAGCCGAATATATTGCCAAACTGGCCAACCTGATGCGATACCTGGTTGATGATATGGAAAAAGAAAAAATCCCGGTGCAGAAGGAGATCAGTTATATCCGCGATTATATCAACCTGCAGGCCATACGGAGTTCGGTTGAACATCGGATCGAAATCAATAATTCGATTGATGAGGAACAAAGCATCATGATCGCCCCGATGCTCATGATCCCGTTCGTGGAAAACGCATTCAAGCATGGAATCAATCCGAACAGCGCCTCTGAACTGAATGTAACTTTCCAGATCAAGGATCGCCGGTTCCAGTTTGTGATTGAAAACTCCATCGACAAAAATTTCGAGGCTTTCTATAAGGAGAAAGGCTTTGGTATCGGCATCCCTAACGTCCGCCAGCGGCTGGAATACCTCTATCCCGGCAAGCATACCCTGTCCATTGCGGAGACCGGCGACCGGTTCATTGTGATCCTGAACCTTGATATCGTGGAGCCTGAAAAATTGGCACGCGGATGACACGGATGCTTCGCAGCGCGGAAATACTCGATTTTTTCTGGATTAAAGAGATCCGTGTAAATCCGCGCTCCCGCAGGGATCCGCGTCATCCGCGTGCCATTCTTTAAGAAATTATTCCTAATTTGTCCTCGAATACCCAGTGAGTTATGATACGCAGTATCGCCGTTGATGATGAACCTTATGCCCTCGACGTGATCTCCATTCACGCTGCCAAGGTCCCTGAACTGGAACTGATGGAACAATTTACCGATCCGGTCAAAGCACTGGATTATTTAAAGAACAACCTTGTCGACCTGGTCTTTCTTGATATCAACATGCCGGGCTTGTCAGGCTTGGAGCTGATCGGCAAACTGAAATGCCCGCCACGAATCATTTTTACTACGGCTTATTCGGAATATGCGTTGGATAGCTATGATTATGAGGCCGTGGATTATCTGTTAAAGCCCATCGAGTTCGACCGGTTTTACAAATCTATCCAACGCTATCAGAAACAGGTGGCGGTTCAGGTAACTCCGGCCCCAGCGCCTGCAAAACATATTTTCATCAAGGACGGATATAAGCAGGTCAAACTGTTAATTGAAGATATCTCTCACATCCAGAGTGATGGGAACTACCTCAGCATTTTTACCGGTGCCAGGCGCACGCTCACCCGCATGACGCTCAGCCAGGCAATGGTGCTTCTTCCCGCCCACACTTTCCTGCGGGTCCATAACTCATGGCTGGTTAACATCGCGCACATTGAAAAAATTGAGAATAACCACGTTTACTGTCAGGGGGAAGTCATACCCATTGGTGCCAAATATAGGGAAGAGTTTTTGAGGGGAATCGGAGCAGATCCGATTGGCTCCTCGTTTGCGTGAAGCGGTCCCCCCTTCCGCGTGGATGAAACTTCCACCGATCTTTCTTTCGTCCACCGATCTTTCTTTCGTCCACCGATCTTCTTCTTCGTTTCACGATCTTCTCTTTCGTTTCACGCCTCACGCCTCACGATCTCCGGCGGCAATAGCTTGTACATCACCGGTGTCACCAACCGCGCCAAGAGCGTGGAAGTGACGAGCCCCCCGATAATCACCCAGGCCAGCGGTGAGTAAAGGTTCGAATCACCCAGGGCAATCGGCAGCAATCCGCCGATGGCGGTCATGGTGGTTAAAATGACCGGAAGGAACCGGATCTCACCGGCCTTGATGATGGCTTCATTAAGTTCAACCCCCTGCTGACGGAGCTGGTTGGTGAAGTCGACGAGCAGAATGGAGTTCTTGATCTCAATACCGATCAGCGCGACAAACCCTACCGCAGCTGCGAATGACAGGGTAAAACCAGTAAGGTAAAGCGCTACAATTCCCCCCATGATCCCAAGCGGGATCACCGATAACACGATCAGCGTGCTTTTGAAGGTCCGGAATTCAAGTATCAGGATGGAAAAGATCCCGAAAATAGCGACCAGTATGGCAATTCCCACTCCACCGAAACTTTCCTGCCTTCCTTCAATTTCCCCGGATGGAATAATTTTAAATCCTTCGGGTAATCTGATCGCATCAATCTTGGAAAGAATTTCCTTGGTTACCCTGTCGGTGTTATAACCCGTTTTCACATAGGAGGATATCAGGTTGTACCGTTCCTGATTGAAATGTTCAATCAGGGTGGGGGAGCTTACAAATTCGATGCGTGCAAGCTGCGACAAGGGAATCTGTGCCCCGCTCAGGGAGGAAACATAAATCTTATCGAGTGTTGCGAGCGTGTTGGCCGAATCTTTCGGCAACCTGACCTTGATGGCATATTCCTTGCCATTGGCCTCGCGGTACTTACCAACTTCCAGCCCCGCCAGACCGAGTCTTACCGTCCGGTCGATCTCGATACCCGGAATCCCGAGCAACCCGGCCTTATCACTATTTACCGCCACACGGATATCGGTCATGGTTTCGCTGAGCGGATTTTTACCGTAGGTGGTTCCGGGAGTGGATTTCATCAGACTGTCGATTTTAACTGAATATTCTTTCAGCAAGGCCAGGTCGTCCCCAACCAGACGCAAGGCAATCGGGGCCCCGATGACCGAACCGTTCTCAAATTCGGTCACGAAAATCCGGGCATTGACATAGGAATTCAGAGTATCTCTCAGCTGATCAAGGAAAAGCGTCATCTCGTCCTGGTTTTCCAGGTTCATCTCGCAGAGCATCTCTCCAAGATTGGTTTGTTCGGCCTTCTGAAAAACGTTATAGAAGATCTTCGGATTTCCCCGGCCGATATTCGACATATAATAATTGATCTCTTTCTTTTTCCCAACCATGGATTCCACGAATTGCACCGCCTTGTCAGTCTCCGCCAGCGTGTTCCCCTTGGGTGTTTCGATGGTGATCAGGAACTGCTGCATTCCGGCTTTCGGGAAAAGGCTGAATCCGATGATGTTGATCAGCAGCAGGGAGGATCCGAAGAAAACCAGTGCTATCAGGAGTGTGCTCACGGGATTGCGCAGCGACCAGTGTAAGGCGCGTCCATAAGTAAAGTCGATTACTTTATTCAGTCCCCGCAGGATCATATTTCCCCTCGGGTCAACATTACCTTTGAATATCTTGCTCGTTATGAAAGGGATAATGGTTAGGGCCACAAAAAGCGAACTCAGGACGATCAACGAAATAGTAACCGGCAATATCCTGATATATTTTCCAGGCATTCCCGGCAAAAACATGAGCGGCAGGAAGGCGAAAAGTAGGGTAGCGGTGCATCCCAGAACTGCGGCACCAATCTGTTTGGTGCCTTTAATTGCCGCATCCACCGGTTTCGCTCCTTCCCGTAT
>Ga0172379_10011038_pt1 | contig 10844 bp, 8 predicted proteins | sample GrowelOW334metaG_FD_119756 | JGI IMG/M metagenome (GOLD analysis project Ga0172379, IMG submission 119756) | Groundwater microbial communities from an aquifer near a municipal landfill in Southern Ontario, Canada - Groundwater well OW334 metaG | ecosystem: Environmental > Aquatic > Deep... | reverse complement strand
TTTTCAGCTATTATTACTTTTGGCAGATATGTTTAAAACTGCAAAAAGACTGTTCTTGATTCACATTTCCTTTACTAATTCTTTGATGTCAAATCAGTTTTGTACGTAAAGAATTTTTCATTCAAAATCTTTTGGAATCGATTCGGTTGTTCATTTGATATCTGGAACTTTATGTGTGTTGATAATATAGTCAACCTCATTAATTTTGACAGGTAAATTATCCCAATTATTTGATTGTAATGATTTTCTTCTTGATACAATAAAAACATTTTCACATCAATTTTCTTTGAGAACTTGAAAAAAATACTGTCAAACTTGTCAGTAACCAAGTATTATTATCTTTTTCTTTTTAATCTCATTTGATTTGTTAATGTCTTTTAAGTTTTCCATATTAAGACAACTAAAAATCTAAATTTAGTAGCTAATCTTTTTATTTGACACTTATCTATTTTTTATCTACGGCTTTTTTACTTTTGAAAATACAATATAATATCATAAACGGAAATGCAACTATCTTTCTAAAACTAGGTTTAACTCGGAGAAATGCTGGATAGTCTTTGAAGAGTATTTTGAGAAAATTGGCAAACTTATTCGTTTCCTTATGAGGGTCGAAAGGGTAAATTATTAAATCTCGGAGAAAACGAAACATGAATTAAGGATTAAGGATTAAGGATTAAGGATTAAGGATTAAGAAAATAATATACATAAATTCTTAATAAGCGAAGCTCTTAATAATCGCCGTAGGCGATCTTAATCCTTAATATAATATATTTTAGTGGCTATGTGGCTTTTTGGTTTTGATTTCTGTACCGTCGTTTTTTACGAGTTTATCGTACAGTTTCTGTTCTACTGCCATATGTTCTGCATGATTTCGATCTACTTCTAAATTGAGCAATTGAGTGAATTTTTGCAAAATGAAGAATTTTTCCAAACTTTCTTCTGCGGCTTTGGTGATGTCTTCAAAAAATGCTTTTGCTTTTTCGTCTCCCATTTTTTTGAAATACTCATCCATTTTTTCTTTTCCTCATAATTTCTCTTCAAGGTTTTTGATTCTTGTCTTAAGCTCTTCATTTACTAATGTCTGGGGGATCATAACCTTCATAGATTTGTTTCTCAGATTTTGCAAAACTCATTCTATTTTTTTGATAAGCTCTTGATCGTATTTTTGATGCTCTATGGACTCTTTGATGTAAGCAATCAGATCTTCTTGATTTTGCAATTTGGTATCATCTCAAAAAAATTTTTTGAGCATGTCAGGCGTCATCTCTGGAAGCACTATTTTTTTGATATCCTTGATCGTAAGTTTGATCTTTTCTGCTTTAGCGTCGCTTTTTTTGTTGTGCAATACTGCAGGTAGTTTTTTTTCATCATGAGTAAGTTCTATGACTTCGTCTTTTTTCTTGTTGATAAATGTCTTTGGGAAAAATGGATCTTCAGCAAATTCTTGTTCACCAATGTAGGTGTGACCTGTATGTATCACTTTCCCTTCTTTGTCGAGATATTCGAGCGCGATCTTGGAAATGGTATCGAGTTGAATATCATCCGCGTCTTGATAATCAGCATATTGTTTTTTGATATTGGTTAATGTCCCTTCTATTTCTTCCTCAGTAGCGGTGTTGTCGATAGGTGTGCAGACTTCTTTTTCCCAATCGTTGTTTACTATTTCTACTTCTGGAAAAATATCGAGTTTCAAAGTGATTATGGTATTACCTTCCCCGTCTTGCGGGGCTCCTTTTTTTCAGTCAGTAGTTTTCTCTTGCTTGAGATCATATGGTTCACCGATAAGTTTAATATCTGGCTGTTCTTTGAGGATTTCTTGAAGTCATATATTGATGAGTTTTTCGTACGCCCCGATAGAAATATATTCTGGTTTTATGCCTTTTTCCACCATATCTAATGGTGCGGATCATTTTCTAAACCCTGGCGCTTCATAGTCTTTTTGAAATTCTTTGAGCATGATAAGTTTAGCGTCTTCATATTCTTTTGCTGTGATTGTGAGCTGGATGTCGTAGTTTGCATGCGCTCATTTTTTTACGTGTTTTTCCATTATAAACGTGAAAGTATAAAAAAAACTGGATAATTATGTGATATATAAAACTAGCAAGATTTCAACGAAAAATTGAAGAATAAAAAAACCCTCTCAGACATTGGGAAGGACTTAATGAATATACATCTAATTGTCTAATTGCTTTCGTACGCTACCATCACAACCATAAAAGTTGCTGCCACTAAACCCAATGGCTCATTGTCTATCGAGATCACAATCTTGCAGTAAAGAATCCGGTCTTGTTCTTATAAGTCCTTTTACATCCAAAGCAACTTTCGGATCATTTATATTAATTCCAACGCCTCACACTCTGGATGAATATGGCGCGTTGATTAAAAATTGTTGCATTGCTGTTGATTGAAATCCAGTGCTTGTAGAGTCAGCATTTCGTACAAAAGTATTATCATCATATGCGTATGCTTTAAATCCTCACGCAAAACTATTCGCTGCGTTTTGTATTTTGTTTGATTGTCACCCAGGAATAACTGAAAAATCAGACGTTCAGTTTATTATATTCCCTGATCATCATCATATACTAGAATCGCTACCATCAACGGTATTGCTATACTCCCCTGCTATAAATGTTCATGATACTTGAAGATTAGCTTTAGGTCATATTGTTCATATGCCTACATTACCTCATGTTAGGATATTGAAAAAGGCTACGCTATTATTACCGATATAAAATCTGTCTTCAAATCATCCCATCATCCAGGTATTTGCTGTGTTATTGAAATTGATATTTGCTGCTTTTCCCACATTATTTTCTTCTAAATATAATTCGGTTTCAGCTGAACTTGTGATATGAAGTTTGCCACTCAGAATCTGCGTTCAGATGCCGACGTTGCCTATATTACTGTTATAAATATCAGTTCCATTTCCCGTCCAATATACATTTTCACTTCATCCTACCCCTCCGCCTCATGATGTTACAAGGTTTTGACTATATACATAGATAAGATCCCCATTAGTATCTATTCAGAGTACTTTTCATGAAAAACTTGATGATGTAGGTAAACCTATTGTATTGATGTATGTTTTTCCATCTCCTGAATAATTAAAATCAAAAAATCTCGTTCAATTGTTTGTTCCGTCACTGGTGATAGTTATCCTTCCTATTGTTTGCCGTGCGTTTTCTATAGTTGAAGGAATGCTTATTTGCGCTAATGTTATCACTGATGCGAATCATAATATTATTGTAAAAAACAAAAGAATGAGATTCTTTACCGAGAGATTATTAGATCAAATTCTATGAACTCTGAACATGCTTAGTAACTTAAAAATTAAAGTTTTTATAGCCTATAGGTAATTATAACCGTAAGTGCTAAAAAAGCAAATTTTTATATTCACCTGGATGATTTAAAATTTTTCACCCGGGTGGATAGCTATTTGTTTGTTTTGACTTGATATTCGTCTATAGATTTGTACTATCACCAGCACGTTTTTACGTTGTTTTTCAATTTATGCCAAAATTACCTGTTAAACCGATAGCAAAAAAAACACCAACATCCAAAAAGACACCTGTTAAGGCAGATACATCTGCAAAGTCTAAAGCGCTTACAGCAAAAACACTTTCCAAAACAAAAGAAGTAAAGACTTCTGTTGCGCAGGAAAAAGATACTGCTAAAGTACTCAAAGCTGATGAGCTTATGGGGTGATGAGGATGATTTTTGTCATGATTAGGATTTAAAAAAGAGAATAAAACCGTAAAGCAAAAAGAGGAAGAACAACGCAAAGAGGAAGAACAGCAAGAAAGCATTATTCTTGAAAAGCCTAGACGCGCGTCATTTTCTTTTGATAAAGTTGAACAAGCAACAACTCATATAGTAGGCAGAAAAGATGATTCATTTGTCAGCAGACCGGCGATTAGATCTTGATCAAGACCAGCGATCGCTCCGACAAATAGACCAAGAAACGCCACTCCTCAACATGGAGGTAAACAACACCACTGAAGCGGTACTTCGTTTCCTGCAAGAACGTGATATCAATGATCTAAACCTAATTATACTCCAGGTAAGTCTCAATATTGAAATAATAAACCATTTAATAGACCATCCTTCCAACAAGCTAAATCAGCTGTACCACAGCCAATTAGAGTTGCGCCAAGAATAAAAAAAGTTGCAACCACTTCGGCGAATCTCGTCAAAAAAATTGAAATATATATCAATGACAAAATAACCGTAAAAGAATTTTCTGAAAAAATGGGAGTGCCGTTACCAGAACTTATGAAAAAATTAATTCAAAATAAAATTATGACCTCCATCACGGCTTCCTTGGATTTTGATACTGCAGCGTTGATTGCATCAGAATTTAATATCGTTGTAAAAAAACATGATAATAAGGTAGCTGTCCAAACATTTATGAGTGGAGATTTGCAAGCGATCCTTGATATGGATAAAGATGCTGAACATTTGTTGCCAAGACCACCTATTGTAACCGTTATGGGACATGTTGATCATGGAAAGACCTCATTACTTGATTATCTTAGAAAGACTGTCGTTGCTGAAGGCGAAGCAGGAGGAATTACTCAGTCTATCTGAGCTTCTGTCGTAGAATATAATGGCAAGAAAATATGTTTCATCGATACTCCATGACATGAGCTCTTTACAAGTCTGAGAGCTAGATGAGCAAAATTGACAAATATAGCGATTATCGTTGTAGCTGCTGATGATAGTGTGATGCCACAAACTATTGAATCTATATGACATGCTAAGGAGTCTGGCGTACCTATCATTATTGCGATTACTAAGATTGATAAACCGGGAAAAAATATCGAAAATATCAAACAAGATCTCGCCAAATACGGTCTTACTCCAGAAGATTGGTGAGGTGATACGCCTATGATTGGTATTTCATCCAAATCAGGACAAGGAATACCAGAGCTTCTCGACGCTGTTTTGCTTCAATCAGAAATGCTCGATCTCAAATACAATCCTGATAGATCAGCCGTATGAGTTGTGGTGGATGCGCACAAAGATCCTAAGCAATGAGTGGTTTCTACCATTATCGTGATGACAGGAACGCTCAAAATATGAGATACTATAGTTGCCTACAATACTACAGGAAAAATCAGAAGAATGCAAAATCGAAAAGGACAAAATATTACTACAGCCACTTGATGAGAACCAATACAAGTGCTTGGTATCACCAGTTTACCTGATCCAGGACGTATTGTAGAAGTTGTGAAAAATGAAAAAGAAGCGCAGGAAAAAATATCGCTTATCCAAGAACAAGTCAATAAAACTTCTGGTGATTCAGTGGTGAGGCAATTTATCTCACAAGTACAATCTGGCACATTTGGAGCTGAGCTTAAGCTTATTTTGAAATCTGATTGATCAAGTAGTTTAGAAGCGCTTCAGCAAGCAGTCAATGGAATCCAGTTACCGAAAAATGTTACCATGAAAGTCATCCAATCAAACGTAGGACATTTTACCGAATCTGATCTTTCTCTTGCACAAGCATCGGGAGCATTGCTTTTGGGATTCAATATTTCTATGAACGCTCTACTTAAAAAGAAAGCTGATGCTATGAAAATAGAGATGAAAAACTTTGACATTATCTATGAACTCACTGACTACCTTAATAAGCTTCTTCTCGGAATGGTAGAAATAGAACAGCATGAAGTACTATTTGCCAAGCTTGAAGTCCTTGCAATATTTTTTACTAAAAATAAGGATATGACGATCTGAGGAAAAGTCATTTTCGGAAAACTTCATGGCAAACCAAAATTCACGGTATTGAGACCTGCCACGGATGGAACTCCGGGGGGCGAAGATATTCTCTGTACTGGTCACGTTGTTTCTCTTCATAAAAATAAGGATGAAGTGAAAGAGGTGGGTGAATGAGATCAATGTGGAATAAAGGTGATAACAGGTAAAAAAATAGAAATCTGAGATATTATAGAGTTCTTTGAAATGCAAGACAAGCCCGATTAAAATCTTTGATTTTAATCGAATGCTAAACGATACAATATTATTTGATATACAATAACGTGTTGACTTATTTTCCTATATCATTATATTACTTTTAATGTTTTTATTATGTAATATAATGCAATAGTCCATTCAATGACTAGTAAAGTACAAGAATATATCGATCTGGAACATAGAACGAATAATATAGATAAATGAATTTTTATTGATTTTGGTTTAATTCCCCCTAAAAAACTATCTGCACGTGAATTCCCAGACCTGCTTGTTCCGAATGGAAAAGGGAATAGATGTGGAGATGCGTTGGGTTTTGCTGGTCTTGCTGCCGTAAAAAACAATCTTGAAATAGAACTAAGTCATGCTTCTTTCTTAGAAAAAGCGGTATCTAGTGCAAATATTTCAAAAACATTTGTGGCATTGGATGAGTTTTTAAAAAATCCAGATAAATATATTTTATTGACAGAGTACCTTGCAGGAAAAGATTGAAGTGCTATTTTATATAGGAATTATGATGGAGAACACTTTTTTGATAAGATAAGAATACTCTTTGACAAAAAATATAAGGAAATTTTGCAGAATAAACGTCCTGTGCTTTTCCCATCAAAAAACCTTTATAACAATGCTGAAGATTTTCCCACTCTAGTTAAATATCTCATTGAAAATGATATTGATATGGATTTGCTAAATCCTATTACTGGAGAAAAGTATTCATAACTAACGATTTTATTACTATTTTCTTGGATGAAGCTAATAGTTGGACTTTGAAATCCAGGTCAAGAATATGAGAAAACAAGGCACAATATCTGATTTGCGACATTAGATAATTTTTTGCAAAATGGAAAGTGGAAAGTGGAAGGCGGAAAGCGAAAAGGTGAATGGCAAGAAACTATTATCAATGGTCAGAAAGTGGTTTTTTTGAAACCTATGGAATTTATGAATCGTTCATGATGAGCTGTCAGTGCGATAGCTAATTTTTATAAAATTGAACCAAAAAATATTCTCGTGATCCATGATGATATTGATCTACCTGTTGGAAAGATACAATTAAAACTGGGATGAAGCAGCGCTGGACATAATTGACTAAAAGATATTATTGCTAAACTTGGTGCTCAGGAGTTTTATAGGTTAAGAATAGGGGTTGATAGACCTGTAAATCAAGATCAAGTCGCCGACTACGTTCTTAGTAATTTTAAAAAAGAAGAAAAAGATACTATTGAAGATAAAATGAACGAGATAGAAAAGCTGATTCAAAAATTTTTATCTAAATAATTTTCTCTGATGAAAAAAACATTTTTTCTTGCTAGTGTATGTTGATTATTATTTCTAGCTGGATGTTGATCAACGAGTTCAGCACCTATTTCTCCAGCAATTCAGACATCAACGGTGACAACGATTATTTCATGATATACGATGCAAGAGGTACAACAACATAAAACTGCTAGTGATTGCCGAACAGTAATTAATGGGAAAATATATGATATGAGTGCTTTTGCTTCTCGTCATTCTGGTGGTGCTAATCCTATTTTGGCTGTATGTGGAAAAGATGGCACTGCAATATATGCACAACAGCATGGAACAAATTATTCGCTCATACAAAGCTTTTTCATCGCTACTTTGCAATAAAAAAATCCCCTGATATACAGAGGATAATATATAGATAATCTTTTCTATTTTCTTCTTTCGTTCTCGTTTTTTTTGGAGAGAGCAAATATTATTGCCTTAGGATTTTTTGTTATGATACCAGTATCTATCGGTTTCCCATAAGCATAATATTGCTTTTCTTTGCCCTGTATCGTAAGTTTATATTCGATGTATGAGGAGGACCAAATATGAGTTATCTTTTTTCTGAGTTCAAGGATCCTTTTGTAGATCCTAAACCGTTTTCCTGTAAGGGGTTTCGCGGTGTATTTGATGTGTTCCATATGACTTTTTTTTTACGTTGATAATTTAGTGAAATCTTCATAAGCTTTCTGTACTATCTCAATTGAATTTTTTCCTTTTGCATTGTTTGCAATTCGAGTGATCTTATTGAGCATGTTGTTGCCTTCATTGAAGAAGTTTGGGCAATTTCCAGAGTCTTTCAATTCTTTGAATTTACTTTTCAGAGAAAGGAGATCCCTTTTTTCGATAAATTTTCGTCTCATGAGTTTTTCGAAATATTTTTTAGCGTTTTTTTCAAAAGAGTTAGTAGTGGCCATGGTCTTGTTTTTAGTTTATGATTTTATTTTTACTTCTTGTATCTATTCTATCCTTAAAGTCAAGCCTTGTTTAAAAAATCATTGAGTGGCTTCAGTACTTTAAACACTGAAAGACAATAATCTACAAAATCTTCTTGAAGGACTATTTTGTCTGATATATCGTGTCCTATATATCGAGATTTCATCTTAAGAAATTCCCCTGCTTTGTGGTCTGGTTTGAATCATTTTGGCATTCTCTTATATTGTTCTCATTGAATCGTACCAAATTTTTTTTTGAAGGCTGGAGTGCTGATAATTTTCTCTAACTGTTTATAATGTTTAGCAATATATATTCTCACTCTCTCGGCGGTAGCTCTTGGCGGTAGATACATTCCTCCACCGATAAAAGATTTTCCTGGACCGATATCTACGTAATATCCTGCTTCGTTACCATGTTTTCCTTCATCACAAATGATGACTCATAAATTTGTTTTGTACGGAGATTTGTCTTTGGTAAAGCGGATATCTTTATTGAAACGAAAGGTCGCATCTTTGATATTTAGGTCTCAAATATTTTTATCAAGTTTCCTTGTTGCTATAATAAGTTTTTTAGCAAATTCGTGAAAATTATCTCTCACCATATAGTAGAGCTCTCTATTCTTATTCATCCATTCCAGATTGTTATTTTCTTTGACTGCTTTGAGGAAAGCGAATGTTACGTCGTTGATCATTTTAGAAAAGTTATAATTTAGAAGGACTTTATCACGTCATTTTTGATCCCTATTTACGTCATTTCCTTGAAAAAGGGAATCCAGTTTGTTTAGTATGGATTCCCAATCAAGTTGGGAATGACGCTGGAATGGTTAAGGAAATAACGATGGAATGGCTTTTAAAATAAACTCTGCGTCTTTGGTTTTGATCATTCACTAATTATATTTCTGAGAAATGGAAATTGTTTGATAATAGTTTCTCGTCATTCGTATATCTTGATTCCAAGCTCCTGGGCTTTGATCTTTTTGTTTCCTGCCTTTTCTCCGATGAGCATAAAATCCGTGGTTTGGGTAGGTGATTCGTGGAAGAGGTAGCCGTTCTGTTGAAAATATTCAGCGATTTTTTCTCTAGAAATGGGAAATATTCAGGTTATAGAAAAGCTTCCTTTGGCTTCACTTGCCTTAAGATGATCAGTATATTTCATTGGATCCATATTCACCCCAGCCTTTTCTAATTGGCCTAAAATTTTGAGATTGTGTTTATCATGAAAAAATTTCGTGATATTTTCTACCGTCTTTTCTCCGATTCCGTAAATGCTTCATAACCATTCAGCATTAGTCAAATTATTCATTATTCATTGTTCATTATTCATTTGCGAAGCAAGGTCCTGTGCCATTTTTTTGCCGACATGAGGGATGCCTAATCAATTCAATAATCTCCGCAACGCCTTATGTTTCGACTCTTCTACTCCTTTGGCTATTTCGGCAACTTTTTTATCACCGAATCCTGGGAATTTACGTAACTGAATTTGTATGGTGTGATCAGTGAGTTTGTAGATATCTGCTACGTTTTCTATGATTTTATTTTCTACGAGAAGATCAACTATGCTTTCACCAATACCATTGATATCCATGCAATTTTTGCTCACGAAATGCTGGATTTGCTGCTTTGTTTTTTCGGGACAATGTGGATTCTCACAATAATAATGCATGTCTTTTTGAATGACTGGTTCTTTACATGACGGGCAAGTTTTTGGTGGGCGAATTTTAATTTCCTTTCCTGTTCTGCGATCTGTAATGACGCTTACGATATAGGGAATCACTTCGCCGCTTCTTTGCAATCGAATCCAATCATACAGATGAATATCTTTGTCTTTGATGAAATCAAAATTATGGAGACTGACTCTTTTGAGTGTTGCTCCGCTGAGTTGGACGGGTTGGAAATTCGCGACCGGTGTAATGATTCCTGTTCTTCATACTTGGAAATCCACTGAAGTGATTTGCGTAGCTGCAAGCTGAGGTTGAAATTTATACGCAACTGATCGGCGCGGATGATGATCTGTGGATCAGATAATTTCGCGTTGCTCCTGGTTTTCTACTTTGATGACTAATCCATCAAATTCTATATCTTGTTTTTCTAACATTTTTTTAGTTTCTGGATCTTCGCATAAATTAATAACTTCTTGGATATTCAACCCTGTTTTTTCTCGCGGGAAAACTGGCAACACGTTGTTTTGGCTTCAATCTCCAAGCTTCAAGTTTCAAGCTAATACATCATATATATAAACAACCAATCCTCTCTTGGCGACTTCTTTGGGATCCAGCAATTTGATACTTCCTGCCGCTGCATTTCTAGTGTTGGCAAATGGGATTTCTCCTTCATCTTCTCTCTCTTTATTGAGTTCTTTCCAGATGCTTTTTGGCATTAGAATTTCTCATCTCACATGAATATCGAGCGGAAGTTTTAATTTTTTTGGAACATTCTTAATGGTTCTCACATTCTCCGTTACATCATCACCGACCAATCCATCTCCACGCGTAATTGCTTGAGTGAATATTCATTTTTTATAAATGAGCTCTACACTGAGTCCATCAAACTTAGGCTCTACACGATAAGAAATCGTTCTTGAATTTTTGAAATATCTTATAACTTCTTTAGTGAAATCAGTTACCTCCTTGCTCTTTTCAGCCTCTTCTAAAC
>Ga0172379_10011037_pt1 | contig 10844 bp, 10 predicted proteins | sample GrowelOW334metaG_FD_119756 | JGI IMG/M metagenome (GOLD analysis project Ga0172379, IMG submission 119756) | Groundwater microbial communities from an aquifer near a municipal landfill in Southern Ontario, Canada - Groundwater well OW334 metaG | ecosystem: Environmental > Aquatic > Deep... | reverse complement strand
GTTCGCGGTGAACAACAGCTACTTCGACGACATCGACACCAACAAGGCGCTGGCGGCCGAGCGTGCGCTGCGCGCCTACGTCAAGGACAAGTACGCCGCGCTGGTCGAGAGGATCGAATCCACCAAGGACCTGAGCAAGGAAGACGAGGCCACCCTGCACGAGGCAGTCAAGGACTTCAAACAGAACGGAACGTACTAACCTAACGCCCCCTCTCCCCGCTTGCGGGGAAATGGTCGGGGTGAGGGGAAAAGGCACAGTCAATGGCAGGTTCGAAGGAAATCAAGACCAAGATCAAGAGCGTGCAAAACACGCGCAAGATCACCAAGGCGATGGAAATGGTCGCGGCCTCCAAAATGCGCAAGGCGCAGGAACGCACGCGCTCGGCCCGGCCCTATGCCGAGAAAATCCGCAACGTCGCGGCCCACCTCTCCTACGCCAATCCGGAGTATCGCCACCCTTACCTGGTGACGCGCGACACGGTGAAAAAGGTCGGCATCATCGTGGTCACCGCCGACAAGGGTCTGTGCGGCGGACTGAACACCAACGTGCTGCGCATGGCGCTGGCGAAAATGCGCGAGTGGGAGTCGCAGGGCGAAAGTTTCGAAGTGTGCTGCATCGGCAACAAGGGCCTGGGCTTCATGCAGCGCCTGGGCGCCAACGTGGTGTCGCACGTGATCGGCATGGGCGACAAGCCGCACATGGAGCGCCTGATCGGCGCGTTGAAGGTCATGCTCGACGGCTATACCCAGGACCGCTTCGACCGGCTGGAGATTTTCTACACCAAGTTCGTCAACACCATGAAGCAGGAACCGGTGATGGAACAGCTGCTGCCGCTGTCGGGCGAGAGGCTCGGTTCGCCCGAAGGCTCCTGGGACTACCTCTACGAGCCGGATGCGAAGTCCGTGCTCGACCAGACCCTCACCCGTTACATCGAGGCGCTGATCTACCAGGCGGTGACCGAGAACATGGCGTCCGAACAAAGCGCGCGCATGGTGGCGATGAAGGCGGCGAGCGACAACGCGGGCAGCGTCATCGACGAGCTGACGCTGGTCTACAACAAGTCGCGCCAGGCGGCGATCACCAAGGAATTGTCCGAAATCGTGGCCGGCGCGGCGGCAGTGTAAACGAACTTTGAATTGAACTATTAGGAAACGACGATGAGCCAAGAAGGAACTATCGTACAGTGCATCGGCGCGGTGGTGGACGTGGAGTTCCCGCGCGATCAGATGCCGCATATCTATGACGCACTGAAGATGGACGAAATCGGGCTAACGCTCGAAGTCGAGCAGCAGCTCGGCGACGGCGTGGTGCGCACCATCGCGCTGGGTTCCTCCGACGGGCTGCGCCGCGGCATGAAAGTGGTCAATACCAATGCGCCGATCTCGGTCCCGGTGGGCCCGAAGACACTCGGCCGCATCATGGACGTGCTCGGCCGGCCGATCGACGAAATGGGGCCGATCGGCGCTGAGAAAGTCGCTTCGATCCACCGCATGGCGCCCAAGTACGACGAGCTCTCACCCAGCCAGGAACTGCTCGAGACCGGCATCAAGGTTATCGACCTCGTCTGCCCGTTTGCCAAAGGCGGCAAGGTCGGCCTGTTCGGCGGCGCCGGCGTGGGCAAGACCGTGAACATGATGGAGCTGATCCGCAACATCGCGATCGAGCACTCCGGCTACTCCGTGTTCGCCGGCGTGGGCGAGCGCACGCGCGAGGGCAATGACTTCTATCACGAGATGAAGGACTCGAACGTTCTGGACAAGGTGGCCCTGGTCTACGGCCAGATGAACGAGCCGCCCGGCAACCGTCTGCGCGTGGCGCTGACCGGCCTCACCATGGCCGAAGCCTTCCGTGACGAGGGCCGCGACGTGCTGTTCTTCGTCGACAACATCTATCGCTTCACGCTGGCCGGTACCGAAGTGTCGGCGCTGCTGGGCCGCATGCCTTCCGCCGTGGGCTACCAGCCGACGCTGGCTGAGGAAATGGGCCGCCTGCAGGAGCGCATCACCTCCACCAAAACCGGCTCGATCACCTCGATCCAGGCCGTGTACGTGCCTGCGGACGATCTGACCGACCCCTCGCCCGCGACCACCTTCGGCCACCTCGATTCGACCGTGGTGCTGTCGCGCGACATCGCTTCGCTCGGCATCTACCCCGCGGTGGACCCGCTCGACTCGACCTCGCGCCAGATGGATCCGCACGTGGTCGGCGAAGAGCACTACACCACCGCGCGCGCCGTGCAGCAGACGCTGCAGCGCTACAAGGAGCTGCGCGACATCATCGCGATCCTGGGCATGGACGAGCTCTCGCCCGAAGACAAGCTGTCGGTGGCGCGCGCGCGCAAGATCCAGCGCTTCCTGTCGCAGCCGTTCAACGTGGCCGAAGTGTTCACCGGCCAGAAGGGCAAGTACGTGCCGCTGAAGGAAACGATCAAGGGCTTCAAGGGCATCGTCAACGGCGACTACGATCACCTGCCGGAGCAGGCCTTCTACATGGTGGGCGGCATCGAGGAAGCGGTCGAAAAGGCGAAGACGCTGCAGTAAAAAGGCGACCCCCGGCGCGCCGGGGGTCGGGAAAAAAGGTTCCAAGCCATATGGCACATACGATTCATGTTGACGTGGTGAGCGCCGAAGAAGCCATCTACTCCGGCGAAGCGGAGTTCGTGGTGCTGCCGGGCGAGGAGGGCGAGCTCGGCATCTATCCCAAGCACACGCCGCTGATCACGCGCATCAAGCCGGGCACCGTGCGCATCAAGCCCGCGAGCGGCGGCGAGGAAGAGCTGATATTCGTCGCCGGCGGCATCCTCGAGGTGCAGCCCAACCTGATCACCGTGCTCGCCGACACCGCGATCCGCGGCCACGACCTGGACGAAGCCAAGGCGCTGGAAGCGCAGAAGCACGCCAGGGAAAGCCTGCAGGACCGCAGCGGCAAAATGGAATATGCCAAGGCCATGGCCGAACTCGCCGAAGCCGCGGCCCAGATCGCCGCCATCCGCAGACTGCGCCAGCGCAAGTAGCGCGACACGCGCGCACAAAGAAGGCGGCTGCGGCCGCCTTTTTCTTTTTTGCACGACAGGTCGGAGAGCCAGCATTCATGCGCTTTTCCGCGCAATCACACCTCATCGGCGGCGGCCCCATCTACTCGGCCTGCTGCCCTCCCCCCGGCTCCTGCTGTATCCTTACGCGAACGAACATGCGCGGGCAGGCAATTCCATGCCGGTCCGCCGGACCAGAGAAGAGGAACCCGCCATGGACAACACCCAGCTCGCCGAACTCCTGATGGGCATCGCCAAAGCCCAGCACGCGGTCATCGACGCCATCGATCGCGCCGAGCCCGGCTTCAGGAACAACCACGCCGTGCCCATCCTCACTACCGCCGCCAACGTGCGCGCCGCCGTGCCGCGCATCCAGGACTTGCCCTCCCGCATACTGCTGCGCATGCAGGGGCGGGCAGCGTTCGACGTGGCGCAAATCCTGCACGACCTGGAGGCGGCGCTGGCTTCGCATGGTGTTTCGCCCGGCGCGTCTGCGGAACCCGACGCGAATCTTTCGCCGGCCGCGATGCGGGCTGCGGCGAGGGTGCCGGCGGCGGCGCCGGCTCCTGCGGCGGCTGCACCGAAACCTGCGGCTCCTGCCCAAGAATCGGGTGGGGGCGATATGGATTTCACGGCAAAGTCTTAAGCAACCCCCCTCGAAATCTACACTACGCGTACCTTAACAAGAATGGCGCGCAGACAAGTCTGTCTGTAGGTTCGCGCCATATCCCATGTGCATGCCGCGCTATGTAGATGCGTTCACCACAGTAATCTGATCGTTCAGCGTCCAGAAATCGTACAGATAGCCGAGCCCGAGCAGACCCGCTGTACATAGGTAAATGACCCCCGTGACCCACTTGCCCATGTACATGCGATGCAGGCCGAATAGCCCGAGGAAGGTCAGCAGTACCCAAGCGATGCTGTAGTTCACGCGCCCGGCGCGAAAGCGCAAGTCGGCTTCGCGGTCCATGCCCGGGATGAGGAACAAGTCGATCAGCCAGCCGATACCGAGCAGGCCCAGGGTGAAGAACCAGATGGTTCCGCTAACCGGCCTGCCGTAGTAGAAGCGATGCGAGCCGGTGAAGCCGAAGACCCAGAGGATGTAGCCGAGGATCTTGGAGTGGGTGTCGTTGGCGGTGTTCATGTGTGCGGATTCCGGGGTATGCGTTTCCGCATGCTAGCGCGCATTGCGCGCGGCGTGGGGCGCGCGCTTCAGGTTATTATTGGTGCCAGCCGGGAATCCCTTGCCCGAACTGATCGAGGAGAATCGAATGTCGAATGCCATCACCGGCGGCTGTTTGTGCGGCAACATCCGCTATAGCGTCAGCGCCCCTGTCGAAAAAATCATCGCCTGCCACTGCACCAATTGCCAGAAAGCCTCGGGCAGCGGCGCGAGCTACAATGCGGTGGTGCCTAGCGCTGCGGTGACGTTCACCGCAGGCAAACCCAGGCTCTACGCCGACACCGCGGCCAGCGGCAACATCCTGAACCGCTATTTCTGTGGCGACTGCGGCTCGCCGATCTACACCCAGCGGGCCAAGGTGCCGGAAATGATGGTGCTCAAGGTGGGTACGCTGGACGCGCCGACCGACATGAAGCTGGTGATGAACATCTGGACCAAGAGCGCGCGTCCGTGGATGCATCGCGATCCGGCGGTCGAGCATTATCCGGAGAACCGGCCGGTCAAGGCCTAGGGGAGTTCGTCGAGCCAGGCGCGCAGGTCGTCGAACACGCGTCCGGCCTCGGCCTCGTTGAACAATTCGTGGTAGTAGCCGGTGTAGCGGCGCAGGGTGCCCACGCCCGGCGCGAGCTTCGCATGGAATGCGTCGCTGCCGCCGGCATCGACGAGGTGATCGTCACCCGCCACCAGCAGCAATGCCCTGATGTCGAGCGCGGACGCGCGTGCCTGGGTGTACTCGGCCGCGGCCAGCATCGCGCGCAGCAGCCGCGCGCTGATCTTCGCATGCACCAGCGGATCGCCGTCGTAGGCCTCGACCACGTCGCGCCGGTGCGAAAGATAATTCGAGTCCAGTCCGTTGGCTATGCCCAGCCCGGGCGCGAGTGCGCCCAGCACCCGCAGCAGCAGCTTTTGTGCGCCGCTCAGACGGATGCTCAGCGCGGGCGAGGACAGGATCAGGCCGCTAAGCGGCGACAGCGCGCGCGTCGCATAGTAAGCCGCGAATAATCCGCCCATGCTGTGGCCCAACAGCAGCGGCGGTGCGGCGAAATCGCGCGCGAAATCGTCGATCGCGAGTTTCGCGTCCTGCACCATCGTCTCGGCATCGGGCACATCGCCGCGCGCTCCGCCCGAACGGCCGTGGCCGCGGTGGTCGTAGCTGCGCACCGAGTAGCCGCACTCGTTGAAGAAGCGCGCCACATGCGCATAGCGGCCGCTGTGCTCGCCCAGGCCGTGCATCAGCACGACGCCCTTGCCCGTTGCAGCCGCAGCATCGAGCGGCCAATCGGCGACGAACAGCGGTGTGCCGTCCGCGGCTGCAAGCGAGTGTTCGCGCGCTGGCGTCATGGGCAGTGCTGTTTGCGGACTTTAAGGTAAGGTGGCATTTGCCGTCGCAATGTGGCCCCGGTGGTCCGGGATCGTCGCGGCAGTATATCAATCCACACGCCGGGGCAGGACCGGAGGTGCGACGCCGGAACCGATGAGGCGACGACTGAATCGAGTTAGCGCTGAACGCGCGGGCGCGGGTGTCTCTGGCGGCGACGACAAGCATCGCGCGCGTGTTCGAACCGCTGCCGGAGCATCGGGGAATCTACGACGAGTTGTACCATGGCGTTTTCCGGAAAATGTATGTGCGGCTGAAGTCGCTGCACCTGGAATTCCAGAAGATCACCGGTTATCCCCGCTTCGATTAGGATAGGCATCGTGAACATCGCCGATTGCAGGATTGGAAGATGATGCGCAGACTTGGGCGGCTCGCCGCGGCGGCGGTGCTCGCCTGCGTCGCCGGCCCGGCGGCAGCCTGGACCAATCACACCCTTGCGGCATGGCCGGCATTGGCGGCATTACCGGAAATGAAAGCGGCGCCCGCGATCAAAGCCGAAACCCTGGAGACTTTCCTCGCCGCCGAGGCGCCTGGCCTGGAACAACTGCTGCAGCGCGAGGAAGCCTGGGCCAGGGCGCACGTTGCGCTGTATCCCGCGCGTCCCGACGCGCTCGCATTCAGGGCGGGCGCCGCCCCGGCCGAACTCAGGCGGCGCTTCATTGCTGCGCTGCGCATCAATCCCAACATGAAGTTGAAGCTGTTCGTGCAGGCGCTGCCCGGCGCAAGCACGGCGGGGGAAGCGACGCTGCCGTGGGCCGAGGTCACCACGCGCCGGCGCGAGAGCGCGGCGCAGGACAGCGTGTTCCTGCAATTGCGCGAGGGCGAGCCGGTCGCGCCGCTGGAGGTCGTCGCCACCGCGACCGACGAGCCGGATTACGGCATGGACATCGGCCTGTGGGAAGACAATGGCACCGCTTACGGCAGAGCCTATGGTTTCGGCAAGCAGCCCTTCGGCAATCCGGCGCTGGAGTTCGCGAGCCAGGCGCCGTTTCACATGGGCTTTTTCCACGAGCACCCGATTGTCTACAAGGCGGCAGGCTTTTTGCAGCGGACCTATCCTGAATACCGCATCCACCTGTGGCAATCGCTGGCCGTCTATGCGCTGCAAACCGGGCACGCATATTGGGGCTGGCGCTTCGCCGGCTGGGCGCTGCATTACATCGAGGACCTGACCCAGCCTTACCACGCGAGTGTGCTGCCGGGGGTGAGCGTGACGCGCCTGCTGTGGATCAGCACGCTGGATCTGCTCGGCGGGCACGAGGCAAGGAAGCAAGCCATCATCCTGGTATCCAATAGGCATCTGGCGCTGGAGAACTACCAGTACCATCGCATGCGCGACGCCTATGTGCGCCACGACGAGAGCGACGCCTTGATCCGTGCCGCCGCAGACCTCTCGACCGATGCCGGCCGCGAAACCCTTTCCGAAAACTCAGTGCGTGAACTGATCAGCAGGGAATCCAGCTCGCTGGCGGGCGCGACCGACAGCGTGATCGCGCTGAGCCTGCCGGCCAAGTACGTCTCCGATCCGGCGTATGTCTTGGGCGAAACCGAACCCGGCGTGGACATTTACCGTTTATTGGAGCAGTCGCCGCCCGCCGCGCAGGCGGCGATGAGCGGCATGATCGGCGGGTTGCTCAGGAATTTCGGCGCGTATACGCGCGCTTTCGTGCGTACTCTGCTCGCACGCGCACAAGCGAGCCCCCGCCGCTGACAGCACAGCGTGACGCCCCGCCCGGTTCAGGCCCGGCGCCGCCGTCCCCTGGAAGTAGTAACGGAGTAATGCTCGCGTTTGCGCGCGGCCTCGATGAAATCGCCCAGCGCCGCGAGTTCCGCCTGTCTTGCGCTGGAGCGCCGCGCCAGCAGCACGATGCTGCGCCTGGGCGCGGGCGGCGTGAGCGGCCGCGCCACCAGCCTGGTGCCATTGAGCAGGCCGCTGCCGAGCGCGATTTCCGGCACCAGCGCGAGGCCGATGTCCGACTCAACCATCTGCACCAGCGTCAGCAGGCTGGTCGCCTCCACGCCGGAGCGATTGGACGCCTCGCTGCGCGGACAGGCTGCGAGGGTATGCTGGCGCAGGCAATGGCCTTCTTCGAGCAGCACCAGCCGCTCCGCCACCGGCGCGCTGACGCTTGCGCGCCTGGCCTTGAGCGCGGGGTCGTCCTCGCGCCCGACCAGCCAGAACTCGTCGTCGAACAGCGGCCGTACCTGCATATCGCCGGTGTCGAAGGGCAGCGCCAGCAGCGCGAAATCGAGCTGTCCATCCGTCAGGCGCTGCAGCAGATTGGCGCTGACGTCTTCGCGCAGCAAAAGCTTCAGCTTCGGATATTTGGCGCGCAGCCCTGGAAGGATGCGCGGCAGCAGAAATGGCGCGACTGTCGGAATGGCACCCAGACGCAACGTCCCGGTCATCGGCCCTGCAGAGGCCGCGGCGAGCTGGGCGAGGTCCTCGGCCGCGGCGAGCAGCGCGCGCGCGCGCGCCACCACCTCCAGGCCAAGCGGGGTCATCAGCACGCTTTGACGGTCGCGCTCCACCAGGCTCGCGCCCAGTGTCGCCTCCAGTTCCTTCAACCCGGCGCTGAGCGTCGATTGGGTGACGAAGCAGGCGGCGGCCGCGCGCGTGAAATTGAGATGCCGCGCCAGCGCGACGAGGTAGCTGAGCTGACGCAGGGAGGGTAGGGCCGCCATATCGGTTCGCTCGATTATAACAATCAAACACTGGAGCGACGCGTAAGCAAGCGCTCACCAAGCTCGCTTCGCTCCGATTCAGTCTAGGGCGCTGTCCTTGTCGATCGCACGATGCGGCGCACCCGGCGGCAGGCTCACCTGAACGCCCTCCCGCTCGAGTCTGGCGCGCACCGCAGCCAGCGGCGGATGGTTCCAGTCGGCGCCGGGATCGCTTGCCATGGTCGCGGCAAATGCACCCGCCGCCTGTCCCATCAGGCCGGTCGGCGCCATATTGCGCGAGAACTTGTCGACCTCGTGGCTGACCGAAGCGCAGCGACCGGAAACCACCAGATTGGAGAAATTCTCGGGCAGCATGCAGCCGAGCGGGAATTCGAAGCGCATCAGCTTGAGCGCGAGCTTGCGCGCCCATTCGTCGCCGGCCGAGCCCTCGTGGCCATGGTCCGGGCCGTGGACCTCCGCGGTTCCGTAGTCCACCGAGGTCATGACCGCCACCGAGTCCGCAAAGCGCCTGCCTGCGGCGACATCGGCGTAGCTCAGCGTGTAGCGGCCCTTGATGCGCCGGGTTTCGCGGATGCCGAGATAGGCCGAGGTGTCGACGAGGAAGCAGTGCTCGAATCCGGGCAGCAGTTCGCGGCAGGCCCGCAGGATGTCGCGCAGCTGGTTGCGCCCTTCGATCTCCGCGCGGGTGATGTCGGCTGCGTCGGTGCCGTCGATGCCGTAGATGCGCGTGCTGTTGCAGATGAGCAGCGCGCGGTCGGCGTGCTCAGGCAGGTTCACGCCGCTGAAGCGCAGGTAATTCACTGGCATGGCCGCGCTCATCAGGCCTGTGCGCTTGGCTTTCTCTACGATGGAAAAGAATCCATCGATGCGGACTATGCCCTGCTCGAGATCGACCACGCGCCGTCCGTCGTCGCGCGAAAAATCCTCGGGATGGGCGTCGATGTAAGCCTTGAAGCGGCGCAGGTCGACGTTGCCGATGCGGCCCATGACTGTGGCCGGACGCATGGCGCCGTCCTGTTCGCGTCCCTTGACGAAGTCGAGGCCGGCACGCGCCGCGACGTCGCCATCGCCGGTGGTGTCGATCACGACCTTGGCCAGGATGGCCTGGCGGCCCGACTTGTTGTCGACGATGATGCCCTCGATGCGCTGTTCCCGCACCAGCGGCTGCGACACTACGGTATAGAGCAGCACATCCGCTCCGGATTCGAGCAGCATGTCCATCGCCGTCAGCTTGTAGGCTTCGATGTCCCAGGGCACGACCTCGCCCAGGCCTGCGCCCTGCTCGCCCGCGAGGCGGGTGAAGAACTCGCGTGGAAATCCGCTGAGCGCGCTCGCCGGAACCACGATGAGCCCCATGGCCGAGCCGGTTGCGGTGCCGCCGAGGAATCCGGCACGCTCGATCAGCAGCGTCTTCGCCCCGGCGCGCGCCGCCGTCACCGCGGCTGCGATGCCGGCGACTCCGCCGCCGCAGACCAGCACGTCGACACGCGCGGCGATCGGCAGCGACTGCTCGGGGAGGGTCAGTTGCGATTGCGAAATCTGAAACAAGCGGGCCTCCGGATTGCGAAAGGGATCTGCGCGCCCCTAAGCTATTCTATCTGCTCGCGCCGGGCTTGTTCGATGCGAGCGCAGGGCGGGCGCAATGCGTCGCCCACGCCCGAATTAAGGATTAAAATATTCCAATCCATGGAAGATCTCGATTTTTCGGCCAAGCCCACGCCCCGCCCCGAAGCGCTTGCGCGCGCTGCAGCGCAGGTCGCCGCGCAAAGCCCGCTGTATCAGCCGGCGCTGGCACTGGAATTCTTCCGCTCGGCCGGAACGCTGGAAGAAAAACCCGCCGGCAAGCCCATCTTCTCCGAGGGCGAGAAAGCGGGCGGCTTGTTTTCCAAAGGCGCGAGAATGTACCTGCTGCTCGAAGGCGAAATCGGGCTGATGATACACAACAAGTTTTTCGGAGTGGTCAAGCCTGGCGACGTGTTCGGCGAGCTGGCGGTGATCGCCGGTCTGCCGCGCAGCGCGACCGCGATGGCGAAGATCAACTGCCACGTGCTGTCGCAGGATGAAAAGCAGTTTCACGTGGCGCTGGAAAAGAAACCCGAATTCGCGCTGATGCTGATGAGTACCATGGTGCAGCGTCTGCGCCAGAGCATCGTCAAACTGGGCACGGCCCGGCCGGCGGTCGTTCCCGCCGAGCGCAGCGATATTCTCGACCGCAAGACCCTGGCCGGTTTGCAGCATGAGCTCGCCACCCAGGAGCTCGCCACGTTCCCGGCGGGCAAGGTCATCATGAGCGCGGGGGCGGTCGGCGCGTTCATGTATGTCGTGGTGGAAGGCCACGTCGCGATCTCGGTGGGTGACAACGTGGTCGAGCGCGTCGGACCCGGCGGCATGTTCGGCGAGATGGCGCTGGTCGATCGCTCCGCCCGCGCGGCCTCGGCTACTGCCGAGGCCGAATGCAAACTGCTCGCCATCAATCGCACCGATTTCCTCAACCTGGTCAAGGTCAAGCCTGCCTTCGGCGCGTCGCTGCTGAAATCGATCGCGGTGCGCATGCAGCAGCTGGCGC
>Ga0172379_10011036_pt1 | contig 10845 bp, 4 predicted proteins | sample GrowelOW334metaG_FD_119756 | JGI IMG/M metagenome (GOLD analysis project Ga0172379, IMG submission 119756) | Groundwater microbial communities from an aquifer near a municipal landfill in Southern Ontario, Canada - Groundwater well OW334 metaG | ecosystem: Environmental > Aquatic > Deep... | reverse complement strand
GTCCATACCATAGAACATTTGGATTTACGAAATGCGTCCTTTCGTGGTTTGTTATAAGATAGTGCAGGAATATTAACCTGCTCTTCCATCGGCTACGCCTTTCGGCCTCACCTTAGGATCGACTAACCCTGGGGCGATTCTCGTTGCCCAGGAAACCTTAGGTTTACGGTGGACAGGATTTTCACCTGTCTTTTTGCTACTCATGCCAACATTCTCACTTCTATAAACTCCAGCTAACCTCACGATTAACCTTCAGCGCTTATAGAAAGCTCCTCTACCGCTCCATGAATAAATTCATGAAACCCGCAGCTTCGGTACTACGTTTAGCCCCGGTACATTTTCGGCGCCGTTCGACTTGACCAGTGAGCTGTTACGCTTTCTTTAAAGGATGGCTGCTTCTAAGCCAACCTCCTGGTTGTTTAAATCAAATGACTACCTTTTACACTTAACGTAGATTTAGGGACCTTAGCTTGCGATCAGGGCTGTTTCCCTTTTGACTAATGCAGCTTAGCCCGCATAGTCTGACTCCTAAGCATTCCGCCGTGGTATTCGGAGTTTGGTTAAAGACAGTAGTATTTCTACATCTGCCTCTATTCAGTGCTCTACCCCCACGGTTACTGCTTAAGGCTAGCCCAAAAGCTATTTCGAGGAGAACCAGCTATTACCAAGTTCGATTGGAATTTCACCCCTAGCCACAACTCATCCCCGAGTGTTGCACGGCTCGTGGGTTCGGGCCTCCCGTACCTGTTACAGTACGTTCACCCTGGTCATGGCTAGATCACCTGGTTTCGGGTCTTGTGAATGCTACCTGTTTACAAATTGCTTATCCTACCAATATGGCAGAGTAAGCAATAAGTAAACTACGGGGGTTAACCCTTGCTTTCACTTTGCTTTCGTCCTTCTCGGACTTAAGCGAAGCAACATCCACAAACTCGTTGGCTCATTCTTCAATAGGCACGCCGTCACTCCGCGAAGCGGAGCTCCGACTCCTTGTAAGCAAATGGTTTCAGATACTATTTCATCGCCCTCACCGGGCTACTTTTCACCTTTCCCTCACGGTACTTGTTCACTATCGATCATCAAAAGTATTTAGCCTTACCGCATAGTCGCGGCAAATTCCCACAGGGTTTCACGAGACCCGTGGTACTCAAGATAAATGCTGCAGAGTTATAATCCCTTTCGCGTACAGGGCTATCACCTTCTTTGGCGTCACTTTCCAGAGACTTTTGCTAGGAAAATATATTTTTGACTCCGCCTAAACCTGCAAGGATTTAGAATGTATCTATCTTACAACGTTCCATAGACATTGCGGGCTTGCACCCTTATGACCCTTATTAAGTTTCTTGCAAGAGAACTTAATTAGAGAGTAGTCTACAGAATTTGGGCTCTTCCCCTTTCGCTCGCCACTACTTAGGGAATGCGCAAATCACAAATTGAAAATCCTGATTACTCAAGATAAGCAATTCGTAATTCGCAAATTTTTTTCTTTTCCTCTGGCTACTGAGATGTTTCACTTCACCAGGTCGTCTTCATTAACCTATGTATTCAGTTAATGATAATCCGATCTTCCATCGGATTGGGTTTCCCCATTCGGAAATCCCCGGTTCAAAGGTTGCTTGCCACCTCCCCGAGGCTTTTCGCAGGCTGCTACGTCCTTCATAGTCTTTTGATGTCGAGGCATCCACCATTTGCCCTTAAATTCTATTTAACCACAAGAATTGGGACACGAGCCCCTGGCTCGTTCGAATTCTCTGGCTTAAGTTGTGCTAATTTAGTGTGTACTAAATTGTAATTTAAGATGCTTGATACAGGCGTATTTTATACGCCTCTACTTTAATTGAATTTGTTGAATTTGATTATATTGTCAACGTTCTTTCTTTAACTACCAAAGTTAGGTGCAAAAATCTTTTTGGACTAAACTCTGAAAGCTAAGGGGGACTAAAAAAGCCGCTTCTCCCAAGCGGCCCGCATCCAACCTAAATATCAGCCAATCAAGCGCTTGGGAATTTAAGAGTTAGTTTCTTTAGTGTCATATGGTCTTTTTCTTATTTTTTATGGTCTACCGAATCCGGAAACAGTATTATTGAGTAATACAATTTTATATCATTTAAAACATATTGTCAAGAGTATTGCTGGTTTTATTATTTTTTCCCTTGATTTAGAGGTTTTTTGGCCAAATTCAGGATCCGGCCAAGCTCGATTGTCACCAAAACTACTAAGATGGTGATAAACAGTGCATAACCAAACAAAGCCAGCAAATTTCCACCCGGTTGCGGGAAAAATTGAGTAAAAAGACTCTTAATCGCCTCATTCCAGGCCAAAGCCGCCACCAAACCAAAGCCGCTGGTCGCCAAAGCAATTACCTGTTCGATGACTGCGATTTTGATTGATTTTTGTTCTTTAGTTTGAATTTTTTCTTTTTTAACCTTTTTTGTTTCAGGCATAATTTTATTTTAAATCATCTATATACTATATGATAACATTTTTTTATATCATTGATAATTATTTTCCAGTCAAATAAATATAATTCAAATCGGCTTTTAGGTCAAAATAATTCCCTGGTTCACTTTTAAAAATATTAAAAAAATTAAAATCATTAAATTTCCAAATGCCCAGGTCGGTTTGGCGCGATTCCAAAATCGCGCCTGCGGAATTTGCCTGTTCCAAAACCGCCAATTCATTTTTGCCATCTTGATCCAAATCAACCAAGGCCATTTTGATGATTGGATTATCTAGGGCTGATGAGCCCCAAGTCATCCGAAGGTGCGGTGACGTCACCGCACCTTCGTCCAATTGATACAAAAACAAATGATTGGAAATATTTTTGTCGTTTTCTTTTTGCCAAAAGGGCAAATGTGGCCCAAAACTCCCCTGTTTCCAAAGAGAAAACCCAATTTCATCAATTTTGTCATTATTAAAATCACCGATTAAAACATTTTCGACTTTGTAGCCAGAATCACTTTGCCAAATATTTTTACCATCTAAAATTACATAACCGGTATTATCAACAATTATCGCTTGTAATTTTTTGCCGTCAGGCAGATATTTTTCTTGGTACACCTCCCGAGCAAGGCGCGGTGACGTCACCGCGCCTTGCTCAAAAAATGAATTTTCAATTTCATAGCTTGGTAGCCAAAAATAATCGACGCCATTCCAGTAAAATTTAGATTGAATTGTGGTTGGAATTTTTAGCCGATCAATTATTTTTTTGGTAGTGGTAGCATCGGCCAAATTGGCCGCGAAATTATTATCAATTTTAATTGGAATAAATTCAATATCTTTTATTCCTTTCGAAGGCGCGGTGACGTCACCGCACCTGCGAAAGGTAATTTTTACCATTAAACCTTGCTGAGTGTCTTGCGACCAAAGCTGATCAAAAATAAAATTACCCAGGCTGTAAAAAATATAACCATTGTGATATTTTTCCACAGTTTGCACCACGTGCGGATGTGAACCAATTACCAAGCTGGCGCCGCCATCAATTGCTCCATGGGCAAAATCAATTTGTTCTTGGTTTGGTTCTGGCACATATTCCGTGCCCGCGTGCATGGAAACAATTACAAAATCAACTTGCGGCTTTAGATTTTTTACCGCCACTTTCATTTCTACCAAATCCATAAAAGCCACGCCCGGCCGATTGGCTGTGGCCTGGTAATCTTTGGGAATTTGCGGATAGACATACGCCAAAAAACCAAATTTAATCCCCTGTTTTTCAATAATTACCGGCTGATTGGCCAAGGTGTCGCTGGTGCCGGCGCCGACAAAACTGATGTTGCCTTGGTTTAAAGCGGCAAAAGTGCGGTTAAGTCCGTCGATACCAAAATTGGGTGTGTGATTATTTGCCAGCGAAACCAAATCAAAACCGCCTGCCTGCAGCCCGGCGATACTTTTGGGATTAGTGCGAAATAAAAATTCACCGGTATTAATTTGCCTGCCTGGCAAAATTGCTGTTTCTAAATTACCAAAAGTGATATCAGCTGATTTGGTTAAATTAGCCAAGGGTGAAAATGGCAAAGTAAAATCATTTTTTTTAATCATCTGCTGCTCAACACTGCGGGAAAGCATGATGTCGCCAACGGCTAACAAAGTAACTTCTGGCTCTGGCATGACAAAGGCCGGAACGGCTGACAATTTTAATATTTTTGGCGTTTCAATAAATTCTTGCTTAATTTGATTAACTGAATTATTTTTAGCCAATAAATTAATCACTAAAAAGCCGCAGATGATTGCGGCTAAAATAGAAATAACTATGATAAAAATTAAAACTATTTTTTTGGGGGACATAAAAACCAATTTACAATTTTTAATTTTCAATTTACAATCAATTTTCAATGAAAATTGTAAATTGGTAAATGAAAATTATTTTGTGATAAAAGCTTTAGTCCAATCAGCCATCGCCGGCTGCTTGTCCTGATCAACCAGGCTGCGCCATTTTTCATCAGTCAGTCGATCATTAAGCGGCCAGGCAAATTCGTAATGAGAAAAAACTCCGCCTTTGGCAATTCTTAATTTACCGTCAACTGGTACCACTGCATAAATTTCATAAATTCGACCGGTGCCTTCTTCCAAAACTTGACCATTTGGATCGGTAGCGACGTCAGCGGCAATGGCAGCTGGCTCTTGGGAAAGTTGGCTGATACTTTCAATGCCTAAATCTTTGTAAGCATCAAGCCACATGTGCTCAAGACTGCCACCATAGGTACGAATAAATTCATAATCCTCATCAGTCAAAGCTTGATTGCCAAGTTCTTTTTCAGAAATTTCTTTGAGTTTTAAAGCCAGGGTTTCCAACCGATTCAAAAGGTCTAAATCAGAATCAGAAATTAAAGTCCTTAACTGTAAACCTTCTTTGGTCATTTTAGTTAAAGCGGCCAACCGGGCATAAACATAAGGGTTTGGTTCGACATAACCGCGATCATCTTTTTTATCCGGCATGCCGCCGCCCATTTCGGCATAAACTTGTTTAACGTATAAAATCGTATCATGTCTTAGTTCTGTCCAACTGCCCAAAAAGGTATTTAAATCTTTTTTCTGCCAAGCGGCATTTTGCATAAAGGCCGGATAACCCTCGCCCTTTTCGGCCAATAATGGCCGCAAAGAATACAGCCAGCCCCAGTACAAATTCTGAACCCAAGTTTTGCCATTTAAACCAGAAACATAATTAGTCATTTTATCTAAATTTTGTTGATAGCAAGCGTAATCGACCTCGCCTTTGTCTTTTTGAATTTGTGAGGCATGGTTTGAACCAAAAGCCGCCGCAATATCTAAACCCGAAGGCAACCGCCGAGAGGCATTGGAATCCCAACTGGTCGGATCCGAATCGCATTCATGAGATTTATCACCAACTTCCCGATAAACCAATCTCTGAAAAATATCGGAATCCAAAGTATAGCGCTGACCCATAAAACGTAAACCTTTAATTTCTTTATCTCGATCCGGCATGAATCTGGCGTCAAAAATCGGAATTGAATTAATTTTTGGACTGGGTAAATCTTGCAAAGCCTGTTTGGCGCTTTCAAATTTAGTGCCATCCAATAATTCCTGGCTATTAAATCCGGTACCATAAATTGGCGTTAAAACCTGATTATAATCGGCAAAACTTAAATCATCGGCTTTACCGACAAAAAACGAAGTTGGCTCGTAAATTCTTTGCCATAAATTTTTCAAATCAGTCGATCCTTGCAAAGCTTTGGTGATTAAAATTGCCGATTTGGTTTCTTCATCGCTTTTTTGTCTAAATGTCAACCGGCCCAAATACATCATTGATTTAAAATAGGCTTTTAAATCTTCGGTTCTGGTATAATGGCCGCGAGCGATATATTGAGTATAATCTTCATTATAAATTTGCTCCAAATCGGTAACGCCGATATTCATTACAGCCGATGGTTTAATTTCAGCCGCTAAATTAATTAAATCCAACTCTTGATTGACTTCAGCTGTCACGTAGTCAACCGGCGTAGCAGCCGGATAAACTAATTTATTAGCCACGGTAAAAAACGCAACGTTACGTTTAGCGGCATTTTCCCAATCCGTGCCTTTCAGTTGCTCATATTGTTCTTTGGAAACATTGAGCATATTGTAGGTCAATTCCGTCAAAGTGGCTTTTAGTTTATTTGACTCAATGGTTCTTAATAAAAGATTGAAGGCTAAATGATAATTATGCAAAATTGAATCGGTGGTAATAAAGCTTGGCACAAAAGCATAGCGGTTTGATTCATAAATACTGAAAAATTCTTGAGCATAGCCCGGCATGACTACAAAATTGTTTTTAGCAATTAGGTTTTTAGCTTGGTCAGACAAGGTAAAATTGGATAAATTGGAAATATTATTTAAATCAGTCGCCACTTGATATTTGACAATCGCCGGACTAACTTCAACTTTTGGTTCACTGTAAGAGGCAAAATCTTGGGCCAAAACAATGGGTGAACCAATCAGACTGCTAACCTGATTTTTAATATTTTCAACCAAACTGTTCCCTGACTGATTTTGATTAACAATTGATTTATTAGAGCCAAAAGAAATTTGAGAAAAAAATCGGCTGTAGACATAATAGCCCAAGCCGCTGCCGGAAACTAAAATTAATAAAACCAAAGCCAACCAACCGGCTGACGAAACTCGACCGGTGGTTTTGAGTTTTGCTGCCTGAGGTTTTGGAATCTGCAAAATTACTTCCGATTCCGAATCGGCAGATGAAATTGGCGATTTAGGCACTTGAGGGGCTTGATTATTCTCAAGGGAATTTTGCGGCTGATTACTTTGGTCAAACATAAAAATTTGTTAATAATTTATAGTTTCTAATAGATTAATTATAGCATTAAACAAAAAAATCCTGTAGTCAGGATTATTTTGGTGTCAGAGGAGGGACTCGAACCCTCATGCCTTGCGGCACTAGCTCCTAAGGCTAGCGTGTATACCAATTTCACCACTCTGACTTAATAATTAATTATTAAAGAAAGGCGTGTGTGTATTTACCTCGCTTCAAGCTAATAACTTAAATCAATATTTATATTAGCAAGCCGAAGGCAATTTCCGTGATTAGAAGCTATTTTATGGTTAATACTCTTTCGGGCTTGAGGCGGGGCCACTCTGACTTATTTAGCTTTCTTTACCTCTATATAATCGCTAATTTTGACCTATTTGTCAATTTAAGACTTGACACGGATTTTGATTGATAGTATCATAATAGTTGAGCATAGGCTCAACATAGCGCGAAAATCCCGACCTGTCGGGATTTTTCCGTATCCATAAATCAATATAGCGCAGACATTTTAGTCTACGCTTTTTTAATTATTAATTTTACAACCTATGAAAAAAATCTTTTTTGTCTTCTGCCTCTTTTTACCTTTGTTAGCTTCGGCTGAAACCTCTAACGTTTTAATCAATGAAATTGCCTGGATGGGTACAACTGGCTCGGCCAATGATGAATGGCTGGAATTATACAATCCAACCAATCAGGCTGTTGATTTGACCGGTTGGCGGCTCGAAGCCGAAGATGGCAGCCCTAAAATTAATCTTAACGGAACAATTGAAGCCGGCGGCTATTTTTTATTGGAGAGAACCGACGATGACACTGTGCCCGAAAAAACCGCTGATCAAATCTTTACCGGCTCTTTTGGTAATTCTGGCGAATGGCTCAAACTTTATAATCAAAATAATAATTTAGTTGATCAAATTAACGCTTTGGGCACTTGGCCGGGTGGCGACAATGATACTAAACAAACTCTTGAAAGACTTGATTTGAATAGTTGGCAGACTAGCTTTGACGCCGGCGGTACGCCTAAAGCTCAAAACAGCAGCCAGACAACCATTGAAGAACCGGAGCCGGAAACTCAAAGTCAAGCTGAAACGCCAACGGTCATCACCGGCGAAACCTCAGCCCAAAAAGGTCAAATAACAATTACGGAAATTTTTCCTAATCCCCAAAATAATAATTTTGGCCAAGAGTTTTTTGAGCTAAAAAATACCAGTCAAACCAATATTGATTTAACTGACTGGAAAATTACCAATTTGGCCAAACAAAAATTTATCCTGCCTTCTTTAATTATGACACCTGGTTGCAGCGTGGCTTTTGACCGCAATCAAACCAATTTGGCTTTAAATAATTTCAATGAAAAAATTACTTTGTATTCCAAAGACGGAAAAATTATTGATCAAGCCGGTTTTAAAACCGCAGCGCCGGCTGACCAAAGCTACCAAAAAAACAGCGAGGGCCAATGGAGCTGGGAAAATATTTCACCCGGCAAAGAAAATATTTTCCAAATTGAAATTATGCCCCAAGTAGTAATTTACGGACCAAAGACTGCCAATGTTGGTGAAATAATTTTTTTTGACGGTTCTGATTCGTTTGATCCCCAGCGGCGAAAAATAAATTTCTTGTGGAATTTCGGCGATGGCCAAACCGTCAATAACGCTACTTCATCGCAAACTTATTTGGCAGCCGGCAGTTATGAAGTCACTTTAAATGTTTTTGTAAATAACCAAGCCAGCAGCACAGAAACTTTTAAAATAAAAATTACTGATTTGGAAAATAAAGCCGAACAAAAAACCACCACTACACCTGTTTTGTTTGAAACAAATTTGGATAGCCAACCTTTTTATTCTATCGCGACAACAGAAGAAAAGCTGCCAATTATTTTTATTTCCGAATTTTTGCCAAGTCCCGCCAAAGAAGGCAATCAGCAAGAATTCATTGAAATTTTTAATCAGGAAAATTACGCGGTAGATTTAGCCGGTTTTCAGCTCGATGACGCCGAAAAAGGCAGTCAGCCTTATACTATCCCAGAAAATACCGTTATCCAACCGGGTCAATATTTAGCTTTTTTAAAAGATCAAACTAAAATTGCTTTAAATAATGACAGCGACAGCGTCAGACTATTAAGCCCGACCGGCCAAGTGCTTGATGCCGTTTCCTACCAAAGCAGCCAAGCCGGCGTCAGCTACGTTTTGGATCAGGATTTTACCTGGCAGCAAACCCAAACGCCAACGACTGGCGAAATCAACAGTTTGAATAAAGAAGCTGCAGCCGAAGATAAAACCCCAACGGTTTTAGGCGCTGAATCGGAAACGGAAAAACCCAAACAAAATATTTACCAAAATAATGCTTCGGCTCCGGCGACAATGGATAACAAAACAAAATATTTCATTGCCGCCGGATTGGCAGCAGCAGTTTTAGTCGTGGCTGGCCTGTTGAAATTGAAATCTGATCGGTGATATAATTAAGCTACTATGGTTTCATCAACTTCAAAAACTAATTGGCTTTATTTATTGATCCTGGTTGGTTTTACCGGCGGGTGTTTGTATTTTATTCAAGTTGCCTTTGCTAAACCTTTTGTTTCCTGGCAAACCGTTAACGAAGTCCATGCCGCCGAAATAAAATCATTAATCCAATAGAATCGACAATGACGTCCTCCCCACACTCAAAAGTCCCGATTTCATCGGGACTTTTTCATACGGGGTTTCCTGTAAGGTATTAAAATCGGTCGCCAAAGGCGACCGATTTTTTTATTCACTATCTTATTCCCATTCAATTGTCGCTGGCGGTTTATTAGTCACATCATACAAAACTAAATCAATTCCGGGAATTTGTAAAATCTTTTCAGTAATACTTTCTAAAATTGATTCTGCCATTGGGTAAAAATTAACGGTCATGGCTTCCTTTGATTCGACTGGTCGCAAAATTATTGTCTCTCCACCATTTAAGCTCAGCGGCACCAAGACAATTGGAAACTGCCAAATCTGATTATAGAGTTTGGCTTTTTTAATTTCTTCATTGACCAAAAAATCAACTTGCCTCAGTAAATCTAATCTTTCTTTGGTTAAATAAGCTGATTTGGTTTTTAAATTTTGTAAATCAATTTTTTTTGGTCCGACCAAATAGACTACGCGATTAACCTCAGGCACTTCATTAGTAATTCGCACAGAAAAATCATGCAAAGTTTGCCAATCGGTTTTTCCAGAAATTAAAGCCGGATGCCGATAGGTTCGATTGTCGCCCTGAACGCCAACACTTTTGACCGGCAAAACCGCAACCGCCAAATCGGGACTGATAATTTTTTGCAATTTGCCTTCGATAAATTGTTTATTTTCAATTTGCTCTTTACCGTTACTACACAAAGTCCGAATAAATAAACCCGGACCGGGAAAAGGATGGCGGTTGATTAACGAACTGGGCAAACCCAATTTTTTACCAATGGCCCTAACTTCATCTTTATATAACTCAGCTAACGGCTCAACCAAAGCGCCCAAACGCATTAATTCCAAAACTTCTTTGACGCGGTTGTGGTGAGTTTTAATTTTATCGGCGTGTTTGGTACCGCCGGTTTCAATCGTATCCGGGTAAATCGTACCTTGGCCCAAAACCCAATCTTTTTGATTTAATTTGTATTTAGCCATTACCTCGTCTTTAACCTGTAAAAAAGTTTTACCGATAATTTCTCTTTTTTGCTCCGGTTCAACCACCCCGATTTCAGCGTTTAAAAAAGTTTTGGTGGCATCATAAACCACTAAATTGTCAAAACCGGCTTTGGCTAAGGCCGCTTTAACTTGAGCCGATTCATCCAAACGCATTGAGCCTGAATCAATATGCAAACCAAAAACTCTTTTTTTGCCTAAAATCTTTTCTAAAAGCGCAAAACAAACTGACGAATCAACGCCGCCCGAAACCAATAAAAAAACATTTTTTTTACCAACCGTCTTTTTGACGTCTTTAACGATTTGCTCAAAATATTTATCCAAAGACCAGTCTTTTTTACACTGACAAATTTTTAAAACAAAATTTTTCAAAATAACCAAACCATTTTTGGTGTGCGCCACTTCGGGATGAAATTGCAGTCCGTAAATTTTTTG